>Ga0209429_10000433_pt1 | contig 28364 bp, 22 predicted proteins | sample BarGraNGADG00212_3_FD_184493 | JGI IMG/M metagenome (GOLD analysis project Ga0209429, IMG submission 184493) | Arctic peat soil microbial communities from Barrow, Alaska - Barrow Graham LP Ref core NGADG0004-212 (SPAdes) (version 2) | ecosystem: Environmental > Terrestrial > Soil > Wetlands >...
CTCGTATCAAAAAAGTTTCCCTCTAAAGCCTTTTCAATTTCATTCACCGTGAGAACCCCATCATAGTATTGATTTTGAGAAATATTACGATGTGTCATTTCCGTAACGATGAACATACCATCCCTCAGAATATTATCTGAGAGGTATTCAATTTGAGGTTTGATTTTATTGAGGGCTTTTTGTTGTGGAATAACTGTAAAGAAATAATAGTAAATTGAAGCAGATAATAATGAGAGAATCAAAGGATACCAAAAAATGCTTTTCTTTAGAAACACTTGAATAGAAGATAACCATTTTGATAAATTTGCTATTGACGATTTAATTAAATTTTTCATTTAAAAGAGATTTTATCTGTGACTTCCTTTTATCGAACTCATTTTTCATTTAAAAAATCTGTTTGGTGTTTAAAATAATTTTAACTGTAATTCCTTTTTCGGATAAAAGACCCCGATTATTACAAAAGGGTTAGGCATTCTTCTTCGATGATAATCCAATGTTGTCCCTAGAAAAAGATAAATGTCTTTGTTCTTCAAAAAATTATCCTCATACTGCTGCCGGACTTTAGCTAATGCAACACCTACATTTCCATCAGCATCTTTAAGGCAGTTAAAATATAATGCACCAATTTCCCAATCTTCGATCATCAATCTGCTTACATTACCGGTATCATCTAAAAACTTATAAAAGAATTTATAAGGAAGTTTTGGTATCAATTTTTCTATTGGCTTTACACTTTCGAATAAGTTGCCCTGGTTTCTAAGTTGAACCCATTCATCTTTCCAGTCTCTGGAGTCTTCTTCAATCTCAAATCCCACTATTTGAGTAGGTTTGAATGTTGCTAACGAGACATTCACCGGGTCTAGTGAATCTTCAATTAGTTTTTTCTTATTGGTATATACTTTTTTGAGACACAATTCTTTTCGTAATGCCCAATTGCTTTCAGTTCCAACACCTTCACCGATTACAAGATCTTTAAAATCATAGTTGACAGGAGAGTGGCTTTCCGGTCTGAAATCATCTTTACGTTTAGTCAGATCGATTTCAATCCAGGTATATTTTACTTTTTCTACTTTTCCGGAATTTCTTAAATCACCCAAAAAACTGAATGGTACAGGGTAAATCCTAATCCAGTTGCCGTTTTCAAGAATCCCGGCAGTACATACGAGCTCATCATAACTTCGCGACGGCAAGGGGTATGTTGTAACTGTGATTAAGACTTTTTTTCGAGCCATTAAATATGTTTTAATTCATATATGAAACCCTCCATTTTACTGATGGATTCGGCTAAATGTTTGCGATGACATTGACAAATATTAGCTTCAAAACAGGTTAAAGCCACACGTCGTTTACTTTGTAAAAGAGACAAGATCTCCTTCAGTGTTTCCGTTTCTCTTTTTAGCACATTCGCTTTGTAATATACAAATAATTTATCGTAATCCGCTTGTGTTCTGAGTTCCTGTCTTTGATCCGAATCAATCCCAACTTCGGGTATATGTATATATTCAATGCCAACGCCAATACACGCTTTTTGAAGTTGACTTTTACTGAAACCATACTTCATGCTTAAAGAGTTTTTCCTTACATCACATAAAACCTTGACATCGGTTATGATCAACTTGTTAAGATATTCTTCAAGCGAAATCCCTTCGTAGCCGATTGTAAACAAAACGATCTCTTGTTTTGAAGGTCGTTGCCTCATCACTTTTTCCAGTTCTTCCCTAGTGAGAATACTTGCAGCGATTGTACTGTTTATGGCATAATACGGATAATTCCGATATGTCAACTTTATTAGCTCATCTTTACTGTAAGCGCCAAATTGGTTTTTTATATAACGGATCGCGATTTGATCTTTGGCTTTTAATTCTTTTAAATAATCGACACTGTCTGCTTTTTTCCAATTGGTACATGAATCATCAATAAGATTGTATTTTACAAGTGTCGATAAATCGGCATTTGCCTGGAAAGAAAAACAACCAAACTTATAAGGGACAAAATGAAAGGATTTCTCACCTTGTTGACGTGAAAACAAGAACAGCAACTTTTGTAGGCTTATTTTATCTAATTCACCATCAAAAGCTTGTAAAAGAGATAATAATATTTTTCGGCGATAATACATAATGCTAAATTACGAAATTAAATTGGTCAGCCACCATTATTCTAAATCCCATTATTATCATATCCTTTTAATTAAAATCGTGGAACTTCTTTATAATGCCTCCCATCAAGTTCGCTCCCGGCTTTCTTTTTATTCGTTCCGCCCCATTGTTTAAAGTAAAAAGCAACATTTGTTTTCTGACACTGCTCCTTGATGTCATGCACCCATTCTTCTTTCATGGGCCGGGGAGTTCGGCCACTTTCACCACCCACGATTACCCAATCAATACCATTCAAATTCATATCCGGCAAAGATGTAAGAAGCGGTTCACAGGATAAAAATTTAACCCGGGCACCGGTATTTCTTAGGTTCTCAATTCGTCCCATGACATCTTGATTTTCAACAGTAACTCCCATCCATAAATTGTGCGGCCATTCCAACCATCCTTCGCTGTCATAATATCTCAGGATATCGGCACGCTTGGTTAAGACTTGAAACACATGTTGTGGATTCTCTTTGATTACTTTAAAGATCTGTTGGATATATGTGATGGGTAAATCCTTATGAAACAAGTCGCTCATTGAGTTTACAAATATCATTCTTCCCTTTTTCCATGTGTAGGGTTCATTCAATACATCAGGATGCATTGTAAGTTCAAATCCATTCTTATACTTTTCTTGTCCCATTGCTTTTAGCCTTCCGGACATTACTTCGGCATAGCAAAACTTGCAACCCGAAGATATTTTAGTGCAGCCTGTAATGGGATTCCAGGTGCTTTCGGTCCATTCAATCTTTGTGCTTGCCATCGTTACTTAATTTTTAATGTGATTTTATCTGGTTCCTTATTAAAATTCGCATAACAGATATAGAATGCTGATTTACGTGCAAAGCTACCATCTTTATTTGTCGAAATTAATTTTCCTTCATTTTGAATTTTTTTTAGAATATAATTAGTGTGTTTTGACAGGTGTCCATTTTCTAATTGAAACCTGTATACATCACCGTTTGTTCTTGCTTCTTTTAGAAATTCCCTTAATTTTTCTTCATATTTTAAAGTGTTTGCTTGTTTCCCATCCAGGTTAAATAAAGTGAATTCGTGTTCAGGATGCCAGCCACGTCCTTCTTCTTCATCGATTTTCCATTTCGCTTCTAACATTCTGTCAAAACCATAAATATGATTGGTGAAAAAGAAAAGGCAAAAGAACTGATTTAAATCCCTGGTTATAATAAATGAATCAACAAAAGAGCTTCCACCCAAAACCTTGCGAAATGAAATAGTTAATTTTTCAATGAAATCTACTCCGGTTTCACTTGTGGGCCATTCATCAATTGGCATTAATTCTGAAATGAATTCTTTTAAACTTTCCGGTGTTCCTTTTGATTCAAACCGAAACATAAATTGAGTAGGTAAAAATAAAAGTATTTCAGTTTTTCCGGTCTTTAACAAATCTTTGATATCACTTACCCTTATATCTTTGTATCCATATGGATCAATGAAGATAAATGCCTTATCATTATTTAACCCTAATAACTTCTGGTTTAATTTCTGAAGTATTAACCTGTAATCGTCCACAGAAAATTCGAGAAGTCCTATTTCAGGATAATGAAGATGTCTTTCAGCAATGTTACTTTTTAGTTTTTTAATTTTTAGTGCATCAATGTCGTTGAAGTAGCAATTAAATTTACCTCCAATATGTTTTTTGGCAATATTTGCATAATAAATATCTTTAATTGTCTCAAGAATAATTATCGGGCTTCCCTTACCATCATTTTGATAAATTCCTTCACCACAAAAGAGATCATAAATATGAATATTATCAACATGGTCCGACCTATTGAGTATATTTAGGTAGCTTTCGAGATAGTTTTTTAATAATTCTATCTTTTTTTCAGAATGTTGATACAAGTTGATTTGTGAATCCCTTTTTGCCATGATTAAATTGCTAATAACTTATTTAATTCAACAATAACTATATCCATCTTCTTCCAAAATGTTGCCGGAAGGTTAATTCATTCAAGATTTCAAGTTACACTATAAAGGTCAAACTCTTATATTTAAAAAGCAAGTAAATAGCGAGTTATTGTATGAACCCCCCTTTTTTTTGGATGAAATCACTAAAATGGGGAATTTTTTAAATTATTGCGCCCTGTCAGGGCTTGAAATGGAGGTTGTGTAATATTCGATGGGCTGCACCCATCGCTAATATAAATCGCCCTTTCAGGGCTCAAGAAGAAGGGCGACCACCAGGGTCGCCCCTACACTGCTTTGTAAGTTTGTGTTCCAAAACACTTACGGGAAACAGTAAAACCGTGTTTAGTTGTATTTGATAAACCCGGCGCTGATGGTACTGATCTTGCGTTGAAGGGCACAGACCATTAAACCTTCTGAAGCGCAGGTGTTGTTGGTGTTGCCTTCGATGGTATGGATTATGCCATTCTCGACACCGATAACAATTCCGGTATGGCCTTTCCCATCACCACGCGAGATGATGAAAATGAGTCCGGGAACTATGAGAGAGGGGTTTTGGAGAGCTTCTTTACGGGTAATGCGCACATCAACCGATTTTTTCCAGAGCTGCATGCAACCGGCTGTTCTCGGTACTGGATTACGAATGTATAGATTCATTGATGCCGTCATAAAACACCAGTAGACAAATGCAGCGCACCAAGGGTAACCGGGTGCCATGTCAACAGAGCGCAAGTATTCATCGATTCTCTCTCCTTCGTTCGAGCCGAGGGGATCTTCGCAAACACCTATTTCTCCAACGGCAATGCGAATCACTTCATCATAAAGTTCATTTGATGTTTCGGCCGGGATGAATTTTTCTTCAAACAAGCTTGTCCAGGTTAAAAGACCAATTTTGCCATCGATGACCAGTGGATGGCTTTGGCCATCGCAGTGAGTACACTGATATTTCTTGACGGCATGAAATGTCTCCTTGCCAAATATGCCGTCAACGACTATTGTTCCTGAGCCGTATTTGTTCAGAAGGATTTGTATTGCTTTCACAATGGCTGTGTCTTGTTCGCCTGTTGTGATGGCTCTAAAGGGATAATTCATAATTTGTTTGTTTTTAGTTGCATTAGTGATTTTTGTATGCGGTAATTAATGAATTTGATCCTGCTATTTTATTGATATTTAATCATGTCACCCCTTCGGGGCTGTTTTTAAAAAATGTGCTGTTGCTACAATCATGACGTCCCTTCGGGACTAAAACCAAGATGTTAAAGAACCATCATTATATGGTAGGGTAAGGTAAAAAAAGCCTTCAAACTTATATATATACATCATAGAAATTTAATTATTATTATTAGTAATACGTATTTATAAGTTTGAAGGCTTTTTTTACTCTACCCTACCATGTTTTTAAAATGGAGGATCATCTTTTGGAAACATGTCTGAAAGGTCTTCCTCAAGATTGATAATCTGTTGGTTATCCTCTGTTTCGTTCCTCGAAACAGCGATTTTCACAGGAGGATAACTCTCTTTTTCAACCTCTGCAGCATCGACAATCTGCAAAATATAGTAATGCTGATTGCTTTTTTTTACAAATTCAAACTCCAGTTTATGCATGATTTTGCCGATCTGTAAGATGATAAAATCAGTCAGGTTAAAACGCGCCTTTTCCATTAAAATGGCCGCTATTTGAGTAGCATTCAGGGTGCGGATACTTTGCCCGTTTGCAATATTTGCCCGGTTATCCCATTCCGTCCTGGGCACCTTGCGGATCCACACCGAAATCAATTCCTGTATGACCGATTTAGAAGAATAGTCTTCATTGTGATCTGTCAGTTTTACGATTTGCTCCTTGTCAAACCAGAACTGGAACCCCGACATATAAAGCGCGTAGGCCTGCGCCATGCAGCCGTCGATATCTACGTTGTGAAGATAGTCAATAGTTTTCACATCAAAACAGAGGAAACGGCGCGATCCGGTCAGGTCATTGAGGATCTTGCCATGGTTGACTGCGGCAACGAACGATGCATGGTGTACCATGATTTCTGCATTGCGGGCATACGGCCTGCGAACGTAAATATCCGGAAGTGTGATGTTTCCTTTATATGTTGACAGTTCCTTACGGGGTATTTCATCGAAATCGTCAATGATAATGAGTCCACAAGTCGCTATCTGGATGGCCATGTCTTTGCTGTCGGCATGAGGTACCGATGCGCTGACGTAGTTTGACAGTGATTTTGGCATCAACTTTTTGAAAAAACTGGTCTTGCCAATCCCTTGATTACCAACGAGAACAATAACTGTATGGTTGATGATCTCATCCACGATCATGCCCATGGCAAAGGCCACAAACCATTTTGGGAAGCAAAAATTCCAATAAACGTCATCCGTTGTGCGGACTGTAGCGGCGAGTTGTCCGATATAATCGGTCTTCTGATCCCACGGAGCCAGGCCCTTAAAATAACTTCTGAAGGGATGGTATGCCGGACTGAAATCGCTGTTGAGAATGGCATGAAGCATTGATTGTGGGATTTTCTGCTTATTGTACCAGAGCATACGGAGAATGGAATTCTCTTCCGAGTCTTCGAGCCGTCGGTAAGGCTTATGCGAAGTTTTCTCTTTTATTTCAATAATACCGGTCACCAGATTGCGACGGGTGAGAAACAGATAACGCACAATTTCCTCGGTCTTTCTGATGTTAAATCGCTCTTTTGTTCCACGGTTCATCAGTTGTGCAGGCATATTGGGAGAGTCGGCTGAATCAGGATCAGGCTCAACGCTTTGATCACCCGTTTTGCTTGGTTTTGGCGCCTCTGTTGAATGATCTGTTGAAAGAGGTTGATTCTCTTTTGGAGGCAACATTGTATCCCATCCCGGCTTTGAAACAGCCTGTTCCTCTGCATTTCCAAATCCGCGTTTGGAGGCAGCCTTTTCGGGACCGGCGTAACTGTAACCGCTTTTTACGCAGGAGCGTACTTCGTTTTCAGCGAAATTGTAATCCTGTAAAAGCATCTGCAGGGCTATTTCCATATCGATACCTGCACGGCTCATTAAAAGGGACAGCGTGAAGAGGTAATTGTTGCGATGGCCTTCGATAAAGGCGTGGTAGCGTTCGGTTTTATCGATGCATTTCCGGTAGGTTTTTAGGACATCGGAAACCTCTTTGCCAGCCGCTTTTTCTTCGGGTTCCGCATTCAGGATCGGAGGCGTTTGTGACTCGGACAAGACAGTTTCATCGGCATCACATTTATCGTTATCATTACCTTTGTCCGATTCTTCAACTTTCTGATTAACCGGCAATGCCACCAATGGAAAATCGTAAGGATTGAAGATCGTGGCGCCCTTGTTGTAATAGAGGGCGGGATCGAAAGTCACGAAACATAGCCGTGTGACATCACTGCCCGATTTGTCGATTTCAACTCCGGTGAGCTTTTCAAAATAAAAAACTGCACTTTTGAAAGACATCAGATGATCTTTGATCCCGGTACTGACCTGGACCAGTACTTTTAACCCCTGCCCTGATGGACTGAGAAAACAGGCCAGAGTAAATTCACAGTTTTCAATAGTAGCACGAACACTGGCCAGCAAAGCATCGGTCAGTTTGTCGATATCCAGTATGATATAACCGGTGTAGTCAATGGCATGATCCACTTTGCGGACCCTGAGGAACGATGCACAGAAGGTGACAGCATCGAGTGTTCTTTTCAAACGATCATAGCTCTCTTTGTTGCCATCGCGGTACAATTGCCGGAGAGGCCTGATAAGGTAAGCGTAAAGCCCTATCTTAAAACGGTTTAGAATCTCATCGAGCGTTAGTTGCTCTTTTATTTTATAGAATTTGCAGACAATCGTTATTTTTTTCATGTTTTTAACATTTATGATTCGAATTTTTATTGGTGTAGAGACGCAATATTATGCGTGTAAGCAATTAATAACCAGACACTTCGTGCAGAGACCCGATAATCGGAGTCTCATTTTAAATATGATGTGCATTCCCTGAGACGCAAATTAACGCGTCTCTACACTGAAAATGAACTTCAATCCTTGAGACTCAATAGCAAGAGCCTCTACACGAAAGATGATTTTTAAAATTTCGTCTCTACGAAACCAAAACTAAAACCAACGGACAATTGGGACAATCTACCTGTTGTAGGGCACTTTCCAGGTCAGAGATTTCGGGGAGAGTGGTAATCTGCTTACCCTTTAATCTCATGTGGGGTTTCAAATATTCCAGAACCAAGTCGGGTTTGTAATAATACTTCCCGCCGATTCTTGTGAATGGAAGACGTCCGCTTTTACGCCATCGTTGTAAGGTGCGGCGTGTGACATGCAGCAGCTCCAACAATTGATAATTATCGAGATAATCCGTTCCCGGTTCAGACATTAACTTGATCGAAGTCACGTCTTTGTTTATCTCGTCAAGTCGCTTTAACAGCGCCTGATATTGCTTGGGTGAAAACAACACTTCTTCCATTTTCTTGAATTGAGAAAAAACCAACTGTGTAGGGACAGGTCGCGACCTGTCCTTTTGACGATCACGCCATGTATTCGGACAGGTCACGACCTGTCCCTACGCAAATGCATTTAAAAGCTGCAGCATTCAATTATTAAATTGCGTGGTATCAGGTATCCTGTACGGGGGTTTATGAGAACCTGCAATCAGCATACACCTATTGCAGTATTGATCAGGCGGTCTTTTTAAAAACAAAATGGTACTACAAATCCCTAGTGCTATCAATCTTGCTGATAGTTGCTGACAGGTTTCTTTGTGATTAGATTCAATTTTGCTCAAATATGAAATTATTAAGCGACGTTATGAAATATGAACACAAATTTACAAATTTTACACTATTAATACATTGACAAACAAAGAAAATAACACCATAAATAGCTAATTTATAATGAGTACAGTTAAGATAAAAACTAAAATCAAATAAAACTGACTTTTTTTAATAAAACATGATTTTAAATTAAAAAATCAAAAAAACCGACTTTAAATATTTTTTTTCCAACGAATTTTGAAATAAAAACAGGTTTTTTTTTAAGGTCAAACAGCGTTTTTTGTAGGAAAACACTCTCAAACGACATTGAAAAGCTAAAAGTTCGGCAATAAATAGACCATTCTTCGATATCTATTCAAGCACCGGTAACATATTGGTGACTGATAGGTGTTTTCTCCCATATTGATTGGTGTGCAGTGAACCAACAAACACCCAACAAACACCCAGGAATGAGCTATCCATTACCGGTGCCTGAATAGATATCGAAGAGTCATCAAAGAATGGTCAAAAAATCCTCAAAAAATAGCCGGTTTTTTGGGCTTTCATGTAGAAAATGTAGGGGCCGCCCTTGTGGCCGCCCACGGAAAACATAAAAAAATCTTCATTACACGTGGGCAGCCACAAGGGCGGCCCCTACATTTTCCACAATAACCGCATTTCCCCTGCTATTGTCGCAAAATGTCGCGTTTTGTCCGAATTTGTCGCCTATATAACCCTTGACACGACCCATCCCTGTTTTGTAATTTTACACTATTATAAACCCCTAAATATCAAAAGACATGGCATATTCAAAAGGCCCGATCCAGTTCACCGGAAGCGTCGGAAACATCCGCTCCTATTACAACAAAAAACTCAAACGTTACATCCTCTCGACCAAGGGCGGCCCACAAAAAGAGAAGATCCTCAACAGTCCCGTTTTTGCCCGTACCCGCGAAAACATGACAGAATTCAAGGCCTGTGGCCAGTGGTCTTCGCAACTCCGCAAGTCGTTAATCAAAATCTCGCATCTGCACGAGGGTTATTACTTCTCCGAGATCGTGGCATTGGCCAAGAGCATCCAGAAGCACGACCAGGTGAATCTGAGAGGCACCCGTTCCATCGTTTCAAGTGAGGCTTCGGCTTTGCTAAAACAGATCAACTTCAACCAGGTCCATCCTTTCGACAGAGTGTTGTCGCACTGGTACGAACTCTTGTTTTCTCCGGACAAACGAACTGTCACGCTAAACCTCCCCGGCTTCAGGTCGTTTTCGCATCTGACCTGGCCTGATCGCTATCAGTCGTTCCGGTTTTCGTTGGTCATTGCACAACTTCCCGACTATGTCTGGATCGAAGACGACCTTCAGTACAAGCCGCTTTACAAGGATATGGAGATGCTTTCGGTGGCTACGTTTTCAGACTGGTACCCCAACAACACCGAGTCGATAGACATTTCGCTGTCGGCTTCATTTGCCCAACCCGCCCTGCAGCAGCCCGGAACCACCGTTGTTGTTGCGATGGGTATTGAAGTTTCATCAGATCTCCCCATTGCAAACCGCTCAAATCAATCCGGCTCCGGCACCATGAAGATCCTGGCGTGCTTTGATTAAAATTACTTTCAAACGTTGATCACCCTTCTGTCCATCTTCGTAGAGACGCAATATCTTGCGTCTCTCTTTTCTGAAAATTTCTTAGCTTGACGGCTATGTGGCAGACCCCATTAATTCCTGACTCAAAGTCGTCTTAATTTTAAAAAACTTACTTCTTCATAATGTTTTCTTAATAATTCAAAACTCTGAGGTGATTGTTCCTGCGCTTCTAATTAAGCCGGATCCAGAAACAGTTTGATTTTTCGGGTTTATGATGTTAAACTTAATCCAATAAAGTATATCTAAGTTAGAAACAAGACGATCATTAAATGCTTTCGTTATGTGAACCTTAATACTTTCCTTAAATTATTTTAAACTTAGAGTTAGAAAATGAAGACAAAAAATTTATTCTTATGTGGCATGTACGGTTTATTATCTGCAACTACATTGCATGCTCAAAATCAAGTGAAACCCAATATTATTTTCATTCTTGCCGATGACCTTGGTATTGATGGAGTGAGCTGTTATGGTTCTGACAAACGCCATACACCTGAGATAGATAAACTGGCAGCATCAGGAATAAGATTCGAGATAGGTTATGCTGCCCCTTTGTGTGGGCCATCACGCTGTCTTCTCATGACCGGACGTTATGCCTTCCGCACCGGAGGTATTACAAATGGCTCCTGGCGAGATGGTGGACCGGGTGCAAAGTCGGTAGATGAACAACCCATTGCGAAGTTAATGAAGCAGGCTGGTTATGCCACTGGCATGGCAGGCAAATGGAGACAAGTTGGAGAGACACCCAGCGACTGGGGATTCGATGAATACACTACTGACCCTACAGCCAGTGGTTGGTATTGGCAGACCAATCATTTTCAAAATGGGGCGCAGGTAACTGTACCTGAAGGAACTTATGCACCTGATGTTGTCCATAAATTCACATTGGATTTTATCCGGAAGCACAAAGAAAAGCCTTTCTTTTTCTATTATTCGATGCATCTGGTACACAAACCCACTTTGCATACACCAGACTCTAAAAAAGATGCTAAAGATGGCGCTGAACTTTACGACGATAACATTGCTTACATGGACAAGCTGGTTGGTGATTTGGTTGCTGAATTAAAAAGGCTTGGTTTAAGAGAAAAGACTCTCATTGTTTTCGCGGGAGACAATGGCACTGCCGCGGGTTACCCAACACCTGTGAATGGGCGAATGGTCAATGGTCAGAAAGCCACAATGCTTGAAGGCGGATCGCGTGTGCCATTCATTGCGAGCTGGCCAGGTGTAACACCCGCAGGAAAAGTGTCGAAAGACATCGTGAGTTTTGCTGATCCACATGCAACCTTTCTGGAACTGGCAGGAGTGAAACAACCCGCAGGATTTAAGTTCGATGGTGTTAGTTTTGCGCCTCAATTACTTGGTAAGAAAGGCTCACCACGCGAATGGGCATATGTGCAACTAGGAGCTAAATGGTTCGTCCGCGAGCAAGGCTGGAAGATGAATGAGAGTGGTGAACTCTTTGATATGAGCGATGCTCCTTTTGTCGAGAAATTAGTCACAACAGATACCGATGCAAGTACAGCTGCCCGAAAACGACTCTCCACCGTTCTTGCCAATCTAAATCCTGCAGCGGGTAAGACGGATAAGAACGGAGCTAATATACCGGGCAAGCAGTTAAAGAAACAGAGAAAAGCGCTTCAAAGAAGGAAAGTAATGCAATAAAGTACTTTGATAGTATTTCCATTTCTTATTCTGGCAAATTAATGGGGTCAAGCCTGGGTTAATGGGGGGTTAATGGGGTCAGGAACTATTTAATTATAAAATGAAAGATAATGAGATCTGATCCTGATTATTCATATTTTCTTTTCAAATAATTAACAGGGATAATATTACATTTGATGCACTTTATCTTGTAGAAAGTTCTGATTTGCATTTCAATGCTTGTAGTAACTAATAATTCATCAAAGTATGGAAATTAAGCCGGTTAAAATAAAGAAAAAACCAGGATATCCTACCATTAAGACTTTTATAGAGAATCCGGAGTTATTGTCGAAAAATGTTCCTTTTGCCTGGATCAGAAACCAGTATGCGGCTACTACTCTGGCTACTTTTATATTGTGTGGTTGTGGAAATCTAAGTAACGGTCAAAAAGAAAAGCCTACTATTGTTGTCGTCAGTAAGGACATTAAGAAAGATAAATCTGCTGCAATAAAAAGTGTAAAAAATGATCCGATTAAAGTAGCAAGGATCTTTTCGCATGGTGACGGCACAGGAGCAATTGGGTGTGAAGTAATGTCGCCACCTGTATTTATTTCTGAGGATGAAGCCAGAAAGATAATATTTACGGCGTTAAAAAAGGAAAATCTTATTTTTAGTACAACAAATACTCCGGTATTGAAATTCGCTGCCCCTCCGATTGCTAATGATTGTTTTTTTAATGATAAAAAGTTGAAGAATGCCAAAAATGCAAAAGTCGAAATACAATTGGACGGTTATAATAAACAATACAATCTGGCTATTGAATATGTATCGGCTGATGATTTTAAAAAGTTTAAAAACGACGATGCTTGTATGTCTTCGGTAGAAGGGTTTAACACCAAAGGAGCTGCAGAACTGATTATGAATGAACTGAAAAACCAAGGCACAACTAATGCGGTTGTATTTTATGACCCGATGCCCAGGATCAGTTTTATGAGTACTGAAATGTACGGAAATCCTGAGATAAGAATTAATAATCTGGCAAGAGTACAATTGCTTGCTCAGGTGAAAGATTTCATTGAGTGGATTAAGAAAGAAGGAATCATTAAGAATTAGTTGTGCATCATAATAAATGTCACGACAGTTTACTGTTTTTCACTATACTTGTAGTAACCAATAATTCATCGGAGAATGGAAATTAAGCCGGTTAAAATAAAGAGAAAACCAGGATACCCAACCATTAAAACATTCGTGGATAATCCGGGGTTATTGTCTAAAAGCGTTCCTTTTGCCTGGATCAGAAACCAGTATGCTGCGACAACCCTGGCGACTTTTATATTGTGTGGGGCTGGAAATCAAAGCAGTGCTCAAAAGACAAAACCGGCAACAGTTATCGTCAGTAAGGTCCAAAAGCAAAATAAACCTGCTGCAATTCAAACTGCAAAACATGATCCGGTTAAGATTGCAAGGATTTTTTCTCACGGTGACGGTTCGGGGGCTATTGGGTGTATGGTATCATCTCCACCGGTATTTATCTCTGAAGATGAAGCCCGCAAAATTATTTTTACAGCACTTAAAGAAGAGAATATAGATTTTAGTACAATAAATACCCCTGTATTAAAATTTCGTGTACCCACAATTGTAATTGATTTTCATAATAAGGTACTACATTTAATGGATAAAAAAGAAATAACTATAGAAATTAAAATGGATGGTTATAATGTCAAAAATAATCTGGCCATTGAATATGTATCCGCTGGTGTTGTGAATAGACTAGACCCTTATGACGAAATGGAATCTTCGGTTCAGAGAATTGATACAAAGAGAACTGCAGAACGGATTAGAGAAAAATTGATTGCTCAGAATAAAGTAAATGCAGCAGTCTTTTATGATCCTATTACATATTATGATCGTATGGCATATTACAATGAGGAACAAGCAGCAATAGATCGCCTTTCATCCGATAACACTCCTCCTCCGACAAGCAAAGATCGTTCACCGTCAAGCAGAGATCTTTTAAAAGCACAGGTGAAAGACTTCATTGAATGGATTAAGAAAGAAGGAATAATCAAACAATAGATGCACATTACACTACACATTACAACAGGTTGCAATATGTCATGCGGCTATTGTTATTCTTCACCAAAAGGAAGGAATGACATGACGCAGAAGACTGCTTTCCAAAGCATTGACTTTATTGCAGATAAATATCCGATCAATACCGGCATTATTTTTTTTGGTGGTGAACCTCTTCTTAAGAAGGATTTGATCAGAGAGACCATTGCCTATTGCAAAGCGAAAGAGAAGAGTCAGGAAGCCTATTTCCATTACAAGGTGACCACCAATGGTATTCTTCTGGATGAATCGTTTCTGGAATATGCAAACTCGGTTAACCTTCAGGTTGCAATGAGCATCGATGGCGTTGGAAAGGCACATGACCGTTTCAGGGTATTCCCTGATGGTAAACCAACCTTTGAGATTATAGCGGATAAAATAGATTTATTGCTGAAGCATCAACCTTATGCCAAGGCATTGATGACCGTCAATCCGGAAACAGTGTGTTACTTTTCAGATTCTGTAGAATATCTGGTAGGTCGTGGTTTTAAATACATCATTGTCTCGTTGAATTACGCCGGCGCATGGAATGATGATCACATCAAAGAGATCAAAAAGCAATACCAAAAGATTGCAAAGCTGTATGAAAAATGGATCCTCCAGGAGAAAAAGTTTTATTTCTCGCCGTTTGAAATGAAACTGGCAAGTCACATTAGTCAGGATAACATGGAATGTTATCAATGTGATTTTGCTCAAAAACAGATTGCCATCGCCCATGACGGGACGATTTATCCATGCGTACAATTTGTTCAGGATGGTGTTTCGAACAGATCTTACAGCATCGGATCGATTACTACTGGCATCGAAAAGGAGATGCAGAAAAAGCTTTATGTTGATTCAAAAGAGCAAACTGCTTTATGTTCGGAATGCGATTACAATGCAAGATGTAATAATAAATGCAGTTGCCTGAACTGGCAAACAACAGGAACGCTCAACCAGATTTCGCCGGTAGTGTGTGAAACCGAGAGAGTGTTGATTCCGATTGTGGATGCCATGGGGGAGAGGCTTTATAAAAAGGGTGCGGCAATGTTTATTCAAAAGCATTATAATGCGGTGTATCCTATTATTTCTATGATTGAGGATATGCATTGAGAGGGAAATGGTAACAGTCCCTATTTCGAGTGTTTAATGTTAGAATTGGGTCCTGACCCCATTAATTACATCAGGTTTTATAAAACAGCTCTGACCCCATTTATCTCATTTATCCTAATTTTCATTCTTACTGAATAAAATCACAACTCAAGCAAAAGAAATTCAAGCAAGTTCATTTGTTTGATACCGAAGTAATCACTGCCAATAATCATGTCGTTTAGTGTGATTACATACTTTGGATAGTTGTCCTTGATCAACATCAGGTTACCGAATTCACGGCTTGAAGTGGTTTGATCTGTAATTTGCAGGCAGACCTGGATATAAATTTTTAGTCCATTTTTATCTGCGACGAAATCAATCTCTTTGTTATCTATTTTTCCAACATAAATGCGATATCCACACTGTAAAAGGTGCAAATAAACAGCATTTTCCAAAACCTTATGGACATCTGTTTTCTGATCGAAGCCCGTTAATGCATTTCTCAACCCTAAATCTTCAAAGTAATATTTTTCGCCGATCTCAAATATTTTTAATCCACCTACTTCTGAGCGAACTACTTTATGAATAAAATAAGCATTTGTAAGCGCTTTGAGGTAATTGATGGTAAGTTGAGTAGTTAGTTCAATTCGCTGTGATTTGAGAAATTTGCTGATATTAGTTGCAGAAAAAAGATTTCCGATGTTATCTGCCAAGTAGAGTACTAAATTTTCAAGAAACGAGATATTCCGAATGTTTTCCCTTGAAACCACATCTTTCAACAGAATAGTTGAATAAACATTTTTGAGATATTCAAAAGGCAATGATTCATCAAGTCCGATAACAGGCAGAAAAGGCATTCCGCCATAAGTAAGAAATTTCATTAAACTATCGTTTCCTTTCTCCAGTTGATGAAAACTGAGAAATTCAACATAGCTTAAACTGTGTATACTGAATTCAATATATCTACCGGAAAGGTAGGTCGCCAGTTCTCCTGACAGCATTTTGGCATTACTTCCGGTACAGAATATGTCACATTTGTTTTCGGCAATTAAACTGCGTATCGTTAATTGGAAAGACTCGATTTCCTGGATTTCATCAATGAATAAATAATTGGTATTATCGACGGAAAATTTTGTATTGAGGTATTCATTCAGATCGATATTTGTTCGAATATGATTAAATTGCTCCAACTCCCGGTTAATGTAAATAATATTGGCTGATGGATCTTTTTCTTTAATAAAGTCCATCAACTGAAACATGATATAGCTTTTACCAACCCTTCGTTGCCCGGTAAGGACTTTTATAATTTGTTTACCTATAAAGGGTTTTATTTTTTCAGTGTAAACCGGACGGACAATATATTTCATTTTTGTGTTAGTTTATGTACAACGTACAAAAGTAACAAATATAAACTATTTATCATGTATGAAATATAAAAGTGTGTTTTATTTATATTTTATAATGTATACCTTATAAAGGAGTAATGGGGTCAGGGAGAATAGTGGATGACCCCATTTCCTTATATTTTCCGGACTGTTCGTTATTTGTCCTTTTATAATAAAAGGTTCTGTTTTGGGCCTTGTCCGCCCAAATAAGGAAATAGTGATTGATAGTAATAAGCAGAGAATCGTGAATGTTTTTTTCATTTGACTATGTTTAGTGGAAGAAGGTTAATGGGAGGATAATGGTGCCTGGCACCATTATCACACATATTACTAACATTTATTTTTATCGTTATTACTTTTTGTCCCACAACGCAAGCATTCCGGTTAAATCAATGTATTCTTCCTGATATACTCCATCTAAAATCCCGAATTTAGTTTTAAATTCATGAAAGTATTGTCGTGCTTTTTTGCTCCCCGAAATAGAAGCAATAAAAAGCTCGTTTACTAATATCAATTTGTTGTCATCAAGGCCGGGTTTGGCAATTTCAAAAGTTGTTATAACATTTGAAATTTCAGCTTGATTATATTTTGGGATTTGTCTGTTCAATACCATTTTCCTTAAGGTCTTTTGTCCGGAGAAGTAGATTTTCTCAGTAGACCAAATGGTTGGTTGAAACTTTAGATTCTTTCCATAAGGTAAATCCTTGATTACATGTATGAGTAACGTGTCTTTTTTTACCTGAAGTCTGCATGTCAATACTGCTCCCCAAAAGTCAATGACCTTGTTCTGGCCACAAACTGTAAGGGTAAATTCAGAAACCTCTGTTTTTTTGATTTTTGATTCAAAATAACCACATAATGCTATATTCTTGCCATTCGAGAGATGATATACTGTGTCTGCCTTTGTGCCTTTTGTAAATTCCGATTTAGCACAATTGCAAGAACTTTTATTGGTTTGACTATAAATGGAATAGATTGGTATAAGCATCAATATTAGTAATATGACTAATTTCAAAGCAAATCTTAAGTGAAATGTTTCCTTTTCCATGGCAGTTTTTTAAAATCCTTATGTTAATCTTTTATCTTCTTCCAGATCTGATTCCAAACATTATTTGTGCCTTTAATTATAAAATAACCATTTTTTAACTCAAACTTAAAAGTATTACTGGCACCAACACCGCTTGTCATTGAAGGATGTGAATATTGAATATTTTCCGTATATATATCATCCTTAATAGTGTATGATCCGGAAAACTCACCCATAAAAATTTTCTTGTTGTTTTCAACCATGATCACCGTAAAGGTTTCACCTGTTAAGATTTTATATTCAGCAGTCCCGACTTGACCATTCATGTCTGAATTCACAGTACTATCAGATTTACAAAGTTGCCAGGTACCAATAAGTTTATTTGTATTGATTGGGGTTTTAGGATCATCACTGCTGTTTTTAATTATTGGGGCACTAAAACAACTGATAGTTGAAATGATCATCACAACAGTTAACATTCTAAAAAATATTTTATTCATGATCAGAAGATTTATAATCCTTACTCTTATGGCTTTTCAGTAACGCCCCGTTTTTTATAAGTGGGTTCTGGACTCCACTTTAAGAATAATGGTGCCTGGCACCATTTCATTAATTTACATTCATTAATATTTGATGTAAATATCAGATATTTATTTTTAAAAAAACAAATTACCTACGACTTATTGTATGAACCCCCCCTTTTTTTGGATGAAGTGTATATTTTTTTTCTGTAAAGCCAAATTCGGAGAATAAAGGGTGAAGAATAAGTGGAGTCGGACACAATTTATTCTCGTGTAGTGTTTTTAAAATTGATTTTAAAAATCTATTACCTTAGCAGAGTAATGATCTATGGTTGGTTTTAAAAATATAATGGAATGGAAAGTTCTGAACGCAAGAAACATTGGGAGGCGATTTATCAGGCAAAGGATCTGAAAGATTTAAGTTGGTTTCAACCAAAACCGGAGACGTCGTTGGGTTTCTTTAAACAGTTTGATGTGCAGTTGACTGCAAAAATCATCGACGTGGGTGGTGGAGACAGTTTGTTGATCGATTGTTTGCTGGACATGGGCTATCAGGACATTACGGTTCTGGATATATCTGAAGCAGCACTCGGAAAGGCTAAACAGCGACTGGGTGACAGGGCCGGTAATGTGAAATGGATCGTTGCTGATGCAGCTACTTTTATACCGACTGAGAAATATGACTTCTGGCATGACAGGGCGGCATTTCATTTTCTGACTTTGGATGATGAGATTGAAAACTACCTAAACACGGTTCAGCAGAGTATTAATCCGGGTGGGATCCTGGTGATCGGGACTTTTTCGGAACAGGGTCCAAGGAAATGCAGTGGTATTGAAATCAAACAGTATTCTGAGGTTTCGATGACTGATCGTTTGAAGGCAGGTTTTGAGAAGATCAGGTGTATCACGGTTGACCACAAGACGCCGTTTGATACGATCCAAAACTTTGTGTTTTGTAGTTTCAGGAAAATAGAGGGCTCCTGAAAAGATGGTTGTTGTCTGAATATTTTGGAATGCTTACGAGATTATTTATTAAAAAGAGTGTTAATGTAAAATTGTAAATATATGAAATTCAAAGCATTATTCGTTGTAGTTATTGTAATTTGTTATTCGGGTAATCTGCAGGCACAAAACAAACCGGTTGCTGAAAACGCTTCAGGAAAGGTGATTGCCATAACTCCGGTTAATAAGGTCAAAGATGAAAAGTCGTTTGTGAAATATTCTGATGAGGCGATGGCTATTATGGTGAAGAAGGCCGAGGAGTTGTCGGTAAAAGGTGCTGCTATTATTGGGTTTATTCCGGGGGAGAAGACGGAATCCTGGATCACAAAGATGAGGGTAGTGGGGAGTTTCACCAATGCTAAATCCAATTTGTTGGGAATTGCTTATTCTAAAGCATCGGACATGGCCGCGACTTTACAAAACAGTGGAACGGATAAAACAAGAACAATATTGCAGGGCGAGTTTGGGTGGCAGGGGGGATTGATTAAAAAGATAAAAACAGGATATATTATTGCGGTTTTCTCCGGTGGGAAAACAGAACAGGATCTTCAGATTGCGCAGGAAGGGTTGAATGCGTTATAGGAGGTGCAGAATTACCTGATAGTTTGGTCTAATGTTTGTTAGGATATTTGGGCATAACATAGTAATATTCATTCTCAATTTGAAAACAGTTTTACCATGAAGAAGATTTATTGTTTATTCGTAGCCGTAATTCTAATTACTTATTGTCAGGCACAGAAAGAGACTTTAGAACTTAATCTCTCAAAGGGAGAAACGTATTTTTTAAACATAAAAACGTACACTTCGCTTGATGTTCCTATGAATGGAAAACAAAGAAATTCGCAGGAGCACACCAATGTTAGAATGAAATTTAAGGTGACTGATATCCAGGATTCTGTTTACAATATGGTGGCCACGATAGATAGTATATATTTTAACGGAAATGTTTTTAATATGGCAATGGGTTTTTTCCCAAATAGAGATGGTAAAGTACCGAATGACAATGAAAATCTATTTTTTAAAAGGTTTATAGCAGCTATGAAGGGGATCCCTATTTTGATTAAAATGACAAGAAAAGGAAAACTCAGCGAGGTAAATAAAATACTTGTAGATTCTTCAAGGATTCAAGTTATCAGCAACTTATTTGTTCAGGGTGTTTTGAAAATGATCCCTGAGATTTATCCGGTATCAAATGTAGCTATAGGCGGCAAATGGACCATACTTAGTCCTCTACCATCCTCAGTATTTACAACTACTGGAGCTACATTTGAATTAAAGGAGGTTACAAATAATTATATGCTGATTTCAGGCTACTCTGTTTTAAAAATAAATGATAATGTAATTGCTCAAAAAGGAAAATCAGCAGTAAAATCTGATTTAACAAATACGATGTCATCAAATATAAAAGTTGATAAGAAGACTGGTTGGATTATTGATGCAAAGATTAGTCAGATTATTAAGGGAACAGTAAAAGCGGACCCCAAAAAAGAAGGGGATAAGGATTACCCGATAAATATAAATACAGAAACAATCATAACAGATAAATAAAAAAGGACAGGTCACGACCTGTCCCTACATAATAATAGATATTTATTCTACGGTTACTGACTTAGCCAGGTTACGGGGTTGGTCAACATTGCAACCACGTAATACGGCGATGTGATATGACAGCAGCTGCAGTGGGATGATCGAGACCAGCGGGCTGAGCAACTCATCGGTTTCAGGAACAGAAATGGTGTAGTCGGCAAGTCCATCCACACAATTGTCTCCCTCATTTACGAGTGCTATTACGATTCCCTTGCGGGCTTTTACTTCCTGGATATTGGATACGATCTTTTCTTTCAGGTCGTTATTGTTGGCAAGGAATATGACCGGCATGTGCTCATCTATCAGTGCAATGGGACCATGTTTCATCTCTGCTGCAGGATATCCTTCGGCATGGATGTATGAAATCTCTTTTAGTTTCAGTGCGCCTTCGAGGGCTACAGGGAAATTGATTCCGCGTCCTAAATAAAGGAAATTACGGTGCGACATAAAGAGCTCTGCAATCTTTTTAACTTCAGCATCTGTCTGGAGCGATATCTTAACTTTTTCAGGAATGGCTTCCAGTTCTTTTGATAAATGAAGGAATCGTTCTTCGCTGATGGTTCCTTTTCCTTTGCCTATCATCAAAGCCATTAATGTTAACAAAGTGACCTGTGCAGTGAAAGCCTTTGTAGAAGCAACACCAATTTCGGGACCGGCATGGGTATATGAACCTGCTTCAGTAGCCCGGGCAATAGAGGAGCCGATGACATTACAGATGCCGATTACGGTTGCGCCACTCTGTTTGGCTAACGATACTGCAGCAAGTGTATCTGCTGTCTCACCTGATTGAGAGATGGCGATAACAACATCATCTATACCCAGTATCGGATTGCGGTATCTGAATTCGGAGGCATATTCAACTTCGACGGGTATACGGGTCAGTTCCTCTATCATGTATTCTCCGACAAGGCCGGCATGCCATGAAGTTCCACAGGCAACGATGATTATTCTCTTGGCGTTGATCAGTTTTTCCTGATGCTCAAGTATTCCGCCCAGTACTACGGTTCCTGCTTTTGAATTTAAACGACCACGCATACTGTCTCCGATAGAACGGGGTTGTTCAAAGATCTCTTTCAACATGAAATGATCAAAACCACCCTTTTCGAGGGCACTCAGACTGAGTTCGAGATGCTGAACGTATGGAGTTGTCTCTACATTTGCAATGGTTGTGATTCTTAATCCTGTCTTGCGATTGAGTATTGCGATTTCTTCATCGCCCAGATAAACAACGTCTTTTGTGAATTCTATGATAGGGGTTGCATCGGATGCAACGAAATATTCATTTATACCCAGTCCTATTACCAATGGACTACTCTTACGGGCAGCGATGATGGTATCGGGATCATCCTTAGATACGATTGCAATTGCATAGGCACCTATCACAGTCTTCAACGCCATTTGTACTGCCTTGACGAGATCTACATTCTCATTTACCATGATGTCCTCTATCAGGTAGATCAGCACTTCGGTATCTGTGTCGCTGTGAAAATGATAGCCACGTGACATCATTTCCTGCTTCAGGGTTGCGTAATTTTCAATAATACCATTGTGAATTATGGCAAGATTGCGTGAGGGAGAAAAGTGGGGGTGAGCATTACGGTCATTGGGTTCACCATGTGTGGCCCAACGGGTATGTGCGATTCCAATTGTACTGGTGAGCGTTTCTCCCTGACAGAGATTCTCGAGGTTTTTAACTTTACCTTTTGTCTTAAATAGTTTTAATCCATCTTGTACTAAAGCTATTCCTGCGCTGTCATATCCTCTATATTCCAACCGTTTTAACCCACTAATAAGGATTGGATAGGCGGGTCTGTAACCAATGTAACCTACAATTCCACACATAATTTCAAAGTTATTCGATGAATATATACAAATTAAAAGAACCAGTTTAATCTTGATTTCTTTTGCCCGTAGGGCATCAATGACAATAGCAAAACGATCCTTTTCCCTTTTTTTGCACGTAGGGCATCAACAATAAAAGTTAATCCCCTACGGGAAAAAGATGTTTATTTCAACCCTTTCTATTGTCATTTATGTCCTACGGACAAATAAAACAGTTTCTAAAAAAACCGTTAAGTCCTATGGACAAATAAAACAGTTTCTAAAAAAAACCGTACAACTGTATTCTTGAAGGAATCCAATTGTACGGCAAAGATATTTAAAAAAACAGAATAATTATTTCTGGGTGGTATAAATCAGTTCCAGCCTGAGTCGGCTTTTCCCTGATTTAGTTCCGGGAATAATAATATCTGAGGCTACTCTGCCCGGCGAACTCGTGCTGAGTGCCAGATAAAAGTCTTGTTTGCCTGTTTTTAGAATATTCTGTAGATATTGTGTAATTACGAAACGATATTGTTTTCTGACAGCATCATAGGTTCCTGATACAGCTGAAGCAATACCTGTAGCCTGATCTTCAACAGAGTATCTTGTCCCATCTTTATAAACCTTATACAAAGAAAGTTGTGCAGGTGGAAAGATAGTTTTGGTAGCAAAGGGAGCATCGATAACCAGAAATGCCTGATTAAAGCCGGCCCTTTGTTTTTCTTTGTACTTCAGGATATAAGGAAAGGTGATCTTGATATCGCTTGGACTCATGCCGGAAAGGAAAAGTTTCTGCTGTCCCTTGATGGTATCCTTATTTAAGAACTGAGCCTTAAACAGTGGATGTGCAAACTGGTAATTGTGAAAATTAAATGTATTGAAACGTTGTGAGCTTGCTCCATTCACGTAGACACTAATAGACCCTGAATCAGCAGGTGAGTGATAATAAATCTGGATTCCGGAGTTGGTACCAGTAATATCAAAATTCAGAATTGAGCCAGTACCCATAACATCTTTCTGGGTAGCTGTCACATACAATCCTTTTATATAAGCACGGAATGCTTCCTGGGTATTCAGATTCGCACCGCCATTCAGGATTTTATTTCCGAATGCATTGTCGAGTTTTATACGTAGCATTGGACCATACTTAACAGTCTTCACTGTTACGCTGTCTTTAACCTTTGGAATGAACGTCTGGTTATATATTAAAGATACCGGACTGGGAGTGATGTAATGGTTGCTGTAATAACTGGTGTCACCCCTGAGTGATTCGGTAAGCTCATATACCTTTATGGTTTGGGGTGCTAAACTATCTCCAAACAACCCGGCATAGGGCATTTGCAGGATGACAGAATCAGAAAATGCACCGGTTCCAATATTAGGTTTGAGCGAAGAAAGCCACAACTGGGTTGCAAAACTTGCTTCTATCTTGCCAAATGCAGAATCATATATTGCACCCAAAAGAATAGTATTGAAATTGCCAGCTGTATAGCCCGGTAAAACACTTGTGCGCAATGTATCTGTTGGTAGATTATAGGCAATGAGTGTTGTAGTATCGGTGTATAAAGCATTCAGTTTATCTCCCTGGGGTGTAAGATTCAATCCCAGAAGATCTGGTTCAGTAGTACAGGCTGATAAAACACATGCAGCTATAAGTGCAAAAAGAGCCTGTCTTATTGGTGAGAGAATGAGTTTGTTCAAGAGAAAAGTGTTTTTTAAAGTTTATGTATTAGTCGTTGCTCACTTTGGCACTAATACTTCGTCATAAAACGATGAAAAAGCATCAAGATATGTTTCCATAGGATGATATGCGAGCATAGGTTTCTTGGTTTCTGCTATGTATTCGGTTAATTCGGCACTGATTTCTGGTGAACCCTGTATGATGGCATCTGAAAAATCTATGGCAGCCTTGATCATCGAAACATATGTCGGTTTTTTATAATGCTTCAGATCTTTAACCTGAATGCCTTCCATTTTAATTTTCTGAGCGAAATCCTTGCTTAGGGGTTCACTAAAATCGTCATCATAGATTGAATAAATAACCTTTGTGTCATTGAACATTGGATTGTCTTTATACGCTGTTTTGATAAACAATGGAACCAGACTCGTCATCCAACCATGACAGTGAATGATATCGGGGGGCCATCCCAGTTTCTTTACAGTTTCAAGAACTCCTCTTGAGAAAAATATGGCACGTTCATCATTATCTTTGAAGAACTTGTTGTTTTTATCTCTTGTAGTATACTTTCGCTGAAAATAATCTTCATTATCAATGAAGTATATTTGCATGCGAGCTGATTGGATTGAGGCTACTTTGATAATTAAAGGATGATCAGTGTCGTCAATGATGAGATTCATTCCTGAAAGGCGAATGACTTCATGCAGTTGATTTCTGCGTTCATTTATGTTACCAAACCTGGGCATGAATGTTCTGATTTCCTTCCCTCGCTCCTGAATGCCTTGTGGTAAATGGCGTCCAATCAAGCCCATGGAAGATTCCTTTAGATAAGGAGTTATTTCCTGGGCCACAAATAGAACCTTCGGTTTTTCCATGGGTGATCTAAGATGTACTTTTTAAGACGGTGCAAAAATACTAATAAATTTCCAATTAATATCCAAACCTCTTCCTCTTTCTCTTCAAAACGAAAGAATTAGAGTCGAATATCTGGATTAAAACCGGTTATTCGTGTTTAAAGAGGCCATTTTTATGTTCCTTTCATCCCATTTTTCTTTAAGTTTTACAATAAGTAAAGGAATGAAATTTTATAAGTGGTTATAGGTTTTTAAGATTTTTTAAGACAAAAGAGCACCTGGTGTTTTTGTGTATAAGTCGATGTAGGGAAAGATCGCGACCTGTACTTGTCAGAATATAAAATTGAACCACAATTTATAATGAGAATAAATTAAAGGATAATGGATTGATTATTAATTGGCGTTAAAGGTACGATGGGATTATCCACTTTATATTTACAGTTTTTTATAGATTCTGTTTGATAATAAAATTTTAAATATTATAATTTTGCCGCAACTTTCATTTATTTGAAAACAAAAGATTTAACTTCATTTTTGAAAACAGATATTGTTCCCTTTATTATGAATAGAATAGAGAAACACCCAATTCTCGAAATCCCTCAATCGGCTGATCACACTTTTAGTTATAACGGAATTGATGTTATAGGTCAAAAAGGCTTTTCAATAGCTGCAGCTCTTCATCAGGCAGGATTTCCGATTCACAGTCATTCATTGAAGAACCGCGAACGTAGTCTCGAATGTGGGATTGGTAAATGTGGTGCCTGCGAAATGCTTGTTGATGGACAGATCAAAAGAATTTGTATTACAAAAGTTGACGACATCAAAGAAGTACAGGAAATCCCTCACGATTTCCAACCGGGCTATGTTGACAATAAAACCGATAACGCTATCAATGTTTTCAAGACAAGCGTTGTCATCATCGGAGCAGGTCCGTCAGGACTGGCTGCCCGTGAAATGCTGAACAAATATAATATTGCCAATATTGTCATTGATAACAATGATAAGATTGGTGGACAGTTCTTAATGCAGACACATCAGTTTTTCTTCTTTGAGAAGGAGAAAAAATTTGGTGGTATGCGTGGTTTTGATATTGCAAAGACACTTGCAGGGGATGACCTGAGCGGGATCTTTCTAAATGCAACCGTTTGGGATCTTCTGGAGGGAAAACGTGTTGCTGTGAAAAACATGCTGACCGAAGAAATTTTCTATGTCGATGCAGACTATATGGTGGTTGCCGCAGGTGCAGTGCCATTTATGCCGACATTCGAAAATGATGACGTCCCGGGAGTCTATACTGCTGCAGTAGTTCAGAAAATGATGAACAGTGAATTCACGCTGCTTGGGAAAAATGTATTGACAGTTGGGGCCGGAAACATCGGTTACCTTACTTCCTATCAATTAATGCAGGCGGGTGCCAATGTGAAGGCCATCATAGAGGCTCAACCCTTCGAAGGAGGTTTTCCTGTTCAGGCCAACAGGGTAAGACGGCTTGCCATTCCAATTCTGACTTCGCATATCCTGCTCAAGGCAATACCCAATGAAAACCGTGATGGTGTCATCGGTGCTGTTATAGCCCAGTGTAAAGACTTTAAAGCTGTTCCGGGGACGGAAAAAATCATCGAAGGAATAGATGCAATAAATATTTGTACAGGACTGGTTCCTGACGATCAATTGCTCATCAAGGGTTATGAGGTGTTTGGACGTGACTGTTTTGGAGCCGGTGATGCCATCAGGATTGGTGAAGGAACAAGCGCTGTGCTCAGAGGTAAGCAGGTCGTTTACGAGATCCTTCGTGAGATGGATGTGAAATACAGTTATGATGACTATCTGGCTGTTTCAAAAGAATACATCGATTCTCAACAACATCCTATGCGGGTGATCAGTGAACCACATTGTCCTTCGCTTTCACGGATGAATGAGAAATCATTTGTTCAGATCGACTGTCTGTATGGCTTTGCGTGTAACCCATGCGAATTTGCATGTCCTCATGGGGCTATAACTAAAACTTCAACCAGCACGGTTCCGCAGCTTGACTTTGAAAAATGTGTCGGGTGTATGGACTGCGTTTATCAATGTCCGGGACTGGCTATTTTTGGATATAACCTGAAAAAGGACTGGTTGTTTCTGCCTGTTGAATATGCCGCCCTCGAAAATGCAGAGGTTTACCTCGTAGATAATACCGGAAAGAAAATAGGTGAGGGGATACTGGAGAGAATATTGAACAAGCCAAACAAGACAAATGTAGCCCGCGTCAGGTCTTTGACCATTCATGGCGAAGAGCTCATTAAAGTCAGAGGCTTCATTGTAAAAGAAAATTATCCCGAGCCACTGGATTTCACACCAACCCAGGATGTAGAGAAAGTGGAAACATATGTTTGTCATTGTGATGATGTCAGTCTCTCTGAAATCATGAAGACCATCGGGAACAGGAAGTTTATTTCTGTTGACGAAATAAAGCACACAACCCGACTGGGAATGGGAGCCTGTCGTGGTAAGCGATGCATTAAAAGGTTGAAATCAACACTGGCCGGCTCAGGGATTCAGATTGTAGGAGATGCCACACCACGTGGACCACTTTCGAACCAGATAGAGATCGGCGAATTGTATCCTAAGAGTGTACGTGAGAATATAATCGTGAACACTAAAGGTAAAACAATACTACAACGTGAAGTCAAGGTTTTGATTGCCGGTGGAGGTATTGGTGGTAGCGCTCTTTTCCGTTATATGGCAGAAGAGGGATTGAACCCGGTACTGGTAAATTACGGTCGTGGTGCTTCATGGAGAAATATTGCAGGAGGTCGTCCGGCTTTCAGTCTTCCCGAAATAGCCGATATTGCTTTGCATAATCTGGAGATCTTCAAGGATCTACAAAAGATCCAGGACATCAATTTCAGACAGACAAGGTATGTGACCTTTGCCCATGACGATGAGACCTATAAAGCACTTGATGAATCAAAGGCATGGTCGGATTCATACATGATCGAACCAAAAGATTTTGCAAGAGAAATCTCTTCACATATCAACCCTAATCTTGGTTCTATTTATCAGGCAGCCCAGATTACAAATAACTGCTGGCAGGCTACTCCGGGCAGGGTGATTGACCTCATCCGAAGAATCGGAATTGAAAAAGGAGGTGAGATCCTTGAAGACTGTCAGTTGGTTGATATCCGCAAAGAAGGCGACAAGTATAAAGCCCTGCTTATTGAT
>Ga0209429_10000434_pt1 | contig 28331 bp, 24 predicted proteins | sample BarGraNGADG00212_3_FD_184493 | JGI IMG/M metagenome (GOLD analysis project Ga0209429, IMG submission 184493) | Arctic peat soil microbial communities from Barrow, Alaska - Barrow Graham LP Ref core NGADG0004-212 (SPAdes) (version 2) | ecosystem: Environmental > Terrestrial > Soil > Wetlands >...
GTGCCTTTTGAACAGCAGCAAGAGTTGCGTCAGCGCCTGCGTTGTCGCAGATAATGGCAGCTGCTTTTTTGGAAATTGCTGTATCAAACAGTTCGGCCTGCTTTGTGGGATCATCGTCATGAACGAGCACAAGGGTCTCATAACCGAGTTCTTTAGCTTTTGCTTCTGCAGCAACAGCTTCTGTGTTGAAGAAAGGGTTGTCGTGTGAAGGTGTAATGATGACGATCAAATTAGCAGCGCCATCAGCTTTTACCCAGCCAGCTGCAGCAGCTGTAGTTGCAGCGGCTGTTGTCGCAGCGGCTGTTGTCGCAGCAACTGTGGTTGCAGCGGCTGTTGTTGCAGCAGCTGTAGTTGCAGCGGTTGTGGGAGTCACGGTACTGGAACAGCCACCGAGAACAACCATGGTCAAGACGAGGGCAAGTGACAGAAATTTCTTCATCTAAAAATCCTCCTTGTTATATTACACCTGCAGTACTTGCAGTATGCATCAGGTTCGGGCGCTGCTCAAGACCATTTCGACGGCTTTTTTCCATCCGTCGAGACGCTTGGCGCGCAGTTCAGGGGTAATAGCGGGACTATAGGTAAGTCTGTTGATTCTGGCAAAAACATCAGTTTCGAAGATTCCGGCAGCGATCCCGGCGGCATATGCAGCACCGACCCCGGACAATTCTTCCGTCTCGGGAACATGGACGGCCATGTTGAGTATGTCGCTCTGAAACTGCATGAGGTAGGTGTCGCGGGTAGGACCTCCGTCCACACGGAGCTCCTGAAGCTCAATCCCCGATTCCTGACTCATCAGGCCAATGATGTCAGCGATCTGGTATGCGATACATTCCTCGGCGGCGCGTACGATCTCCGCCCTGCCGGTATTACGGCTCATATTACAGATTATCGCTTTGGCACTGCTCTCCCAATAGGGGGCTCCGAGTCCGGAAAAAGCCGGCACAAGATACGTCTCATCGTTCGGGTTGGCACCGGCTGCAACTTTTGCTGCATCTTTGGTGCTGGCTATTAACCCGAGGTCTTCCACTACCCATTTCAGGACTGCTCCGGTGTAGTTGATGTTGCCTTCCAGGACATAATTTACGATTCCATCCATACCCCAGGCAATCGAGGTGACGACGCCGGACTTTGCGAAAATCGGCTTGGTTCCGATGTTCATCATTACGGATGAACCGGTTCCATAGGTTGTCTTGATCATTCCGGGTTCGAGGCATCCCTGCCCGAACAATGCACCGTGCGAGTCACCCATTACACCCTGAATGGGGATCGGGGCATCAAGGTAACCACCGAAGTCAGTTTCGCCGAACAGACTGTTCGAGTCGCAGACCCGGGGCAGCATGGATGTTTGTATACCAAACAGGCTGCAGACGTTTTCGTCCCATTTCAATTCTTTTAGATTGAAAAGCTGCGTCCTTGATGCGTTGGAGAAATCGGTTTTGAAGTTCCTGCCATTGGTCAGGTTGTAGATCAGCCAGCTGTCTATATTTCCGCAGCGAAGAGTTCCCTTTTCTGCGGCAACCCGGGCAGCCGGAACATTTTCGAGAATCCAGGCAAGCTTGGCAGCGGAAAAATACGGTGAAAGCTGCAGGCCGGTTGCAGCCCGGATCATGTCACTTTGTCCATTTTCTTCGATTTTTCTGCAGATTGCGCCCCCGCGGGCACACTGCCATACTATTGCGTTATACACCGGTTTGCCGGTCTGTGCATCCCAAGCCAGGGCAGTCTCTCGCTGGTTGCTGATTCCAATGGTTGCAATGGATGCTTTATCAATTCCAGTCTTCTCAACTACATCCCGGACATCGTTTATCGTGTTCAGGAGTATTTCTTCCGGATCGTGTTCGACCCATCCCAGATCGTTGATAATCTGCCTATGCGGGCGATCCACGCGGCCGATCAATTCACCGGTATGAGCGACCAGCAGAGCTTTGGTTCCGGATGTGCTCTGGTCGATGGCAAGTACATATTTTTCACTCATAATTACAGTTCCGCCCTTCCCTTCCGGCAGTTTATACAAATATTTATTTGCGGTATTATGGTATCAGACGAGCAATTCCAAAGCGGTTTTAACGAGGTTATCGGATGTCAGGCCGTAGTAGGCAAATACTTCCGGCGATTTACCGGCAATCACCGGCTCGTCCGGCAGACACATACTAATAACTTTCATCGGCTGCTTTGCACAGACCAACTGACTGACCATTGAGCCAAGGCCGCCGATCGCAACATGCTCTTCAATAACGATTATTGCTTTTGTTTCCCTTGCCGCTTTCAGGACAGCTTCGGTATCGAGTGGTTTGATACAATACATATCAAGTACACGGCAGCTGATTCCCCGGGCTTCGAGTGTATTGGCAGCCTGCTGAGCCGGATAGACCATTTCGCCGGCAGCAATAATCGTAATGTCATTTCCCTCATGAACAAGCGTTGCCTTGTCCATGACAAACGGAGTGTTATCTTCACTGTAGATATCCTCGACAGGATTGCGCCCGACACGGATATATGCAGGTTTACTGTCCTGGAGCAGATGTTCGAACAGGGCTTTTGTCTGATGGCGGTCACTCGGGAAATAGACGCGCATATTCGGAATGGAGCCAAGCGCAGCAATGTCGTTTGATGAATGATGGGTCATTCCCAGTGCGCCGTAGCTGATGCCGCCCGAGATTCCTATCAGTTTGACATTGGTATTGGAATAAGCGACATCTACTTTTACTTGTTCCATGCTGCGGGTCGACAGGAAGCATGCCGGCGAGGCAACAAAGCACTTTTTACCGCAGGATGCCAGACCGGCTGCAATTGATACAATGTTCTGTTCGGCTATACCGGTTTCGACAAATTGCCCGGGATGTACTTTTGCATATTCGCTGAGCGAAGCGGAGCCGCGGGAGTCGCTGCAAAGGACAACAATATCTTTGTCCGTTTTTGCTTTTTCGACAAGTACGTCGTTAATGACCTGACGGTTATGGATTGTATTCATAGCGCTGCACTCCTTTTGGCGGAAAGCTCTTCCGTAGCCTGCTTATATTCATCAGCGTTTGGGACCTTGTGATGCCAGGGTACCGAATTTTCCATGAAAGAGACTCCGTAACCTTTAATGGTGTCTGCTATAATCACGGTCGGCATACCTTTAACAGTCTTTGCGGTCTCAAAGGCGGCATCAAGTGATTCAATGTCGTTACCAATGGCGTGGATAACATGCCAGCCAAACGAAGACCAGCGGTCATCAAGGTTCCCATGGTTCATGATTTCTTCGGTCGTACCGGATATCTGCAGGCCGTTGCGGTCAACGACGGCACATAGATTGTCAAGATTGTATTGCGAGGCAGCCATTGCACCTTCCCACACGGAACCTTCGGCCAGTTCCCCGTCGCCCATGACAACATAGACGCGATAGGATGCCTGATCCATTTTGCCAGCTAAAGCCATGCCAACCGAAACCGACAGACCATGTCCGAGCGAACCGGAGTTCATCTCAATACCGGCAACTTTGTTGTTCGGATGGCCAATGTATTTGGAACCGAAAGCTGAAACGGTTTTTAAATCTTCTCTCGGGAAAAATCCGCGATTTGCAAGTACCGAATAAAGCGCCTCGACCGAATGGCCTTTAGAAAGGATAAAGCGGTCACGATTCGGCGCTTTCGGATTCTGCGGGTCTATGTTCATCTGCTTGAAGTACAGGGTGGTCAGAATGTCGGTGACACTGAAGCCTCCTCCGATATGACCTGCCTTGCAGTTGACGATCGTGTCGAGGATGTCCTGTCTGATCTCAAATGTCCTGGCTTTCAGATTTTCCATTGCTTGTCTCCCCATTGGTTTGCAACTTTTCTTTCGTTATATTCCTGACGCTTTCGCGTTCAATGAATTCTGTGCAGATCTGCGTCTTAACCTTGACCTTGTTTCCGGACCTGATAACTTGTACAAGCCGTCTGACCGCTTCAGCACCCATAACCTGTTTGAAAACACGCACGGTTGTCAGCGGAGGCGTAGCAATTTCGCAGAACGGCATATCATCAAAACCGATGACCGATATATCTTCAGGAATCCGGTACCCGCAGTCCTGCAGAGCTTTACAGACTCCAAGAGCGATGTTGTCATTGTCGGCGACAAACGCCGTTGGAAGATCCGCCTGTCCTGCAAGGTACTCTTTCATGTCCTTGTAGGAACCATCCATACTCGGCGTAAGCATTACTGTGTGTTTGGATTCGATCTCAAGACCGTTGCTGCGCATTGCGCGCAGGTAACCATACTCCCTATATATGAAATTTTTGATTGCCGCATTGCTCTTAAGATATCCGATACTTGTGTGTCCGCAGTGGATCAGGTACATCGCTGCGTTGAAAGTTGAGTCGGTATTGTCAATTCCTACCGTATCGAAATCCATATCTTCAAACCATGTGTCAATCAGAACAATGGGACTCTCCGAATTACGAAACATATGGGCGTCATCTTCCGTGAATTCGGTCGCAAGTACGAGATTAGCTGTCGTCCGGTCACTTAGGATCTGTTGCAGCAAGCTTTCAAAGTTAAGATCAGCTTTGTCGAGGTGGCTGATGATTGTCGCAAACCCAAGGGAGCGGCACTCGTTTTCAACACCTGAGATAAGAGCAGAAAAAAACGGGGTGTCGGTGACTACTTTGCCATGTGTGCGGCAGACAGTCAGTCGGATATTGCTGATGTGTGATTCACTGATATACCCTGTTTCGCGGGCGGCCTGCCAGATTTTGTTGGCTGTCTCCTGATTAACGTTTGGCTTCTTATTCAAAGCATTGGAGATAGTCGCAGGTGAGTAGCCGGTCAGTACACTTAGCTGTTTGATGCTTGGTTTCACGTTGCTTTCACCTCTTTAAAGCAATACTAAAACATTTAATCGAATAATTCAATAGTTTTATGCGAAATTTTAAATTATTTTTAGACATTTTGCTGTATAAAAATGAAAATTACATTTTCTGCTAGGGCATTGTGCTGTTTATATTGCTATTTGCACAATAAAAAAACAGTTCTCAGCAAATTATATCAACTGATTGACGAGAGATCTCCGTTCCCATTTTAAATGTTTTAATTGAATAATCATAAAAAACCTCGTGCATTTATTTATACACGAGGTTTTTTGTTGTTTCTTATCTGTATTGAATCAGCAGATCCATTTTCCGGCAGATCAAATCTGGTTCATATTCCGCACACTCATACGACTGACCAGCTGAGTCGCAACTTCAATGCGGATGACTTCTCCTACCTCATCCTGCATCCGGGCAAGCAATCGATCCACAGCCAGTCTCCCGAGACTGTGTTTATAGACTTTGATGGTCGTCAGGGGAGGATCGATAATTTCACAATATGGCAGATCGTCAAATCCAATGACTGAGATATCATCCGGAATAACAAGACCATTTTCTTTTATGGCCTTCATCGCACCGAACGCGATTATGTCATTATCCGCAAAAAAGGCCGTGGGCAGCTCAGGATTCTTTTGAAGCCATTCCTTAACGCCGCTGTAGGCACCCTCGATCGACGGCTCGACTGAACAGATATATTCCTTTTGAAGACTCAGCTGAGCATCTGCCAGGGCACGGACTACTCCATGGTGCCGCTGTCCAAAATTATAGATCGGAACCCTGCTGTGCAAATAGCCGATCCGGCGATGACCCATGCGAATCAGTTCTGCAACGGCGTCATATGCACCCTGATAATTATTGATCAGCACCGTATCATACTGGCTGTCGGACAAACTGCCGTCGAGAACGATAAGCGGGCGTCCGGATTTGAAAAACGGAATGGAATCTGCAAGGGATAGCTCAGTCGCCAGAAGGATAATGCCATCCTTAGGATTCTCCCTGATAATATCCATGACCTGTTCAAGGCTGGCGCGATCACTGATGTGGGAGATCAGCAGCTGGTAGCCATTGCGCCGTATCTCCGATTCGATCCCCTCTATTAACGCCAGAAAAAAAGGGGTGTCCGCGACGATCCGTCCAATTTTTTTGTAAACCACGAGCCTTATATTTCCACAGCCTTGTGGCAATCGCCGGGCAGTAGAAGTGATTTGTTCATATCCAAGCTTCGCGGCCATCTCAAGTACAAGCGCACGAGTTTTTTGATTAACGCCCGGACGGTTGTTCAATGATAGAGATATTGTCGCAGGAGAAAGATTCAGCTGTACGGCTAGATCCTTGATCGTCACACCCATAAAATAACCATCCGCCCTGCCTTAATAAAAGGCTATATAAGATATGAACATATTATCATAAGAAAGGGTTCTCGGATTTGTACAGCATCCCCTTGGGCTGGTTGAAACTGATTTCAGCTACACCAAGATGTTTGAACACTTCAAACAAAGTCTTGCCAAAATGACCGAATGCAACAGCTCCGTGATGAGGATAGTTGCCCTCAACCAGGACGTGACGATAGAATCTTCCCATCTCGTTGATGGCAAAGATGCCAATCGATCCAAAGGACTGCGTAGCTACAGGCAGTACTTCACCCTCCGCTACATATGCCTTGAGCTGAGCATCAGCTGTGCTTTGCAGACGGTAGAAGGTAATGTTTCCAGGGATGATATCCCCCTCAAGCGTTCCTTGTGTAACTTCTTCCGGCAGTGCCCTTGCCATAATCATCTGATATTTCATGTTGCAGGAAGAGAGTTTTGTAGATGCTGTGTTACCGCAGTGAAAGCCCATAAATGTATCTGTTATCGTGTAGTTGAATTTGCTCTTAATGTCCTTCTTATACATATCTGCAGGAACAGTGTTGTTAATATCCAGAAGTGTAACAACATCATCACTTACACAGACACCGATAAATTCACTTAGAGCACCATATATATCAACTTCACAAGAGACGGGAATCCCTCTCTGGGCCAGGCGGCTGTTTACGTAGCAAGGTACGAACCCGAACTCCATCTGGAAAGCCGGCCAGCATTTGTTGGCGAACACCACGAAATCCCTGCTGCCTTTATGTTCTTCCATCCAGTCAAGAAGTGTTATTTCGTATTGTGCAAGCTTCGGAAGTATCGTCGGTTTCTTATTGCCGGAACCAAGCTCTTTTTCCATTTCCTTCACAACATCCGCAATTCTTGCATCCCCGGCATGTTTTTTAAACGCGCTGAACAAATCGAGTTCTGAATTCTCTTCGATCTCAACGCCCATATTATAAAGCTGCTTAATAGGAGCATTACAGGCTAGAAAATCCTGGGGACGAGGGCCAAACGAAATGATTTTCAGAGAGTGAAGTCCAATTACGGATTTGGCAATCGGAACAAAAGCCACCATCATCTCAGCGACTTCAACCGGGGTTCCGACAGGGTTTTCAGGAATATAAGCTTTGACATTTCGCAGTTTCAAATTGTAACTGGCATTAAGAAGCCCGCAATAAGCGTCTCCCCTTCCGCCGATCAAGCTGTCGGCACTGTCTTCAGAAGCTGCTGCAAACATAACCGGTCCGTCAAATTTCTGCGCGATCAGCGTCTCCGGAGTCTCGGGGCCAAAATTGCCGAGGTATACAACCAAGGCATTGCACCCGGCCGCATTAACTTCTGCAAGTGCTTTTAACATATCCAATTCGTTTTCGATAATTGTCCGGCACTCATAAAGGGATTCTTTGGCGGCATATGCGGCAACAACCGCCTGGCGCCTTGTGAGCGATAGTGTTTTGGGGAAACAGTTCCTGCTTACAGCAACAATTCCCAGCTTGACCTCTGGTGTATTATTCATAATTATTCCTTTCATTCTTTGACCCGCCTAACTTCGTGTACTGATATTATCTTACCACCGTTATGTACAAAAATCCTCTGCAATTACATTTTGAACAAAAACCCCGACGATCTGTTCGTCAAATTGCGTATTGCTGTTTGCCTGTAATTCCTTGATCGCCTCCATAGAACTAAATGGCTCCCTGTATGCACTGCTGCCCGTCATAGAATCATACGCTTCCGCTACGCTCAGGATTTTGGATTGAATGGGGATCTGATCCTTCTTAAGATTCCGGGGATATCCGTTCCCGTCAACCCTTTCATGATGGCACAGTACATATTCTGCAATCTGCGCATATTCACTGACCGATCTCAATATCTGATAACCAATCTCCGGGTGCTTTTTCATCTCCTGCCACTCGTCGGGATCAAGACCTGTCTGCTTGTTCAATATCTCTTCTTTCATTCCTATCATTCCGATATCATGCAGCTTTCCAAGAACACCAAGCTCATATACTTCATTTGCAGCGAATTTCATGGCGAGGCCGATATTTTTACATATCTCGCTTACTCTTTCGCAATGTTCCTGCTCATGGCAGTCCTTTTCGTAGAGGCTCTTTGCGATCATTTTTATCGTATCGCTCTTCATTTCATTGCTTTCCATAAGTTTTTTGTGATACATGAGGTCTTCTGCCTGCGCAAAAACTTTGTCCATATCTTCGTCTGCGGTGACTTTTGATGCAAATCCGAAGGAGACGGATACGACCATTCCGTCTATCTTTGCAACGGCTATTTTTGCTTTGATTCGATTTACAATAATCGCAGCATCAGCAGAAGTTGTTTTGGGAAGAAGAATTACAAATTCGTCTCCGCCGGTTCTTGCTATAATATCATCAGAACGGGATTCACTACGAATGATTTTCGCAATAGCCTGCAGAAGCCTGTCTCCGAATTGATGCCCAAAAGCATCATTGGTCAACTTGAGTCCATTCGCATCGGCCATGATGATTGTAATCGGAAGATTCCTTGGAGTATTGAGCCTTCGGAGTTCTTCTTCATAGAATCTTCTGTTATAGAGACCCGTCAACTGGTCATAATAACTTAAGAAAAGGATTTCCTTTTCGTTTTTCTTTCGTTCTTCAATATTGCGGCTCACGCCGACGACTTCAATTTCTCCGGCTGTATTATATCTATATCTTGTAGATACTTCGGTCCAAATGATCCGTCCGTCTTTGCAGGGCTGCTGAATCTCGTCAATATAGCAGTTGGGTGCGAGCGGGTTTTGCAGGAATAATTCGGAGTTACGGGATATGGATTCCCTGATTCGAATGAAAGAACCCGAAGTCAGTGATTGTTCCAGGCTTTCCTGCAGCGCCTCGTCTACATGCATGCCTCTTAACTGATAGATTGCAGGACTGATATAAGTGTATTTGAACTGTCTGATATTCAGTATCCAAATAACGTCGGAAGCATGTTCCGCCAGCAGACGGTGCTTTTCTTCACTTTGTTTCAGAGCTTCCTGCGCTTTTTTCCGGTCTGTTATATCAATTACAAAATCCAGGGAAGCTGATATATCGTCCCAGGCAATTTGGATTCCATCGCATTCTACCCATCGAATTTCACCATCTTTTCGGACAATTCGAAACTCCATCTTATGGTTATCAATGAGTCCAAGCACCCTTTGCCTGTGATATTGAATCACAATTTTTAAATCCTCCGGATATACCAAATCCAGAAATGACATTGCCATTATTTCTTCTTCGGAATACCCTGACAATTCCTGCGTCTTCGGATTACAGATCTTAATATCGCCGCCCTGAACCACAATAATTGATTCAACAGCATTTTCGAAAATCAGCCTGTATTTATCTTTGCTGTTTTTCAAGGTCATTTCCATTAATTTGAATTCGGAAACATCTCGGCTATTTGCTTGATATCCGAGAAATACACCGTCTTTGTCATGGACCTGCCTGCATATATGTTCAATCCAGACAATCTGTCCTTCATGTGTCCTTATACGGAAATGGGCTGTGTACGGGCCGGGAAGAATGTGCATCATCTCACGGTGATGAACCCATGCCGCCCTGTCCTCCCCGACAATTATTGAATCAAAAAGTGCAGGGTCATATTTGAATTCATCCGCCGAATATCCGGAGATTCTGCTGCACGAAGGAGAAACATACATGATATGCCCTGCATCATCTTCCCAGGTCTCCCAGTCAAATGCATGTTCGGCAAGTATCATGTAATCAAGTTCCGCTGCGCCCGCATTATTCCCGGAATCGGAGAGTCTAAACTCCTGATCATTAACCTTGAAAAAACTTTCGTTCATTCGTTATTACCCTCCAGCGGAAAGTTATGGATAAATATGCAATTTACTTTTGCTATAGTATACAGCAAATATCATCACTATCCAAACATATCAACCAAAAAAACGCTGTATATATCCGGACAAAACAGGGCGGATTTCATATCGTGAAATCCGCCCTGATAAGATTGAAAACGCACTTTTGCTTCTATTGCTTATCATGGACTTTTGCAGCGGATCTCTCGACCGGCAGCACACCGGACATTTCGCCGATGACATTAATTAACTCCGTATTGGAAGGAACAACGATTTTAGCGTTATTCCGAAGCGAAGTCTCAGTCGTCTGCAGTTTGCGCAGCAGTTGGGCATTACCGATAAAATACTTGTCAGCCGCTTCATTTACAAGCTTAATTGCCTGTGCTTCGCCTTCCGCTTCGAGGATCTTAGCCTGACGAATGCCCTCCGCCTTCTTGATCTCGGCTCTTTTGATACCGTCAGCAGTTGTTTCTGCTGCGGTAGCAAAGTCAATCGCAGCAACTTTCTCATTCTCCGCCTTGACGACCTTGTTCATTGTCTCCTGCACATCCTTCGGAGGGTCTATTTCTTTGAGCTCCGTACGCACAATATCGATACCCCATTTACTTGTCTCATCCTTGAGGGTCTGATATAAGTCGGTATTGATCTTGCCTCTTTCACTATTGGCAGACTTCAAAGTCATCGTGCCAATGATATTCCTGAGTGTCGTACGTGCCAGGTTCACAATCTGATAACGGTAATCATTGACATTGTAGATCGAGTTCTTGACACTCTCCTCATCAAATTTAACGCGGAAATATACCTGCGCATCAACAGTTGCATTCAAATTATCGTTTGTAATAATTACCTGCGGCTCTGCATTGAACATCTGCTCGGTAACATTCACCAGATAGATTTTCTGTACTTTCGGAAAAACCCAGTGGAAGCCCGGCTGAGCGAATTTGGTATACTTTCCCAACGTCTCAATCAGACCGCGGGTTGTAGGGCGGACGATTCGAATCCCTGCTAAAAATATAAGAACGACAATTCCGACTCCAATTAAAATATAAGCCCATGTGTCCATATTTCCACTCTCCATTCACCATTTTCATTTCTATATAAAATCTTCCGGGAAATCACTTCACAGAATATTATATCAACAATCAGAATGAACAGCACACGAAAATAAATGATATGATAAATCCATCCGGTACGATAATATAATATCTTTAGTAAGGTAGACAAATGGGCAGCAAACCCTGGGCTTTCATCGATGAGAACGGAACGTTTAGATGGGAACAGCCTGATGCGATTAGCGAGCTCTATTTTCCTCTATGTAATGACGCCAGCCTAATGTCTTCCATCACACCTGTTCTCCACGGAGATATCAAACAGAATCAGCATATCCAGGTAGAATACATCAATCAAAAGCTCCTGGATTATTCTGCATATACAATTAAAAACGTCAGAATCAACTCCAGGGAATGGCCGGTTCCCGAAAAGGACGGCAAATACATTAAGATTTCGCGCTATGTTATGCAGAATCTTAGCTGAGAATCATTTCTGAATTCCTCAATGGTGATTCTGTTTGCATTCACACGCATCTTGCCTGTCACCCCTGCCCCCGGTTTACATAGAACGTCCAAAGCGGAACGCCCTGGATTCCGCAGACACCTGGAAGAAAGCTTGCGAAAGGCGGCGGTGCGCTGAAGTTATCAAAGACAAATTTTTGATCCGTTAAACGTTTAGGCGTCGGCCCACCTCTTACTTCATTTACTATTTCAGATGACCATGGACAACGCTGCCGTTGTTTGCAGCGCAATCACCCGTAGGTCCGGTCAATTTTCAACTTAATCATGCTGCTTTTTTTACGCCAGCAGCATCGGCTCTCCTGTATGGATGATAAAACGTATTTTTTGAGACTGTCGTGATTACTTAATATCGGAGCTATCCGGTGTGTGGAGCGGTCCTGTATTTCCTGCGCCCAATCCCTGTAGTCATCCTTCGTCTCAGCCACTGCCTGATTATAGAAATTCCTGCCGCGCCCGACGTCCGAGTTCAAAAAGCAGATCATCATTTTGTCCCATGTGCTCCAAGGATATACCGCATCGTTTTTAACAATCAAATTCCTGGCATAAGTAATTTCGGTAAACGCACGATAATACAACACCTTCTCTTTGGCAACATTTACAAGTTCCATCATGTCTGTGTAAAACTTCTCATCGTTACCTATATATTCAGCACTGTATGGATCAACTCCGCTGTAATCAGATGCAAGAGTGTCCCTGTTATTCCAAAGGTAATGCAAGCCGACATGCAGATGGGCCCCTTTCCCCCAATCACCCGGCCGGAACTCTATTATGGTAAGAAACCAACCGTTATCGTCAATCCATGTCCGGGATTGTCCTTTTTGAAAAACCCCTAATGGAACCAGCACTTCTGCGGCCGCCTTTTTAATGATTTTGTCGTGAATATTCATTGTCATACATTATTCTCCTACATTTGCCTGGGTGAGGGAGATATCCATATCTTTCTATTTTATCACGAATGGCATGCGAATCTACCGGAAGAAGCTGATCATCAGAACCCTCTTTTTGTTGAAATATCAACCTTTTATAGGCCTTTCCGGACTAAATTGTATATTGTTCACACGATTACTTATCTTTCTGCTGTAAAATATGGTATAATTGTTATGAATGATATAATGTTTATTGATAAACAACCTGAACAGCAAACATTTTGCTGTCAAAATACGGAGGATAAATTTCATGCAGGAAGACACTTTAGCAATCACCGAACACGAAGACAATTTTCTAACCGCTGAGCAGGAACACGATTTACAGCTGAATGCAGAATCAGAACAGCGTTCCGCTGCAAAGACAGTACGTCCGCTGAAGGTTGTTCCTTATGTTAGAATATTGAACAGCAACGATCCGTCAGACTGTCCTTTTGATCGTTACATGATGAACAAAAGAATGGCCATGCTTGAATATTCAAGGGACAAAAAAGGCGGTGCAGTCATTGCCCTGAAAGTACTTCTCCGATCATGTCCCCAGTGCGACCGTCTCTTTATTGATCAAAACCAGTTGCTTGGGCTGAAGAAAGCCGGCCTTGACATCACAGGCTTTGACATTATAGGATCAACAGCATTTTCCCGCACGAAGGGTTATGAGAAATGGCATCCCGAAGCCCTCAAAAAGGCCGTTGCCGTTGTGGTCGTTCCTGTCAAAAAGGCAAAGATCCCCCGTAAAGCAACCGTTAAAAAAGTTGCTGTTGCTGCAGTAACAGAAGAATAAAAGAAACGGCGGATTGAGAAATCAGAACCGCCTGCGCATATCTATATTTGCTGCGAAGCCTGCAAACCGTCCTGATATACCCACCGGTTATCCAGAGGACGATATACTGCAGGCTTCGCTTTTTATTGTCCGAACAGATATTCCATCAATCATTCCATTCTCCCGGCTCGATCATCCGGACCACACAGCATCCCATCAGTAAATCCGGAATATGCCGGTGGTCTTTTCGAAAAAGCGGCCGTTTATCTCAAATATTCCACTGCCGCTCTTTCGATAGGTAATCCCTGCGTATAGCGTTTCATGAATACATTGAAACCTTCAACATCGCAAGCGTCAGGATCCATACGGGATCCGAGCTGTCCGGCAAATACTTTTTTGCCCAGAAAATCATCCAGTGTCTCTCCCTGCCCTTTATCGGTCATGAAGGCTGCCAGCAGGGCAATCCCCCAGGCGCCGCCCTCACCGGCCGTTTCCATAATGGATATAGGCACATTAGTTGCTGCGGCCATTATTTTTTGTCCGACTTCCTTTGTTTTGAAGAACCCGCCATGTCCTCTGATTTCATCAACCTGAACACTTTCCTTTTCAAAAAGAATATTCAATCCTGTTCTAAGGGCACCAAGAGATGTGAATAAATTGACACGCATAAAGTTATTCAAATTAAAGCTGCTGGTAGGTGAACACACAAACAAGGGGCGGCCTTCTTCAAATCCTGTGATATGTTCACCGGACAGATATCCATATGACAGTAAGCCGCCGCAGTCAGGGTCGCCCTTTAGGGCCGCGCCGAGAAGGGTATCATACAGCTGCCCTTTTGAGACATCCATGCCCAATGCCTTTACCGCCTCACCGAACAGACCGATCCAGGCATCATAATTTGATGTGCAGTTGTTGGAATGTACCATGGCGACAAGATTTCCATCAGGAGTCGTCACCTGATCGATTTCCGGATAAGCTTTGGACAGGTCCTTCTCGAGTACAACCATGGCAAAAACAGATGTTCCCGCTGATACGTTGCCGGTTCTGACTGCAATACTGTTCGTTGCAACCATTCCTGTTCCGGCATCGCCTTCAGGCGGGCAAAGTGGAATCCCGGATACCAGATTACCGGAGATATCAAGAAGTTTAGCGCCTTCCAAAGACAACTCCCCTGCTTTTTCCCCTGCAACCAATACAGCCGGCAGAATATTCTCAAGCTTCCACGGAAAATTATACGCGCCGATATGCTGATCAAACTTCGTAATCATCTCTGCATTGAATCCTTTTATCTGCAGATCAATGGGGAACATGCCGGATGCCTCTCCTACTCCCATGACTTTCCTTCCGGTCAATTTCCAATGAAGATAACCGGACAGGGTTGTCAGGTATTCAATATCCGGCACATGCGACTCCTGACCTAAGATGGATTGATAAAGATGGGCGATACTCCATCTTTGCGGAATAGGATAATTGAACAATTCCGTTAATTCAGCGGATGCCTGTCCTGTATAATTGTTTCTCCATGTACGGAACGGCGTCAGCAAATCAGCATTCTTATCAAAAACCATATAACCATGCATCATGGCGCTGATACCAATCGATCTGGTTGATTTTATATCTATTCCATATTTGTCCTTAACGCTGTTAACCATCGCCTGATAACTGCCTTGCAGGCCTTTCCAGATATCCTCAATACTATATGTCCACATGTTGTTGATGTTGCTGTTTTCCCAATCATAACTACCTGAGGCTATAGGTGTGTACTCTTCACCTATAAGGACTGTCTTAATTCGAGTCGATCCCAATTCAATTCCTATTGAAGTATTTCCACTTTCAATTGATTTCCGGATATCAGAAGATTCACCGCTCATATGCATACTCCTCGCAAAAAGAATTTCGTATTTTCGCTATAATTGTAACGTAAGATTTATTAATCCTCCAGTCTTTTTACTGTCAATCGTCAACCTTAACCTTATTTTTTTGTCCGACAAGTACAGGTTGTATGCTTTAAAATGAAAGAACCGACATCCCGGACAAAGTTGTATGAAAACGCTTGCAGGATATTCAGTCAATAATTTGTATGATGGATCACTCTATGAAGATTTCACTTAAGCGGTTTGGTATGGGAAATAACCAGCTCAAAAGTATCCGGGTTGAAATCCCAGATTTCCAGGTACAGGCTCTTTCTATTGTAAAAATACCCGGTATGTGTCTGCGCACTGTAGTAACCTGCGTCAGCCTTCGAAAGCAGCTGTAGGATTTCACGGATTGATTTCTCGAGCAAATATTTATTTCCGGCGCTGACCTCAATCCCGGGATAGAAACGAATCCTATGCTCCGCAAAGCTTTCGGCAGCTTTATCCGGACTGCGTTCGTCCGTGATTTTTTCAATAAGAGAAAGATTGGGCTTGAGATCAATATAATTGACCGCTGCAATCTGAAGTGCCGGTGATATTATCTTATCCCACAAGCCTTGATTGTACACATCAATACTCATTGAAAACCAGTCGGCTGTCATCGAATCATCCTCACAGGTCCCATCAATCCAATCCTCATTCTCCGACGGAAGATCAGGGGTACTGACAAACACAGCCTCCCTCGTGCCGCCTTTACGAAAGCAGGCCGCAACCTGAGGGTCAATGTCACAATGCAGAAATCCTTTCATTTCGACATCGCTCCAGAAAGAAGCGTCGCTCTCCTCGAGCCAATACCAGAAATCGAGCGTTTTTCCGCAGAGATCATCAAGGACGATTTCAATTGAATATTCGTCATTCCGGTCAAGCCAAAGCTGCCGTTCGTCCCACAGAACACTAAGCGGTTCTTCATGCCGGCAGTGATGGGTCTCGTAAAGCAACACGTTATCTGCAGACTTAACGGTAAGATGGAAACTGGCCGACTTGTCAAGATTAATGCATCCATACGAGTTATAAGCAAAGATCAGAAGATGGATCTGGTTTTCGAGTTCCTTCATGTCAGGCGCCAGAAAAGCATTCGGCCGGACGGCAATCTGCAAATCACTTGTAAAAAGCTGATCTGCGTAATCATCAAAGCATTGTCGTTCCTCTTCGTTCATTTTGGGAATAAAAGCATTTGAATGTGTCAACATGGTGCTCATCTCCCTTCATCTTTAAACTAAAAGCATAGCCTTTAGGCCCTAGGATGTAAGAACAAGTAACCCCAGTTAAGTCAAGTGAGATAAGAAAGGAAAGTAAAAAGAACCGGTAAGAAAAGGATCGGAATATAGAAAAGTGCTCCATGTCTAATTGTATGAATAGACGAGCCGGATAAATTGCCATAAACCATGCATGTGCAGTTTGCAAATACGCAGTCGGATATGAAAACCTCTATGCACATTTATATTATAACTCAAATATCTCCAAAAGACATCATCATGACAACAGCCATTACTAAAGAAATTAATTTCTTCTTCACTTGTAATCTCCTCCATTTTCAAATCGTTCCACAAAAGCAATCCAATTTATCCTTTTTACTTCTCTGATGAAAGTGTATGCCAGGTAGATCTGATACTGATTCTTTCATAATTCATCACAAATAACGGGCCCGTTACGTATGTGATGTTTCTTCTTCATGTTCCTTAAGGTATCTACATCTTAACAGGTCGATAAATAAATAAAATATTTAAATTGTACGTAAAATATGCCACGATGCTGTATTTTCTAGAAATATGCGATTATATGCTAGCATTTTGGTATATTCTCTTCGTTGTAGAATGGAATGCTATATACTCAGTGCTTGTACGACGTCTCGCTTACGGGAACTATTCTCCGGGTTGTACGAGTCCCATCGGTTAGAGGACGCTGGCAAGAGATCTGGTTTTCGATTTTCCGGAGATTGGGTTGAAATTGATATTTGATGTATAATGTTAATATATTTTATGAATTTAATTATTAAGCTAAGAGGTGCATTGATGATAGAATTTGCTGAAAATGGACGCGTGACAGCCGCTGAAATTTCCTGTCTTCGTGAATCTGTTGGCTGGAACCCGATGTCATATGAGTATGAAAAGGCGTTGGAAAACGCTACGCTTTGTATCTCATGCTATGACAATAACAGGCTTGTTAGATTTATCAATGTTGTAAGTAATTTCTCAACAGATGCATACATTCAGGACGTAATGGTATTACCCGAATATCAAAAGCAAGGAATTGGCACCCAGTTGGAACACTTTTCATTGGCTAAACCGGATAAACTATCATTCTCCCAGGTATTGGTACAGGCAAAAACGCATAAACACAACGACACGGCAAGCAGTGCACCAGATAACCCTTTTATTATTAACTTCATAATACATCACCTTGCATGAATCAACATACATCACCTTGCATGAATCAACTGCCATGCAGATAAGAAATGTTCCTAATCGGGATTCCTGTACACTTTCTATATACACTTCCTTTTAAAATATTGCAAGATGACCGCTCAAACTGTTCCGCTTTTTACTCCCAGCGAAATATTTTGATGGATACTCCGGTGCAAACTACAGCAATAACGGCCAGTACTATGATTGCCTTGCCAAAAGCACTGAGCGGGTCTCCCATCCAGGTCCCCTGGAGGATTTCTACACAGTAGGTCAGCGGAATAAAACGTGATAGAGTGACGATTGCTTTGGGCATCAGCTGAAGCGGCATCGTAGCTCCTGATAGAAACAACATGGGAAAATAGATTAAATAGGCGATCGCGCTGGCAGCCCGGTTATTCGGCGCTATGGCCGCAATCAGAAATCCTATGGAAAATATTGACATCATAGACAATGCATAAGCTGCAATAAAGTAAAAAACATTCCCCGAAAAATGAAGATTAAATACCAGCTTGCCCACAATCATCAAAATAAACGTGCCGATAATGCAGAGCACACTGTTTACCACAAAATGAGGAATCATTATGGTTCCCGTACTGATTGGCGTCGCTTTGAATCTTTTGAGGACCTTGTGCTGGCGGTATTCGGCAAGTTGCATAGGTAATCCCATAATACCGGATACGGCTAAAATCATACCGATATAGGCCGGGGTCAGAACATCCACCGCACCATGCCCGTTATAGAACGGAGTCGGATCGTTCCCATACATGGCACCGAACAACAGAAGCATCATCGGAGGAAATACAAAAGCGAAAAACATATATACAAAGTTGCGTATTGATAACCGGAACTCCGTAACGGACATGGTAAGAAATGCTTTCATATCTCTGCCTCCAACCTGTATCCGGTCAGTTTAAGGAATACATCCTCAAGCCCCGGTTTCGAACAGGATAAATCTTCAAAATCAATATTCTTTTCTGTAATGAAAATGACCACGTCACGAAGCAGATTTTTTCCGTTCCCATAAAGATCAAAAACTCCGTTACTCTCGGTAATTTTAGTAATACCGAGAATTCCTTCAAGAGCTTTCCTGTCCGTTTTTTTAGATGTAAATGTAATTTTCTGGCTCAGATGGGCCTGTTCCACAAGTTCCTTTACCGTGCCAATCGCAGCAATTCTGCTTTTTACCATCAGACAGACACGGTCACACAAATACTCGGCTTCTTCCATGAAATGAGTGGTCATTAAGATGGTTTTGCCTTCATCGCGAAGGGACTTGATGAGTTCCCACATATCAATACGTGCCTGCGGGTCAAGTCCGGTAGTCAGCTCATCCAAAAATATGATTTGCGGATTGGCGATCAGTGCAACGACAACGGAAATCTTCTGCCTTTGACCACCCGAAAGTTTTTTCACATATGCATTTTTCTTGTCCGCCAAATTAAACCTTTCAAGAAGCGTATTATAATCAGCCGGATTTTTATAAAAAGATGAAAACAATTTGCAGAGTTCCTTCACCTTGATGGAATCCGGAAAAGATGCTTCCTGAAGCTGCACTCCAATATGTTCGTATAATTCCCTGCGGTTAGAGGGGTTAATTCCCATTACGGAAGCTTCACCGCCGGATGATTTTTTGAGCCCCTCAAGGCACTCGATTGCAGACGTTTTACCGGCACCGTTCGGTCCGATTATTCCAAATATTTCTCCTTTTTTTACTTCAAAAGAGATACTGTCTACAGCAACTAAATCTTTGTATTTTACGGTAAGGTTAGTTACTTTTATCACCTGAAACCCTCCAATGAATCAATTTGTAATACTATAAGAATGTTATTATTTATCTCAATAGATAATAAACGACATATTGAAAATTATCAACAATAAGCTCTGACAAGTGCGGTTTGATATTACCGGACATGTTATGATTAAAGTAAGTAAAAAGAATCCGGGTGACTTGGGTGACCAGTCCCCGGCATCAGGTGATGAAGAAATGTGGAAACTCTATAGAAACAATATGAAGATGCTGAAAACTAATTTCCGGGCACTTCTATGGTTCGAAGTTCTGTATAAGATCTTTGCTATTGTATCCCTTTATCCGATTATCCTCTTTCTTTTGGATTTCGCCATTGATAAAGCAGATATAAATTACCTGACCAACGTTAATCTTCAGGAATTTCTCAGGAAGCCTCTATCCATCGCGATGATCATTCTCATCACGGTTGTGATTGTCATATATTCACTTTTTGAACTTGTTGTGCTGACGATTTGTTATGAGATGAGCCATAACGGGGAAACGACGGATGCAGTCACTCTGCTTTTCATTGGACTAAAACGAGTTTGGAGAATTCTCAGACCGGAAAGTATCTTTCTGTTTTTGCTTGTACTGGCAGCGTCAGCTTTTTTTAATCTTCCCTTTGCATCATCTCTTGTTTCTATGACGGACCTTTCGGATTACATGAGTATCTTCTGGGGAAGCAATCACGGATTCTATATTGCTGCCGCTGTTTTTGAAGCAGTAATTCTTTATCTGATCAGCTTCCTGCTCTTCAGTATTCATTATCTGATTATTGAAAACAGAAAATTTGCTGACGCACTCAAAGCAAGCAGAAATCTTGTTAAGGGAGAAACGATAAGAAATGCCCTGCGCTTTGCTGTCTGGTTTCTTATGCTTTTTATTGTGCTGGCAATCGTATACGGCGTGTTCATTTTGGCAGCTGCTGTCATCATCAGGTTCATATGGCCTGCAGATGCACAAATTGCAACATTTTTGTCCGGTGCCCGGATTATCAATCAGGTCATGACGATTCTTATCTATGCAATTTTCACACCGCTCGCATTTTTGATGGTCAGTAGTATCTTTTATACACAGAAGGAGCATCGTAATGAGCCGTACAAATCTGTCATACTCCCCAGGTCACGCAAAAAAATGAATAAGTGGCTCGCTTTACTGCTGGCAACGGTTCTTGGAGCAAGTATTATTGTGAATTTTAACGACATAAATATGTCGCTGCAGAATAGCGTCCTGAGAAACATAGAAATCGTACGCACACCTGCAATAACCGCACACCGCGGGAGTTTCCTGGAAGCCCCCGAAAATACGCTCTCTGCAATCGAAACGGCAGCTTCTGAATTGGCAGATTATGCAGAAATTGATGTCCGTGCAACAAAAGACGGTGTGGTTGTTCTGCTTCACGATGACAGCCTGAAAAGAACCACAGGTGTCGACAAAAAAATTTGGGACGTTACATACGAAGAGACACAAAGTTTCGACGTGGGAAGCTGGCTTTCCGATCAATATCTTGATGAGCGAATTCCGACACTCGATGAAATCATCAAATTTGCCGACGGCAAAATCATGCTGAACATTGAGATAAAATCTGCTGAACAAAACCCGGATCTTGTCGAATCCGTTGTGAAGATTATTAAGGATAACCACTTTGAAAACCAATGTGTAATTTCCACTTTCAATTACATCGACCTGTTCAGGATAAAAACACTGGATCCGGACATAAAGACGGGAATTATTATGACAGTGGCCTACGCCAACTATACGCACTTATCCAACGTGGATTTTTACAGCATGAATGCACGCTTTCTAACCAGGGATAAAATAGAAAGGCTTCACTTCCTTGGCTATCAGGTATATGCATGGAATGTAACGAACGCTGTGACAGTGAAGCGGTTAATGAATATAGGGGTTGATAACATAATCACAACAGATACCCTTATGGCCAAGGAAATTGTATATAAGGACAGCGCCAATCTATTTGTCCTGAAAGTCGCAGGATATTTTTTCGGCGACACTGATATTACACAAGACAGCATAACGAATATTTTCCTTCCTTACTGGTAATCTGATCTCAATTCCCACTTATTTTCTGCCAGGCCTCTTCTGCATGATAGGAACTTCTGACCAGCGGTCCGGCGGCAACATATAAAAATCCTGCAATATATGCCTGTTCCCGATACCAGTCAAACTGTTCCGGCGTGATGTATTCAATCAGCGTATGATGCTTGGGGGACGGTGCCAGATATTGCCCGATAGTCAGAAAGTCGCAGCCATGGCGGCGCAAATCGACAAATACTTCCAGTACTTCTTCTTTTGTTTCCCCAAGCCCCAGCATGATGCCGGATTTGGTCAGACGGGTCGGATCTATCGCCTTGACCAGTCTGAGTAATTTCAGTGAACGCATGTAGTCGGCCTGCGGCCGGACTTCCGGATACAGGCGCAAAACCGTCTCAATATTGTGGTTTATCACATCCGGCTGTGCTGAAATGACCGTACGCAAAGCATTCTCATCGCCCTGAAAATCGGGGATGAGCACCTCAATCCGGGGACTCCTCTCAGCCAATTTTTCTTTTATGGCTGCAATAACGCGGGCGAAATGGCCTGCCCCACCATCCGGAAGATCATCACGGGTGACTGATGTGATAACAACATACTGCAGATGCAGTTGATCAACTGCATCTGCAAGATGAGACGGTTCCATCGGATCTGGAGGAACCGGCGTTCCGCTGCTGACACAGCAGAAAGTGCAGTTCCGGGTGCATTCCCTGCCAAGGATCATAAAAGCTGCGGTACGGCGGCCAAAGCACTCACCGCAATTCGGACAGCTGGCCTCTTCGCATACCGTATGCAGATCGAGAGACTGCATCAGCTGCATGACAGACCGGTTGTTTTCACCGCTGTTGGCCGGGACACGAAGCCAGTCGGGTTTGGCTGTGAATTTCTTCTTATCCATCCTTAACAGCACTCCTCATCCGCAGGTCGGCCAGATCAATCCATTCGATCTCCCATTCAAAGTGATCGGCAAAACTATGAGCCACAAGGTCAAAAGCCTGACCCATATCTACCGCGTAACCTAATTCTTCCGCTACCGATGTGACTCCAAGGGACAGGCCGCATGGGTTGATCCAATTGAAATGACGCAAGTCCGTGTTCACATTGAATGCAAACCCGTGCATGGTCACACCTTGTTTTACTGCAAGTCCGAACGCAACAATTTTTTTATCACCGACCCAGACCCCGGTATACTTATCCTGCCGGGGGTGTGCTTCAATTCCATATTGCCTCAGAAGCAGGTCAATTAGAGATGCCTGCATGGTATTTATGAACCCGCGAATACCCTGATCATACTCATGCAGCTGGATAATCGGATATCCGATGATCTGCCCGGGACCATGATAAGTAACATCGCCTCCGCGGTTGACCTCATGGACCGTAACTCCCTGGGATTCAAGCTGCTCGCGGGATAAATAAATATTGGCCGGGTCAGCCCTTGTCCCCAGAGTTAATACCGGCGGATGTTCGAGAAGAAGTAATGTGTTGCCGATCCGGTTTTCCTGCCTTGCCAAAACCAGGTCATACTGGAGCTCCAGTGCCTTGTCATACGGCATCCGGCCGATATTGCATATGATAATCTTCATACGGCAAAAGTATCCGGATTAAAGCGCAGACTGATATCCATCGCACGTATCGTGTGAGTCAATGCACCGACGGAAATCAGATCAACTCCGGTCAGCGCTACGGTCAGAAGATCCTTGTCTCCCATATTCCCGGAAGCCTCGACAAGTGCCCTGCTGCCAATAATCCTGACGGCTTTGGTCATATCTTCTATGCTCATGTTGTCGAGCATGATGATATCCGCTCCGCTTTGCAGGGCTTCCTCAATCTGCGCAAAGTTTTCCACTTCCACTTCTATTTTCAGCATGTGAGTCGCCATTTTTCGGGCACGCGATATTGCCTGACTGATTCCTCCTGCTGCGCTGATATGATTATCCTTTATCAGAATACCGTCTGCGAGATTGAAGCGGTGGTTCGACCCGCCGCCGATGCGCACCGCATATTTTTCTATGGTCCGAAGGCCCGGGGTTGTTTTGCGCGTATCGACAATTACGGCTTTCGTTCCGGATATTTGCTGAACGGCTGCATGTGTACGTGTAGCTATGCCGGAAAGACGCTGCAGGAAATTGAGGGCAACCCTCTCTCCGGTAAGGACACTGCGGGCAGGGCCGGAAATCCTGGCGATCACATCGCCTTTTTTAACCGGATCTCCTTCACTTACAAGACATTCCAGATGAACGGACGGGTCAAGAAGCTCAAAAAGACGTTTCAGGAGCGGCAGTCCGCAGATTACTCCCTCTTCCTTTGCAATAAAAGATCCCTCAATTTGTTTGTCCTCGCCGACAGTTGAAAGGGTGGTTATATCTCCTGTGCCGATGTCTTCGTCCAGGGCACGTCTTATCAAATCATCAAGGCAGTAATTATTCAGCATCTTCATTTCCTCCGTCTTATTTATCTTCACATCGATAGTGAGCCCCTACGCTCACTTTGCGCCGGATACTTGCCCGCATTATTTCCAGGGCAATCAGTGACTGATTATATGTTTCCATACATTTTGGGGTGTCGAGCTCCATTTCGTCAAGCTGTATAAATATTTCATTTATTCTTGCGGAGGCCTCCGCAAGGTCCTTCCCATTACGGATAATTCCGCACTTCAATGTTGCCAGCGCCCTGATTTCGCTGCTGTACGAATCAAAATCTACACCTTCGTCCTTTGCCAGGGTTCGTATTTCCTGTGCGATATCCTGTGGAGGGCAACCCGGGTTTCTGCTGATGTGACCGGCGCTCCGCCTGCCGAATACCAGGCATTCCAGCAGCGAATTGCTTGCAAGCCTGTTTGCACCGTGGACACCCGTACAGGCGGCTTCACCACAGGCATACAGGCCGGGTATATTAGTGCATCCGTCAATATCCGTTTTGATTCCGCCCATGAAATAATGCTGTACCGGCATAACGGGAATCCAGTCCTTGGCGATATCAACACAGCGACGCATACACTCTGCATATATAGTCGGAAACCGGTTTTTCAAAAAATTTCTGGACTTCACCGTAATATCAAGATAAACATTAGGAATGTCGCTCTTTTTCATTTCCATAATGATAGCCCGGGACACAATATCCCGCGGTGCAAGATCTGCAAGAGGGTGCACCCCCTGCATGAATGGCTCGCCGCGGCGGTTCCTGAGTATTGCACCTTCTCCGCGCAGGGCTTCGGAAATAAGAAAAAATCGTCCGTTATCATCAGGATGTATGAATGCAGTCGGATGGAACTGTACAAATTCCATATCTTTCAGTATTGCACCTGCGCGGCTGGCAGCTGCAATACCATCACCTGTAGCACCTGTGAAATTCGTGCTGTTGCGGTATACCCGGCCGATTCCTCCCGAGGCTATAATTACCCGGGAAGCAGCAAACAGGCACGGTGTATTATTACCATCGAGAACCAGTACACCGGTCACTCCGTTTTCATCTGTGAGAATATCGGAAAGGAACATTTTGTCATAAATATCTATGTTGTTCCTGGCAATGGCTGCCTCATATAATCTGCGTGTTAAGTGCAGTCCTGTTGCGTCTCCCCCGCAGTGCAGAATACGGTTCCTGTGGTGTCCGCCTTCCCTGGTAAGCCGCAGTTCGCCGTCATGCCGGTCGAATGGCACCGCAAGATCTATGAGGTGTTCTATATTGCTCCAGCCCTCATCAACAAGAATACGAACAGCATTTTCATCACATAGTCCGGCCCCGGCTATAAGTGTATCCTCATAATGCTGCTGCGGATCATCATGATCGCGGTGAGGCTCAATTACAGCAGCTATACCTCCCTGAGCATACATGGAATTGCTGTTCTGTGCATCCGATTTGTTAAGTACCGCGCATGAAAGCTGAGGGTCCAGGCAAAGGGCCGCATAAAGACCTGCCACTCCGCAGCCAACGATAATAACATCCGTATTTATCCTGTTTACATTTTTCAAGTCGCCGTTAAATAAATATCGTCTCATATCATGTCCTTCCGATTTTAATCTAAATCGCGAGCATCCGTTCCAGACTGGCAGATGCTTTCCTGATTAATTGCTCATCGAGTTCAATCTTGAATTGAAGTTTCTCAAGCGCATCATGAACATTTGTGAGTGTTGTTTTTTTCATATTCGGACAGACCAGGGCAGCATGCAGGGAATAAAAACGCTTGGAGGGGCACAGCTGCTGCAGGCGGTGAAGCACCCCGATTTCAGTTCCTATGACGAATTCCTGTCTGTCGGACTTTACTGCATATTCGATGATCTGAGCGGTACTCCCTGTGAAATCAGCCAGTGCCACCACATCGGGAATGCATTCGGGATGTACCAGTATCGGAGCATCCGGACGTGCAGTACGAACCTTTTCCACATCAGCAGGGGATATTTTATTGTGGGTGGGGCAAAAGCCGTCAAACAGAATAAAGCGTTTGGCAGGGAGAAACATGGAAACATAGTGTCCAAGGTTGCGGTCAGGTACAAAAATGATCTCGTCTTCTTTTAAAGATGAGACAACTTTTACAGCATTGGATGACGTGCAGCATATATCGCTTACGGCTTTAATCTCTGCACTGGAATTAACGTAGCAGACGACTGCAGCATAAGGATGAGACTTTCTGAGCCTGACGACGTCATCGGGCGTAACCATATCCGCCATGGGACATCCCGCATACAGCGCGGGAAGCAGTACAGTCTTGTCCGGGCTCAGGATCTTGGCTGTTTCAGCCATAAACTTAACACCGCAAAAAACGATTACATCGGCCTTTGTGTCCTTAGCTCTGCGGCTTAGATCGAGCGAGTCCCCCACAAAATCAGCTATGTCCTGTACCTCGGGCCACTGGTAAAGATGCGCCAGTATCACCGCGTTTCTTTCCTTCTTCAGTTTATAAATTTCCTGTATCTCTTTAGTCTGCTCCACGATATATATTTCCCTTCTTTATGCAGTCAGTTGATAATATGCCGCAGCATCCAGCCGCCATATATTTCCACCCGCCTGCAGCCGTTCTTCCCTAAATAAGAATCCCTGCCTGACGCAGTTTATTCTCTATTAATACCAGCACTTCTTCGCTGGAAGCCTCCACGGTATGCATGTGGCGTCCGTCAGTTGTGGAGGAAAGCATCTGTGAATCCTTCCTGCGCAGTCGTTCAATCAGATTTTTGACTGCTTCAGGCGAATGCAGCATCAAGTTGCCTGTTATTTCACCGTATACAGGGTGTTCAATGATGACATCCCGTATACGCCCCCCGTTTTCGACGATCAGCATCAGTTCCTCTTCTGCCTGCTCCACAGTCTCATGCCTGCAGAAAAATACTTTGACCGGTCGTGTTTTAACGTTCTGATCGATCATCATATACCCCGAAGGTGTGGCAATGATAGGTATGCCTCCGGCGCGCAGGATTGCAATATCCTGGACAATAACCTGCCTGGTGACATTAAGCATTACGGAGAGTTCACTGCCGGTAATCCGCGTGTCGGATATCGTTATTGTTTCCAATATCTTGTTACGCCTTGTTTCTGCGTCCATATATCTCCTTCTTTACGAATATCAATGACTTTTTGATAGAAAATGTCTGCAGACCCAATTATACGGACATTAATACAAGAAAGCAACAGCTGTATATACAGCTGTTGCTTTGTATGAAGTTTGTATATTAATGGGTGGATGCCGATGTCAGGTTAAGCAATTCAATGAATTTTATGCCTTATCGACCAGATATTCTTTGTTTTCTTTTGCGATAACAAAAAGGTGTATATCCAATGTATCCATGAGCTTACGAACGGACGAATTGGGCTTCTGGTAGCTCTCGTGCTGTTCCTGATCGCGAAAAACGATAGCTGCACAGCGCAGGGGTTTTTGCTGGTCGAGCTCGAAATCAAGCTTCAGTTTACCGGCATCGACCATTTTGAAATTCGTATAAGCTTCCAGAATGCAGCGAAGAAGTGTCTCCTCACTATCGTACTTCTTGACTTCAATAAGCCAAATCTCATTTTCCGTTTCGGTAAGGAGATCTATTTTGCCAATGTGCTTATCTGCGTGTGCATTTTTGAGCGGAGTCTGGTAATCGATGATCTTTCCGATGTTTTCATATTCGTTGCCGAACATGCCCAGAGCAATACGCTCTTCCGCACGGTTGGAGTCAGGATTCTCCGTGATACCGTCATGACCCTTCGTCTTATAGCTCAGTGTTCTGGTAATAACAGGTATGCAGTCAAATAAAGACAGGTTATTAAGCAGATAATCGGCAATGTCCTCGCCGTAAGCCAGTCCTTTTGCCTTTCCAATACCCTTCTCGTTACCCTGATAATTTATAAAAGCCTGCAGATAGAATGTGTTCATTTCCTGTGATGCAACCTGCATCTTTTCCAACATCTGTTCGTGTGTATATGCCATTATTTCTCCTTCGGACGCGTTCAACGTGAGCGTCGCAACATAAATCAGAAGTTGGGTAGCTCCTGCATATTCTCATTATTTCCTGATTTGCATAATGAAAACCTTCGTTTTCCAGCGGAAAATTCGAGATATATTACTTTTTATAACTGCTACAATTATATCAATAGAGTGCAGTAATTGCATGGACTTTTACGGCACATTTGATAAACAGTGCATAATTGCTCCTGTTTTCCAAATATTCAGTCCCACTATAATTGCACAGGCGCGGACTTAATGCTATATACAAGATCTACATAAATTAAGAAAAAGACACCGGCTTTCGCTTTTAGTGTCTCTTTTCTCAATGCTTTATGCAAAGAATTGCCAAATTTCATAAAACTCTTTGATTACACATCTTCAACTTTTCCCCGGCTGACCAATATTTTAACAACGTACACCAGGACTATCAGGATTTCACAAACCGAAATCAGAATAATTGATCCGGTTTGTGAAA
>Ga0209429_10000435_pt1 | contig 28312 bp, 25 predicted proteins | sample BarGraNGADG00212_3_FD_184493 | JGI IMG/M metagenome (GOLD analysis project Ga0209429, IMG submission 184493) | Arctic peat soil microbial communities from Barrow, Alaska - Barrow Graham LP Ref core NGADG0004-212 (SPAdes) (version 2) | ecosystem: Environmental > Terrestrial > Soil > Wetlands >...
GGTAGCGCACGTTGCGGTTACCATTGCCAGAAAGCTTAAGATTTCACCTGTCAACAGCATTATTGCGATCGCCATATCTTCGAACCTGCAGGGCGCTGCCACACTGGTGGGAGATACAACTTCCATCCTGCTCGGCGGAGAAGCCAAAATGGATTTCCTCGATTTCTTCGTATATAAAGGGAAACCGGGTATGTTCTTTGTCGTACAGGTAGGTGCTGTACTTTCCGCTGTTGTACTTCTTGTTCTTTTCCGTAAAGAGAAGCAAACGATCGGGCTGCAGGAGAGAGCTGTTGTTACGGATTATTTTCCGTCTTTCCTGCTTTTAGGAACGATCATCCTTCTCATTATGGTTTCCTTTGTCCCCGACAAGCCCGGAATTTCAAATGGTTTGGTCTGCATGTCACTGCTTGTCATCGGAGTGGTAAGGGACCTGATCAAAAACAGGAGCATGAAAGGCCTTGCCAGGACGTTCAAGGAAATTGATTACTTTACACTCCTTCTACTGGCTGGACTTTTTATTGTCATAGCGGGAATAACCGAGGCCGGCGTGGTTACAAAGATCAGCGAAGTTTTTGTAGGATTAAGCGGCGGCAATATCTTCATCATTTTCTCGCTGCTCGTATGGGCATCCGTGCTGTTCTCCGCATTTATTGACAACATACCCTATGTTGCGACCATGCTGCCGGTTGTTACCGGAATTGCAATCAAAATGGGGATCGATCCGACGCTCTTGTATTTTGGATTAATCGTCGGTGCGACGCTCGGCGGCAACCTGACTCCGATCGGTGCATCCGCTAATATAGCTGGTCTGGGAATCTTAAGAAAAGAAGGCTACGAAGTGAAACCGCTTCAGTTTATGAAGATCAGCGTACCATTTACTATCATTGCGGTGCTTTCCGGATATATACTGGTCTGGCTCATCTGGTCATAAAAGGAGAAGATCAGTTATCAGATGCCGGGCTTCATGTATAATGGACCCCTGGTGTATTTTGCAGCCTTTCAAAATCACATCGGATTCTATCCGACTCCCGGCGGTATGGATGAGTTCAAAGAGGAATTGTCAAAACACAGGCAAAAACAAATGAAAAATCAGAAGGAGAAAAAATGAGCAAATTGAATTTGGGCCTTGGACACATTGGGATTATTGTTAAGGATTTGGAAGTATCCAAAAAATTCTATTGTGATAACCTTGATTTTACTGTCACCCACGAAAACACACTGACGGAAAATGGTGAAGCTACAAAAATTTCTTTTATCGAAGCAGGCGGATGCACGCTCGAACTCATACAGGTTCCGCACTACAGCAAACGGGTGGACGGTCCTGTCGACCATATTGCCTTTAAAGTAGTGGACATTGAGAATACATGGAATCAGCTGAAGGCAAAAGGCATGCTATTTGAAACGGAAAGTATTACAACAGCCCCCGGATTTTTTGAAAAAGGCGACAGATGGATTCTTTTCAGGGGTCCGGATGGAGAGCGTCTGGAAATAAACGAGATTTTATAAACGGGAATTCTGTCCTCGTGTAAGACTTTTTCATTTATCGTTTTCATTTTTAATTCAGGGTTTTTTGGATTTTTTCCCTTGACATAAAGTTCACTTTAAGGCGTATTCTTCTCCTGTGCTATCGGAAAAGCATATAATAAGCTTATTTGAGAAATGAATGGGCCACATGACGGGCCGTTCAAATATAGGAGGTATCGGGTATGAGAACAATTCAGCTTGGGACGACAGATCTTCAGGTCCCTGTTATAGCAGTCGGCTGTATGCGAATCAACGGAATTTCGCAGCAGGAAGCAGAACGGTTTGTAAAGACGGCCCTGGATGCAGGTGCTAATTATTTCGATCATGCGGATGTTTACGGCGGCGGAGAATGTGAAGAGAGATTTGCTGCAGCCATCCATATGAACAGTACGATCCGCGAAAAGATTTTCCTGCAGTCAAAGTGCGGTATCAGGACAGGACAGTTTGATTTTTCCAAAGAACATATCCTGGAAGCTGTCGACGGCAGCTTAAAACGCCTGAAAACGGATTATCTTGATGTACTTCTTCTGCACCGCCCGGATGCACTGGTTGAACCGGAAGAGGTTGCCGAAGCTTTTAACATCCTGCATGCAAACGGCAAGGTACGTCATTTCGGCGTATCCAACCAGAAGCCGATGCAGATCAGGCTGCTGCAGAAATTCGTGAAGCAGCCGCTTGTGGCAAATCAGCTTCAGCTCAGTATCACGAATGCGGCAATGATTTCCAATGGCATCAACGTCAATATGCAGAACGAATCATCCGTCGACCGTGACGGAAGCATATTGGATTTCTGCAGACTGCACGACATCACCATTCAGCCGTGGTCTCCATTCCAGTATGGATTTTTTGAAGGCGTATTCCTGGCGAGCGAAAAATACCCCGAACTGAATGCCGTTATCGACAGAATTGCCGCGAAGTACGAGGTTTCCAATACAACAATCGCTATCGCATGGCTTCTGCGCCATCCTGCAAAAATGCAGCCGGTAACAGGAACGATGAATGCGAAGAGACTTTTAGACTGTGCCAAAGCATCTGAAATTGAGTTGTCGCGTGAGGAGTGGTACGAGATTTTCCGCATGGCGGGGAACGTACTGCCGTAATCTGACAATAGATTTATTACCCCATGAATTACAGTGAAAGGGAGGTCGGCATTGCCGGCTGCCCTTTCCATATGAATTTCTCAATCACATGCAGTATTCCGTCGTTATCATTGGATCATGGTTCGCGTATTGCGAAAAGGTTGAAAAGGGGGTCTGCTGACAGAGTCTGTATCAGTTCTTTGCTGCTTTCTCATCGTGTAACCCCCAAAAAGTAAAAAATTATAAGAAATAACAAATAAATAATATACACATATGTCTTTATATCAGCTATTATTAGCACAATCAAGCTGCACCGAGTGATTTCTCGTCAGGATTTCATGCCGTATGATGTGAAATCTTTTTTTGCGCTTTCGGCGGTGGGGTTTCCGGATCATGTCTCGATTATGGTATGCAGTCAGTGTTGGGATTAGGAGAATAATATGAAGCTTTATGTCAAACAAAAACCAACGTCATTTAAAGATGAATTCTCTGTTATCAATTCGAAAGAGGAGAACCGCTACTTCGTTGAGGGTGAGAGTGTCTCTTTGGGCCGCAAGCTGCATATTTATGATAATGACAAAAAGGAAGCCGCATGCATCAGGCAGAAATTTCTGAGTATACAGCCCCGGTTCCATGTTTTTCAGAGCGGAAAGATTGTCATGGAAGTGTCGCAGAAATTTACTCTGATCAAGCATAAATATGAGATAAATGGTTCGGACTGGACGATCAGCGGCGACCTTGAAGCACATGAGTACATGATATCGTGCAGTTACGGCAAGGTTGTTGAGGTATATGTGTCAGAATTTGCAGGGGGCGAATGCCTGGTATTGGATCTTTCCAACACAGTGAACGAAGCTATCATTGTCCGTGCACTTGCAACCGTACTGGCTATCAACTGCGTCGCGGCTAAAAAGATTAAAGGACAGCGGAAAAAGAAAGGAGAATGACATGAAGCTATACGTGAAACAGGAGACTTTTTCCTGGATGAACAAATTCAATGTCCAGGATGCAAAGGGTGCGGACAAATATTTTATCGAGGGGCAGCTGCTCTCTGCAGGACACATACTGCACATTTTTGACACCGGTAAAAAAGAGATTGCCACGATCCAGAATAAGCTTTCCGGCTTGCGTCCGAGAGTAGAGATCCGCCAAAACGGCGTGCTGTCTGCAGAAGTGTGCAAGAAGCGCGCAGGACTTAAAACGGTATATACCATTTCCGGTGCGGACTGGACAATCCGCGGTGATTTCCGGACACATGAATATGCACTTGTGGGAGGCTATGGCAATGCCCTTGCCGTTAAGATCGTTCAGCAGGAAGATCAGCCCTTCTATGAACTTGATATATCCAATACGGCCGATGAAGTAAAAGTACTTGCAGCGGCTCTGATACTGGACTGCATATTAGAACAGGTAAAGTAACAGACTCTTTCAGACAAACCAAAAAGCAGTGCATTTCCACAGGGAAATGCGCTGCTTTTTGGTTGTGAGGGCAGAAAGAAGAGAGCATGCAGTTATACAGGTGCGTATTCGCCAGTTGTTTCTGCCAGGTCAAATGCAAAACGTATGGTACGCTGCCATACATCTCCCGGCTGGACAATCGCCCGGGGAACATCAGGCAAATGAAGGGCGTCGGGGAATTCCTGCGCCTCCAATGCAAGTGCGCAGGAGGGTGTGCAGGGAACGCCTCCCTTTAGCATGATGCTGTCATCGAGAAATCCGCCGGAATAGAAAACCAGGGACGGATAATCCGTGGAAATCGTCATGCACCGCCCGCACTTTTCATCGGTCAGGACAGCCGCCTCCGGCAAAGGCATTTTTCGGCAGCCGGCTGCTGGCCGACCGGCGTCCGGCTGGACGGTTTCCGGCTGTGAATCGCCCTCCAGCCAAAAGGCGTTGTTATAACCTCCTGCCCGGACGATCTGTTCATCATCCGGATAGGCATCAAGCTGATCCCGTACCCGGCGTGCCGTGCGGAAGTCGAACGGCGTACCCTCGACAGGATGAAAAGCTACGGGAAGATCCTGGGCATCATTATACAGAACGGACTGTGCGTGGATCATGAGATTCTGCCCTGTTGCCGGATATGCGAAATCACCGCTCAGATTCCAGTAGGTATGGTTGGATAGGTTAATCCAGGTAGGTTTGTCCGTTACGGCATGAAAGGATATCGTGAGGGCGTTGCTGTTATCAAGCGTGTAGGTCACTGATATTGTGCGTTCGCCCGGATAACCGTCAAGTCCGTCTGCTGCGGTGTGCTCCAGTGTGAGCGAGACTTCATTATCATTTTTGGTGAGCCGGGTGACGATCCACTGTGTAAAAGAAAAATTATCAAAGCCGCCGTGCAGCTGATTTGCACCATCATTTCTGGTAAGAAAATAGGTCTTTTGGCCTATGATCAATTCACCTCCGCGGATTCGTCCCGCATTGGGCCCGAGCGTGGCACCGGCATAACTGGTGCTGTTTCTGTACTGTGAAACAGGGGTAAGAGATAACGCAATATTTTTAAATATGCCGTGCTTATCGGGTACGGAAAACTCGACAATGGCTGCCCCGAATGTCGAAATTGTCACACTGATATTATTGTCATTTATTAATTTTATCATCGAATTATCAGTCGATGTGTCGGTATTTACAGTGGAAGAATCCTCTAAATGTTGAAAACGCACAAAAAAGTACCTACCTTCGTATAATCTATATTGCTATTATAGAACCATAAAACAAAAATACAATTCTTTTATAGAAAAGCGCAATTTTTATAAATAAAACGGCATTTTTCGAAAACAGAGCCTTATCGGCGTGTGCTAAGATAGGATAAAAGAAACAAGAAAAAACAAATACGGTCCTATTAAATACTGCAAAAAGGAGGAAAGCAACGAAATGGGAAATACCCTTGAGTTCCGCAATATTACCAAGTATTTTCCCGGGGTGAAAGCACTCGACCACGTCAGCTTTTCAGCCCGGAGCGGAGAAGTGCTTGCCTTCCTGGGCGAAAACGGAGCCGGTAAATCCACACTCCTTAAAACGCTCAACGGCGATTATCAGCCGGATGAGGGACAGTACCTCGTTAACGGTGAAGAAGCGCACTTCAGCAATCCGCATGAAGCAATTGAAGCCGGTATCAGCGTCATATATCAGGAACGCCAGATTCTCATGGAGCTTTCGGTAGCCGAGAACATATATCTTGGAAGGATGCCATCCAACAAAATCGGAGTGATAAATACACACAAGGCCAATGAAATGGCTAAGGTGATTATCAGTGACTTCGGTCTGCCGATCAGACCCGGTGATAAAGTGAAAGATCTCAGTATCGCATACCAACAGATGGTCGAGATCATGAAAGCATACAGCCGTGAAAATCTCAAGGTTATCTGTTTTGATGAACCGACGGCAAGTCTGAGCGATTCTGAGATAGACAGTCTTTTCACGATTATCAGGAAGCTCAAGTCCGAAGGCAAAATCATCATCTATGTATCACACCGTATGCAGGAGATTCGCGAAATAACGGATAAAGCCGCTATTTTTAAAGATGGCTGTTATGTCGATACAGTGGTTACAAAAGATGTTACGGAAAAGGAAATGATTAAGAAGATGGTCGGCCGCGACCTCGGTGATATTTACAACAATCTCGACCGCAGCAAGGAGATCGGCGATGTCCTTCTGGAAGCCAAAAATATCACATCCGATTATGTCGATGATGTATCCTTTACGCTGCATAAAGGCGAAGTGCTTGGTTTTTCGGGACTTGTCGGCGCCGGCCGTACGGAGACGATGCGTGCCATCATCGGAGCAGACAAGATGACCAGGGGCGAAGTCTTCCTTGAGGGGAAACGGGTCATCAACAACTCTCCATATCATGCGATGCGCAACGGTATCGTACTGGTACCGGAAGACAGAAAAACGCAGGGAATTCTCGCTAATTTAAGTGTCGCGGACAACATCAATGTTGCGCTGCTCGACAAGCACTCCAATAAATTCGGCGTTCTGCGCCATGAAGACGAAGCCAGGGACGCCGATAAGGGGATCGTTGATTTCCGCATCAAAACGCCCTCACGCGATAAAAAAATTGTTGAGCTGTCCGGCGGAAACCAGCAGAAATGTGTTGTTGCCCGCTGGATGGGAACCAATCCCAAGGTGCTCATTCTTGATGAACCGACCAAAGGAATTGATGTCGGCGCCAAATCTGAGTTCTACCGGATGATCTGTGATTTCGCCAGGAGAGGTCTTGGAGTGATTCTTATATCATCTGAACTTCCGGAGGTCATTGGCCTTTCGGACCGCATCATTGTTATGAGATCGAGAAAAATTGCGGGCGAGGTCATGAGGGAAGATGCTACGGAAGACAAACTTCTCAGTCTGGGAATGATGGATTCTGATTTTGACGAGGCAAAGGAGAATTGAGAATGAATACTGAAAAAGCAGGGAAGCTCATACGCTTCGAGAAACTGAAAAAATTCATAGGCGGCGATAAATTGATCCTGATAGGCGCTATCATCGTCGTATTCGCACTTTTTACATCACTGAACAAAAATTTCCTTTCAGTAACCAATCTTGTGAATATTCTTGTCGCAGCATCCCTTGTCGGACTGGTTGCGATAGGACATACGTATTTGATTATTGCAGGGCAGAATGACCTGTCGCCCGGTTCCCTTGTGGCATTTTCGGGCGTACTTGCAGCACTTCTGGTCAGCTGGGGCATTAACCTGTTCATTGCGATGATTATTACCATCGCAGCTGCCGCGCTCGTCGGAGTGCTCAACGCGTGGATGGTCAACAAAATCAAGCTGGAAGCATTTATCGCCACGCTTGTTACCCAATCGGTCATCCGCGGATTCGCCTATATCCTATGCGGCGGAAAGCCGGTCTCCATAAGCAACCCGACATTTATCAGCATCGGCAAACTGCGCTTTGCAGGCATTCCCTTTTCTGTATGGATCATGATTATTGCCTTTATTATTTTTGGATTTATCCTTGCCAAAACCAGATTCGGACGCAGCATATATGCCATCGGAGGCAACCGCGATGCAGCCCGCCTGGCCGGCCTGAACCCGCCTAAGATTATTACGATATCCTTTGTTATGATGGGCGTCATGTGCGGACTCGGCGGTATTGTATTCGCATCCCGCATGAATTCAGGGCAGCCTTCCGCCAACGTCAACCTGGAGTTTGATGCCATCACAGCTGTTATCCTCGGCGGCGTATCCTTTACAGGCGGCGTCGGCAGTATGGGAGGAACCATCCTCGGTGTTATTTTGATCCAGGCATTCAATACCGGTCTGACCATGGTCAATGTACCGTCGTTCTGGCAGTATGTTGCCAAGGGAATGCTCCTTCTGTTCGCTCTTTCATCGGATTACCTGCGCAAACAGAAACGCGAAAGAAATCTTCTGGAAGCAAGTAAAAGAAACGGTTGATATACCTTTCCAGGTAAAGGGATCCAGCCGAGTCCAATATCGGCAAATATATAAAGAAATATATATCAATAACTAGGAGGGAAAGAAAGATGAAAAAAGCACTTGCACTCGTTTTGACCCTGGCTATGTGTACCGGATTAATTTCCGCTTGCAGCACAGATGCCGCGACAACAACCGCAGCCACAACAACAGCCGCTGCTGATACCACGACTATTGCAGATTCCACTTCGGCTGATGCCAATACAACTGCCGGAGGCGTAATCTATGGTATTTATAAGGCCGGTGACCAGACATGGTTTATCGATGAGGGAGCTGCAGCAAAGAAAGCTGCTGAAGCTGCCGGATACACATTCACCTTTGTTGATGCCAAAATGAGCCCTGAAGAATATCTCAAGGCAATTGACAATGCCATTGCCAACAAGGCAGCCGGTGTTGTAACCTGCATCCCTGATCAGACATTGTCCCAGGCCGCTGTTGATAAACTGAAAGAAGCAGGCATTCCCGTAGTATCTGCTGATGATGCTCTTCAGACAGACGACGGAACAAAGATTGCTCCCTGGGTCGGAATCAATGGCTACGTCATTGGCCAGGCCAACGGTGCATGGCTGGCAGATTATGCCACAACAAACAAACTCGTCGCTGAGAAGACCTGCGGAGTTCTGATTATGACAATGGATACTGTATCCAGCTGCGTACCCAGAACAGAAGGCGAATATGATGAATTCGTCAAAGCACTTCCTGACTTTGATACAGCAAGAATTTTCAAAGCAGATTATGACGGAACAACCGACAAGGGTAATACCGCGGCTTCCGCAATGTTCACAGCACATCCTGAGATCACAACATGGCTTGTAATGGGTGCTAACGAAGAGGGTACAATCGGTGCCTGCCGTGCCCTTGAAAGTGCCGGACTCGACAAGGCTTCCTGCGTAGTAGGACTTGGCGGTTACATGGCTAAGGATGAATTCAAAAAAGAAGCCGGTTCCTGCATGAAAGCAGCTGCATACTTCTCTTCTGATTCAGTAGGCGCTGGTTCAGTCCAGGTATTACTTGATATTATCGCCGGCAAAGAAGTTCCTCTGGAGACAGCCGTTGATGCTATCATCGTGACTCCCGAGAACTATGTAGAAGTTATGGGTGCCGCAGCTAACTAATCCGATTCGTTACTTCTCCATAATAAAAGCAGCTGCCCCGACCGGGAGTACTCCTTCCGATTGGGGCAGCTGTCTATTCACTACAGCGGCTTATTCATTGCGGCGGTAGAGGAGCGGTGTGGTTCCCACAAGCCTCTTGAAAGTCGTGCAGAAAGTACATTCACTTGCAAAACCACAGTTGATTGACACTTCTTTTATTGGAAGACCGGTAGTCTTCAGGTAATATTTTGCGGCATTCAGGCGTGCTATGATAAGATACTCATGCGGTGTATAGCCGGTCTCTTTTTTGAAGACCCTGGTGAAATAAAACGGGCTCAGGGATGCTTTCTGGGACAGGTGTTCCAGGGTAAGAGGCTGCGAGACATTTTCAGCGATATAAGCCAGAATATTCTCCGTCGTACTGGTCTGGTATTTTTCCGAAGTACTCCTGCTGCTGCTTTCCAGTAATTCCGTCAGCACGATTGTAATGTATTTTGAAATGCTTGCCTCCATAGCTTTACCCGCCTCATGAAATTTGGCGTATATCTTCTCGAGGCTGCGCTGTGTTGTGTAAGGATTCTGCAGAGTAACGACGCAGCTGTTCATCTGGGAGATGGCTTCAAAATAGCTTCGTGCCAGCACCCCGTCAAAATGACACCATATGATTTCCCATCCTGAACCCGTACCGTAGCAGTGCTCTTTGTAACAGTCCAGAAGGACAACGGAACCTTCCCCCAGCAAAATGCGCCGTCCGCCCTGATCGACGAAACCTTTGCCCTTAAGGACATGCAGGACCAGAAAGCTGTTGTAACTCTGCCGGCTGACGATGTATGTCGGGTCGCAAAAATAGTGGCCTGTGCAGACCGGATAGAAGAACATGGTCCGTGCCATTTCGCTCGGCGTATGAAAATAGATATTTGAGGTCTCCAGGACGCCTTGGGCATTCACTTTCACAGATCTTCACCTCACAGCAATTTATTTAAACTATAATTTACATCCTACCCTAAATAGAGCGATTATGTCAATTATTTGCTTGGCAATTAAGGCAATTTTTATAAATTTTTCGGCAAGTAAGATGAACTGGAAAGAGATGCCATGTGCTACTATTATCTTAATCATTTCCGACTTCAGGAGGTACTCATATGATACAGGACAGCAAAAAGGTCAGCGTGTGGGAAGAAAAGATCACCCTTCCCACCTACGGAATCGGAAAAGCTGATAAGAACCCTATGTTTTTCGAAAAACGTGTATATCAGGGCAGTTCCGGCAAGGTATATCCCTTTCCGGTTATCGATAAAATCTATGATGAAAAGACACAAAAAGACTATACGGCGGTCTACCTTGAGAATGACTATCTGAAAATTATGATTCTTCCGGAACTGGGCGGCAGAATACAGCGGGCTTTCGACAAGACGAATCAGTATGATTTTGTATATTACAACGAAGTTATCAAGCCGGCGCTGGTAGGCCTTACCGGGCCGTGGATTTCCGGCGGAATCGAATTCAACTGGCCGCAGCATCACAGACCGACGACATATGCTCCCGTTGATTACATTCTCAAAGAGAATGATGACGGCAGCAAAACCGTAAGCGTCAGTGAAGTCGACCAGATGTACGGCACGAAGGGCATGGCCTCGTTTACCCTGTATCCGGATAAGGCATATATAGAAATCAAGGGGCAGCTCTACAACCGTACCAACATGCCGCAGACTTTCCTGTGGTGGGCCAACCCTGCATTACCGGCCAATGACAACACGCAGTCGATTTTTCCTCCGGATGTGCACGCCGTCATGGATCACGGTAAACGCGACGTGTCCGGGTTCCCCATAGCGACGGGTGTCTACTACAAGCACGACTACAGCGCGGGCGTCGACATATCCCGGTATAAGAACATACCGGTACCGACGTCATACATGGCGTATCACTCAGATTATAATTTCGTCGGAGGATATGATCACCGGCTCGAAGCCGGTATCCTCCATATCGCCGACCATCATGTGTCCCCCGGCAAGAAGCAGTGGACATGGGGCAACGGCGATTTCGGCAAGGCCTGGGACCGCAACCTGACCGATGACAACGGCCCCTATATTGAGCTTATGACAGGCGTATTTACGGATAACCAGCCGGATTTCACATGGCTCAAGCCCTTTGAGGAAAAGACATTCACCCAGTATTTCATGCCATACAAAAAAATTGCAAACGTCAAAAATGCCAGCACGGAGGTCGTGCTGAACCTTGAGACATCGGAGAACGCGGCGGCCGCGAACACAGCAGCCGACGGCACGGCGGCAGGGAATGCGGCCGCCGGAAACGTATTGGCCGACGGCAGGCAGGTCAGGTGTATGGCTGATGTACGCGTATATGCCACGGCAGTATACGAAAATGCACGTATCGTCCTTCGCAGTGCAAGCGACGTATATCTTGATCTGGTCACCAGGATATCACCTCTGGACATCGTATGCCGGAGTGTGGAAATCGACAGCAGCTCGAGCCTGGATCTGACACTCTCCGTATATGATGCGGCCGGCCGCCTGATGCTTGACTATACCACCGTTCCGGCAGAGGAAGAAGAGATGCCTTCACCGCTTTCCCCTGCACAGGAGCCGGGTAAAATTACCTCCTGCGAGGAACTCTACCTGACCGGGCAGCACATCGAGCAATATCGTCATGCCACATATGAGCCGGACGGATATTACCTCGAAGGACTTGTTCGTGATTCAAGTGACATACGCCTCAACACGGCATACGGCATGCTGCTTCTGCGCCGCGGACAATTTACGGCATCGGAGTCCTTTTTCAGGAAAGCGATAGAACGTCTTACATGGAAGAATCCCAACCCGTATGACAGCGAAGCATATTACTGTCTCGGCTTAAGTCTCTGGTACCAGGGCAAAGAAGATACGGCCTTTGATGCTTTCTACAAAGCTACATGGACAAGCGCCCAGCAGGAGATGTCTTTCTATTACATGGCAGCCATCTCATCGCGCAAAGGAAAATCGGAAGAAGCACTGCAGTTTATTGACCGATCCCTTGTGAAAAACGGACACAGTCTTAAGTCCCGTGCCTTCCGCGCCATCCTGCTGCGCAAACTTGGCCGCAAAGCAGAAGCAAAAGCATATCTTGCTGAAAATCTGGCGCTCGATGCGTTTGACTATGTGTCCCGTCTGGAACTTGCCGCAGACGATAGCAGCAGACTGGCCGAAGCCACAATGCTGATGGGCGGCAGGGAAAGCACGTATATTGAATCAGCAGCGGACTACGCCGAGGGAGGTTTCTATGAAGAAGCCCTGCGGACGCTGCGGCTGTGTACCGGTACTTCACCGATGCTTAAATATTATGAAGCCTATTTTTGTGAAAAATGCACCTCTTCTTACGGCCGAAATACCGGCACGGATAAGGCTGCAGCAAATAGCAATACGCCAAACGCCGAGGCAGCGCGTGCGATTCTGGATGCGGCAGCCCGCAGTCCGCTCTACTGCTTCCCCAACAGGCTCGAAGACATTCTTGTACTCGAGTATGCAGTCCGGACGAATCCGCTTGACAGCAGGGCTCCCTATTATCTGGGCAATCTGCTGTATGACAGGAAGCAGTACGAGAAGGCACAGACGCAGTGGGAGAGATCCCTTGAACTGGATGCAGCATTTCCCACGGCCTGGCGCAACCTTTCCCTTGCCTTATACAATAAGCAGAGACAGCCGGTCGAAGCCCTTGCGGCGATGGCAAAAGCATTTGCGCTTGATACAACCGACGCACGTGTTTTCCTGGAGCTTGATCAGCTGCACAAAAAGCTGGGCGTTACCCCGTCTGTCAGACTGGAAAACTATGAAGCATACAAAGATACATTTCTTCAGCGTGATGACCTGTATGCGGAATACGTCACGCTCCTGAATCTTCTGGGCCGTCACACGGACGCATACGAACTGATCATGAAGCACAAATTCCATCCTTGGGAGGGCGGAGAAGGCCGTATTACCAGGCAGTATACGATAGCCCTCTCCGAAATCGCACGCACGGCAATCAGTGCCGGGGATGCGGAGCTGGCAAAGGATCTCTTGGAAAAAGCGCTGAAGTATCCTGACAATCTGGGTGAAGGGAAGCTTGAAGGAGTTATGGACAATAACCTGTATTACTATCTTGGTTTTGCCGAAGAGATGATGGGGAATTCCACGGCCTCTGAAACAGCATTCGAACGCGCCTCCATAGGCAGCGAAGAACCTGCCGGGATTATGTTCTATAATGATCAGCCTGCGGATATGATTCTGTATCAGGGACTTGCACACCGCAAGCTCGGCAGGGAGGATGAAGCACGCAGGAGATTTCGCACGCTGCTCGAATACGGTGAAAATCATATTTCCGATACGGTAAAGATGGATTACTTTGCTGTGTCCCTGCCGGATCTGCAGCTTTTCGACGAGGACCTTTCCCTGCGCAACAGGGTGCACTGCCAATATCTGATCGGGCTTGCGAGTTATGCGTTCGACGACCTTTCCCGTGCGGAATCCGCCTACCGCAAGACACTTGAGATAGACTGCGCCCATATGGGCGCTACCCTTCATTTGAAATTAATCTGACAATCATCATTTCCGGCAGCCGCCCGTCGACCGCCCGTCGACCGCCCGTCATAAAGGAGCCAATGAAATGAATGCTGCAAATAGAATTAAAAGCCTTCTTGAGGAAGGTCAGCTGACCGCACGGATCTGCGCGGTCTATGGCTGTGACCCGGCCCATGCAGTCAAGCATGGCGACCGTTTTTCCAAAGCTGCACAAGCGTTTGACAATCAATTCCCTTCATCGGGCGAGGCGTCGTTTTTCACGGCGCCCGGCCGGACTGAAATCGGGGGCAACCACACGGATCACCAGCATGGACACGTACTGGCCGGCAGCGTCGATCTTGATGTCATTGCTGTCGCCGCTCCCAACAGGGACGGACTTATACGCATCAAATCGGAAGGGTACCCGGCCGATATCATCGATGTTATGAGTCTTACGGTACATGACGAGGAAATCAATCAATCGGCTTCCCTTATCCGCGGTATTGCGGCGCGTTTTGCCGAACTCGGTTACCCTGTATCAGGATTTGATGCATATACCACATCGAATGTGCTCAGTGGAAGCGGCCTGTCCTCGTCTGCCGCTTTTGAAGTGCTTATAGGCAACATAATCAACACGTTTTTTGCCGGCGGAAAAGAAGATGTCATATCCATCGCACAAATCGGTCAATATGCCGAGAATGTCTACTATCAGAAACCCTGCGGACTTATGGACCAGATGGCCTCCTCGGTAGGAGGAATCATAACGATCGACTTCAAAAGCACGAAAAATCCCGTAGTGGAAAAAGTCGATTATGATTTTGCACACTCGGGATATGCACTGGTCATCATAGACAGTGGTGCAGATCACGGGGATCTTACCGGCGAGTATGCTGCGATTCCCGCTGAGATGCAGGCAGCGGCAGCCGTGTTTGGTCAAAAAGTCTTAAGAGATGTTGATCCGCAGCTTTTCTATGGTAATATTCATATGGTATGGGAAAAGGCAGGGGATCGTGCCGCTCTTCGTGCAATGCATTTTTTCGAGGAAGACAGGCGGGTATCGGAAGAGGTTGCAGCCTTACGGGCAGGTGACTTCGACGGATTCAAGCAATTGATCATCGCATCCGGAAGGTCATCATGCATGTATCTTCAGAATGTTTTTGCATCGTCCAAACCCCAGGAACAGGCAGTATCGATCGTACTGGCCCTCTGTGAAAGACTGCTCGCAGGAAAGGGCGCATGGCGTGTGCACGGCGGCGGATTTGCTGGAACAGTGCAGGCCTTTGTTCCGGTTTCCGATACGGCTTCATTCAAGGAAATCATTGAAGCGTATATCGGGAAAAACAAATGCCATATACTGAACATCCGTCCTGTGGGCGGAACGTGCCTCTGGAAATAAGCGCGCGCCGACATCCGGAACGCATAGGAAACACAGTAAAGTACAGCAGCACATGAGCATACAGAACGCAAAGTCAAAAATATAATCTTACTATGAGGAGAATTTATTATGAGCACGATTCTTGTTACCGGCGGAACCGGCTTCATCGGAAGCCATACCTGTGTCGAACTGCTTCAAAAAGGTCTTTCTGTCGTAATCATGGATAACTACAGCAACTCCAATTCGTCCGCCCTTCGCAATATCGTCAAAATTACCGGCAAAGCCGTACAGATGTATGAAACTGATATGACGGATGCGGAAGCAACGGACCGGATTTTCGAGAGAGAAACAATTGATGCCGTCATCCATTTTGCCGGGTTTAAGGCTGTCGGAGAATCCGTACAGAAGCCGCTTGAGTATTATGAGAATAACATTGCCGGGACGCTGATCCTTCTGCGTGCCATGAAAATGCATAACTGTAAGAAAATCGTCTTTTCCTCCTCGGCCACCGTGTACGGCATGAACAATACCGTGCCGTATCAGGAGGATATGGCAATATCAGCCACCAACCCTTACGGGCAGACCAAAGTAATGATCGAGCAGATCCTTACCGATTTATGTGCGGCGGATCCTTTGTTCACTGCTGTCCTTTTGCGTTACTTCAACCCGATCGGAGCCCATGAGAGCGGCCTTCTCGGGGAGAATCCGTCCGGAATTCCCAATAATCTGGTGCCCTATATTGCCCAGGTAGCCTGCGGTAAGCTCGAGAAGCTGAGCATCTACGGAGCGGATTATGAGACGCCCGACGGAACAGGCGTCCGCGATTATATACATGTGCTCGATCTGGCCAAAGGCCATCTTGCAGCCCTTGAATATGCACAGACCCATACCGGCGCCCAGCCGATCAATCTCGGCACCGGTAAAGGAACGAGCGTACTTGAAATCGTCGCAGCCTATGAAAAAGCCTGCGGCAGAAAGATTCCCTACGAGATCGTACCGAGAAGAGCCGGAGACATAGCCTTCTGCTATGCAGATACCAGAAAAGCCGAGGAACTCCTTGGCTGGCACGCCGAGAAATCGATCAGCGACATGTGCATCGACAGCTGGCGCTTTACGCAAAAAAGCGAGACATAATAGAAAATCTGCAGGACTGATAATCTGCAGAATAATACTGTCCTTTCATACGCCGCCGGCGTGACTTTATCACAGAGAGGAAAATGATGGTGTGATACAATTCTTGTATTACACAGATTGCCTTGATAAGGGAAGGACGGTTTCCAATGAAAAAACAAATGACAATGATTATAGGTCTGGCCGCAATAGCCGTGACGCTCGCATCATGCACAACGTCCCCTGCGGTTTCCTCTTCGACCGCATCGACCGCATCTATGACTTCTTCATCTGCAGAAGTGACGGCCCAATCCGGGGTATACAGCAAAATCACACCGGAGGAAGCCAAGGCTCTGATGGACAAGGGGAATGTGACGGTACTCGATGTGCGTACACTCGATGAATATAACTCCGGACATATTGCAGATGCCGTCCGCCTGGAGATGGCAGACTTTACAGCAAAACTTTCCTCTGTACTTCCGGATAAGGAAGCTGTCATTCTTGTGTACTGCAGAAGCGGCAACAGAAGCAAGACCGCATCAGACCTTTTAATTGAAGCCGGATACACCTATGTTTATGACTTCGGCGGCATCATTGACTGGCCGTATGACGTTGTCACATAAGGGCAGAGAAGACCGGGATGGGCCCGGATGAATGACAGCCTATCCGGCATAAGACACTAAGCGGCGCGTTTTCGAAAGGGAACGCGCTTTTTTACGTTGTCTTACTATGCAAAATACATAGCCGCATCCTTTCAGCCGCACCCATTATTCTGCGGAATGCATTTTTTCAATTACTTGCATGATGCGTAAAAATGCAAAACATATTGACAGATCATTGCGGCCGTTGTAATATTTATATGATATCAGAATGATATCAGTAAATAAAACCAAAAGGAAACTCGATCCGGCTCCGGATAGAGCCGGAACACAAACGGCATAAGATCTAAGGAGGACTTTTTATGACGCAGATCATTGAAAACAAAGAAGTACAGGACCACACGGAAGAAATTGAACCACGTAAAAGAAGCGGTATGGCAATGCTCCTTCTTAATCTCATCCTCACCCTTATCTCACTTGGTGCAATCATTGTCGGCATTTTCCTGTCTGCAGAATCAACCAATATACCATTGGGTGTTACAGGCATTATCGCCGGTTCTGTCTATCTGTGCCTGATCAGCCCGTTCCTGTATGCGGGACTTAAAGTGCTGAAGCCGAACGAAGCCCTGGTGCTGACACTCTTTGGCAAATATTACGGCACGCTGAAAGGCGCCGGATTCTTTTTTGTTAATCCGTTCGTGACGGCAACCGTGCCTCAGGCTAAAAGCAGTGCCGACAAAATGATGCTGATGGCACAGATTGCTGCAGAAAGTAAGACCGGAACCGCACAGCCGGGAAGCTATCCTGTGATGAACAAGAAAATCTCACTCAAAGCGATGACCCTCAGTAATGAGAAGCAAAAAATTAACGACGCGATGGGCAACCCGATTATCATCGGTATCGTTGTTATCTGGCGCGTAGTAAATACAGCAAAAGCCGTATTCAGTGTTGATAACTATCCGGAATACCTGTCCATACAGGCCGACTCAGCCCTTCGTAATGTTGTACGTATGTACCCGTACGATGTCTTCGGCGATGACAACGAAAAAACCCTCCGCGCAAGCAGCCAGGAAGTTGCTGAGTGTCTCAAGCAGGAGATCCAGAGCAAAGTAGAAATCGCAGGGCTTGAAATCATGGAAGCCAAAATCACACATCTGTCCTATGCGCCGGAAATCGCCGCCGCAATGCTTCAGCGTCAGCAGGCCAGTGCGATCATTGACGCACGCCAGATGATCGTCGAAGGCGCCGTCGGAATGGTCGAGATGGCACTGGCCAAATTGAATGAACACGACGTCGTACATCTTGATGAAGAGCGCAAAGCAGCCATGGTCAGCAATCTTCTGGTCGTCCTCTGCGGCAATAAAGACGCACAGCCGATCGTCAACAGCGGATCAATTTATTAAGAAAAATAATCAGACCTGACGGTAAAAGTGACGATAAAAAATGGTAAAAAGTGACAGAAAAGGAGGCGGGAATTATGGCAGAGAACAAGGATACCGGCAAAAAACAGCTGCTCCTGCGATTATCTCCCGCCCTCTGGCAGGATCTGGCAGTCTGGGCCGAAGACGATTTCCGCTCAATCAACGGACAGATCGAATACCTCCTCTCTGAATCCGTCAAACAGCGCAGGAAAGTTAAAAATAAGAGTGAAGTCAAACCGGAACACGAAGAGTAATCAGTTTCTGCACATCTTCCTCGGGAAGGCTGTGATGTTATGGGATAGGTTTGTGTCCACAAAGATTCTTTCATACATAACCCTCCTGAACTCCGGCATAGTCCGGAGTTTTTGCATAATTTTTTATAATTGCTGTAATATTTATATCGTAGCAAAAAACAGTTCTTTCCAACAATTTTTAAAAAGATTGATATCAGAAGATATAGTATTATGTGTGGTATACTGAAAATAAAAAGGAGTGCAGTGAATGAGTAAGGTAAAACTTCCTGTGATACTTGCCGTATTAGGAGCAGCAGCCATGCTTCTGACCGGCTGCCCGGGAAACCGGACTACTGCAGCGGACGAGACACAGAACACATCTGAAGTGACCGCGGACACATGCACAACGACCGCAGAACCTGACTTCGGTACAACAGCAGCCAAACCGGTCATATACCTGTACCCTGAAGAACGGTCGGAAATCAGCGTATCACTGGATTTCAACGGCCGGCTGACATGCACCTATCCCGAGTACTGCAGCGGGTGGACCGTTACTGCAGACCCGGACGGGACACTGATCAATCAGGCGGACGGCAAAGAATATTCATACCTATATTGGGAAGGTGTTTCCAACACAACATATGATATGAGCAAAGGATTTGTAGTAAAGGGGGAAGACACAGCAGCCTTTCTGCAGGAGAAGCTGGCAGAGATCGGACTTACCCCGAAGGAATACAATGAGTTCATCGTGTACTGGCTTCCGCAGATGCAGGACAACACGTACAATCTGATAACTTTTCAGGACGAAGAATACATGGATTCTTCGGTACTTACGATCGTGCCGGAACCTGACAGCATCCTTCGTGTCTTCATGGTATATAAACCACTGGAACAGTCTATGGAGATCGAACCGCAGATTCTGCCCGAATTTCACAGGGAAGGCTTCACGGCAGTAGAGTGGGGCGGAAGCTGTATCGAATAACAGCTCTTTCCAACTAAGAATCGAATAGAACAAACAACTAGCAGATAGATTAGTTAAATAATTGAGTAAAATTAGTAAACAGTTGAGTAAAAGTATGAAACAATCGAGTAAAAATAGATAGATTTGACTAAAATGGCAGTATAATAGAGAAAATGAACATAAAACACAAAAGGAGATGCTATTATGCTGCCGGAAGAGTTAACTGCACTTGTGAGTGATATTGCATTCAAAAAATGCGAAACGAACAACGTAGAATTGAAAAAAGCTCTCAATGGAACGCCTCACAGGCTGTATGATACACTTTCTTCTTTTGCCAATCAAAGCGGCGGAGGAATTATAGTTTTCGGAATTGATGAGAAGGACAATTATGCCGCATGCGGAGTATACGATCCTCAGGATTTGCAAATCAAGGTAATGGAACAGGCGAATCAGATGTCTCCGATTCTCAGACCTCTTTTTACAGTTGCGTCAATTAATAATAAAATAATAGTAAGTGCAGAAATCTCTGAGTGTGATGTGAGTGAAAAGCCCTGCTTTTATAAAGGTGCCGGTAAAATGCGAGGATCATTTATTCGAGTCGGGGATGCAGATATGCCAATGACAGAATATGAAATATATAGTATCGAAGCTTTCAAACGAAAAATACATGATGAACTGCGCCCTATTCCTGCTGGCATTGGAGGGGTTCTTAACAAGACAGAACTTGATTTGTATTTTGCGAAAATACGCAGTGAAAAGCCAAACCTTGCGGCCCTTACCGATTCACAGATCATGCAGCTGGGTGGTTTTGAAGTTGACGGAAATCCTACCATAGCCAGTCTGCTGCTTTTTGGCATGTATCCGCAGGGGAATTTTCCGCAGCTCTGTACGACGGCGGTGGTGGTTCCCGGATATGAAATGGGCGATATCGGAGAAGAGGATGCGAGGTTTCTGGATAACAGAAAAATTGAAGGAACCATTCCGCAAATGCTGGATGGATCGATGTCTTTTATTCAGCGCAATATGCACGTCAAGACAATTATCGGAGAAAGCGGAAAACGGGAGGACAAAGCGGAATATCCTATTAAGGCCGTTCGAGAAATCATACTGAATGCTCTGACTCACAGGGATTACAGCATTCATACAGAAAATTCTCCTATACGGATCATGTTCTTTTCAGACAGACTTGAGGTTGAGAACCCAGGTGGATTGTATGGCAGACTCACAATTGACAATCTTGGTAAAGTTGGTGCGGACACAAGAAATCCGTACATCGCGTCAGCCCTGGAAATTATGCTTGATACGGAAAATCGTTTCTCGGGAATTCCGACTATCCGGTATGAGACCCAAAGAGCAAACCTTCCTGATCCGGTTTTTATAAGCAGCCGCGGTATTTTTAAGGTTATTCTATATAACGGCAGCCAAAATACACAGAATGACATAGCCATGGAGCAGCGTAGTCTAGATGAGCGAATTTTAATGCTGTGCAAGACTCCAAGATCAAGGGAGGAAATAGCAGCAGAATTAGGATTCTCATCTATATCATATATGATGTCAAAGTATGTACGGCCCCTGCTGGATACGGGGAAAATTACAAGCACAATACCAGACAGACCCAAAAGCAAGAATCAGAAGTATGTTACTGTACAACCGTAATATGCTTCACGGCAGTAGAGTGGGGCGGAAGCAGTATCGGATAACAGCCGTCCCAATTACCTGTTAGCTCTCTGGTATTATGTTAACGGGGGACATAATGAATATGATATATTGCTTCGGAGACAGTCTGACGGACGGGAGACCCGGCATTACCTATATTCATTATCTTGCGGCGAAACGTCCGGGTTCCGGCAATGACGCAGGCAAGCCGGCATATACGTGCGTCAACTGCGGAGTGGGCGGCGACACGCTGACAGGTGTGACACGAAGACTTACTGCAAAGCTCGGCCACAAGCTTGCTGCCGGGGACTATGTGATTGTGGGAGTCGGTACGAACGATATTCTGCTTCCGTATTTTCTGACCTGTTCCCCTTCCTGGCGCCGTATGGCAAAAAATCATATTGCGCGCGGCAGCGTCCCGTGCAGGGATATTAATGAATTCAAAGATAAGTACGTGCAGCTCATTTCCTATTGCAAAGAAATCACAGGGAATCTGATTGTGTTCGGACTTCCTCTCCTGGAGACATCTCTTGATCAACTCGATGCAAAATGTGCATCATACAATCAGGAAATCGAGGCAATATGCCGTGAACAGCACATCCTCTATATCGATTTCCGCGCATGGCAGATGGAGCAGAAACGGCTTCTTGGCAATGAAGGCGCGTTTTTTCTGGCATCAAAGGCCAGAAGTCATTGGGCAGTAGCGCTTGATACACTACTTACCACATATCTGCCTTTTGAGAGTAGAATAAGCAGTAGAAGAGGGTTGGCCATGACAATTGACGGCTGCCACCTGAATGCATTTTCGGCAAAAGGACTGGCGGGCCTGATTGACGCAAGCATTGCTCCGGCAGGAGACACGGCAAAACTCAGGCAAGTGAACCAGAGATAGCTCCGGCAGGAGACACAGGCCTGGCTCAGAATAAATAAGTAAAATATAAAACCACAAACAGGAAAAGAACGTGAGGAAACTGCATGCGATTTACAGCGATTGATTTTGAGACGGCCAATTGTTATGTTGGCAGCATCTGCGCTGTCGGCCTTGCTGTGGTCGAAGGAGATACGATCGTCGAGAAGAAGTACTGGCTTGTCCGTCCCCACGGGAATCACGATTATTTTGATCCGTTCAATATCTATATCCATGGTATTACATCGGATATGGTCAAAGACGCCGATTCATGGGACACTCTATATGACACCGAAATTCTGCCGAGAATCAGCGGGACACTCGTCGCCGCCCACAATGCCGCTTTTGACATGTCGGCACTGCGGCATGTACTCGATGCATACGGTATGGAATATCCGACGACCCGGTACATCTGTACATGCAAAGCTGCCAGAAAGACATGGGACAACCTCGACAACCATAAGCTCAACACCGTCTCCGACCACCTGCACTTCGAATTCCAGCACCATAATGCCCTGGAGGACGCCCTCGCCTGCGCCAACATCCTGCTTGCCGTCCAACGAGAAAAGAACGCTTACAATGCCGAAGAGCTGGCAAAAGCACTCGGAATGAAGATCGGAACCCTTGCGCCGGGAGGGTACACCCCCTGCAGCGTGAGGAAAAGATAACCGCAAAAGCATAGCGGAACAGGAGAAAATGCTTGTGAGAAATATGAGAAAAATAGTCATTACTGCGGCGATATGCGTGATAATAATTGTCCTGGGATATGCGGTGTTTGTCGTTGCCCAAAATCAGGCCAACCAGCCCCGGACATCATCTGAAATGAGCCAGATCGGCCAGACAAGCCAGACAAGCCAGACAAGCCAGTCGACCCAGCCGGCGGCACCGGACAGCGCTCATCTGCTGATAGCGGAAGATAAAACCGGCTGGAGCATTGCGGGCGAAGAACTGCCGGCGCAGCATGACAGCAAGGAATTTGATCTTGCAAAAGACAGCAGCATCTATGAAGGCCTGACGGAAAAAGGCGGTGAAAATGCCCGCTGCATCCTGACAATTACGGGTATATCCGGCACGGCGGCAACCGTGACGATACTCGAAGACGGCCAGGAAATATCCAGGGAAATGAAATACGGAACAGAGTACCAATATACAGCATTCACCAATCCGGATGAATACTCCTATGTATTCACAATCAAATTTACAAAATGAATCGGAGATTTATATGATACGCAAAATTACAGCAGCAGATGAAGAAATATACCTTTCCATGGCAAAAGACTTCTACACATCGGATGCAGTTCTTTTCAAAATAGATGAGAAAAATATTACCGATACCTTTGATGAACTGATGCGTTCCGACATGTACGCCGAATGCTTTATTTTCGAGCGGGAAGGCCATGCAGCAGGGTATTCCCTTCTGGCCAAGACATACTCCCAGGAGGCCGGCGGCATGGTCGTTTGGATCGAAGAAATCTTTGTAATACCCGAGTACCGTTCCAAAGGACTCGGAAAGGAATTCTTCCAATATCTCGATATGAACCGGCCGGAGCGGATCAAACGTATGCGTCTCGAAGCCGACAGCGGCAATGTCGATGCCATGGCACTGTATGAAAGAATGGATTTTACCAGGCTGGAATATCTACAGATGGTGAAAGACTACTGAATAAGGCCTTTTCCCCCTGTGAAAACGCCCCTGATTGCTTTATTATTAACAGAAAACATTCGGGTGCGAAGAAGGCGGAATATATGATTAAATTACTCGTGAGTCTTTTACTGCTTATCCTGCTTCTGTCAGCGGTGACTATTTTTGTAAAATTCCAGAATACTAGAAGGACAAAGATCATATCGGAAACAGGTATTCAGGAAGGTGCGTATGTCAGCATCGGCGGAATCAGACAATTCATAACAATCCGCGGGGAGAACACCGCGAACCCGGTCATTCTGATTCTGCACGGCGGTCCCGGAGGCGCAATGTCCTTCATCGGCTATCACTGGCAGACCGGTCTCGAATCGGATTACACGCTTGTGAACTGGGACCAGCGCGGCTGCGGAAGAACCTATTATGAGAATCTCACTTCCAAATCCGCATCCAGGTCAGCGCCTGTTTCTGAAGACGCTGCAGCACCGGAATCCGCTGCCGCAGGCAATCCGGCTGCCGCTTCCACCCCGCCCCCTGCACTTTCAAAAGAACTTCTCCTTACAGATCTCGACGAACTTGTCGACTATCTCAGGGAGCGTTTCGGACAGGAAAAGATCATCATCATGGGCCACTCATGGGGCACGATTCTCGGCAGCCGGTATGTCATCGCGCATCCGGAAAAATCTTCCGCCTATATCGGCGTCGGCCAGGCCGTCGACATGCCGGCGGGCGAAGTCCTTGCAAAAGATACGGCAATCCTGCGCGCTGAAGCAAAGGGCAATCTCAGGTACATCGACAAACTTAACGCGCTGTATGATATCACCGGACCGGCAAAAGGGACGGATATGAAGAACTTCATCAAAATGCGCGGCATGACTTCCAAGTATCTTTTATGTAAAGGGTCTATGCCGTCGTGGCTGATGATCTGGACAGGGCTGACATCCCCGGAAATGTCGATGCGCGACTTTCGATGGCAGATGCTGTCGATGCTCAATGTGAAAAAGTTCTTTGTGCTGCAGGCGCCTTTGCTGCAGGAGCTTTTTGATTTCAATATTTATACTGCACCCGGCACCCGTTATGATGTACCGGCATTTTTTCTTTCGGGCGACGGCGACTGGATAACGCCATATCCGCTTGTCCGTAAATATGCAAAGGCCGTAACCGCACCCAAGAAGGATATGATCCTTATCGAAAATACCGGCCACAGTCCGTTTATAGATAATCCTGAATTATTCTGCAGGGCAGTCAGGAAAGTGCTGAAATAAAGCGGCCGGGACGGAGGTCCCTGGCCCGGCTCGCCGGGTCGGCGGGACAACCGGATATTGCGGGAGGACATATTTTATGCAGATCTCAAAACGTAATGCCGAGCAGATTGTAAATGAAATAAGCGGTGTTATTGGTGAGAGTATAAATATGATGAATGAACAGGGTGTTATCATCGCAAGTACCGACGCCGCAAGAATCGGTACTTTCCACGAGGCATCCAAAAAACTGATTGATGAGCGGCTGGATGAACTTGTCATTCAAAACGATCGGGAATATATAGGATCAAAACCGGGAATCAATCTTCCTGTTGTACTGGATAATGAAATAGTTGGTGTTATAGGTGTAACAGGTCCTTACCACAAGGTTGTCAAATATGGACAAATTATCAAGAAAATGACGGAGATTCTTTTGCTGGAACATGCGTACCGTCAGCACAAGTCGCTCAGCGAAAATATCAGGAACCGATTTATAGACGAATGGTTATGTCTGGATACAAAAAACGTTAATAATGCTATGGTGGAAAGAGGGTCGTCCTTAGGCATAGATATTACTGTTTTGCGCCGGATCATGATATTGTCCGTGTTCATCAGCGATGAGTCAGATATAACGGAAACACAAAAAAGTTTTGACAGTGCCGGCATAATCATCAGCCGTATTCTTTCAGAGGATAAAAACAGCATCATACTCACATCTACAGCAAATATCATTTGCGCTGTCAGTGCGAATAATGACGCCGCAATGCTGCAGCTTGCAAACCGGATAAAAGCCGAGGTGGAGCATTGGGACAAAGTAACTCTTGCAATTGGAATTGATGCACAGGTAAGTAACTACACCTTGATTCACAATGCATATTTGAAAGCGGCCAAAGCCTTGCAGGCCTGCCTGAGAACACCGGATAAGGAAATTCGTTTTTATAATAATATAAATATGGAAATCTTCACGAGCGAACTTTCTGAGGCAGTTAAGGAAGAATACATCCGAAGGATTTTCAAGGGTTATACACCAAAGGAAATCACTGAGTGGATTGCTGTTCTTGAAGTGTTCTACAGAGAAGAAGGCTCCATTACATTGACAGCACAAAAATTGTTTATTCATAAGAATACTCTTCAATACAAATTAAAAAAGCTGAAAGAGAAGACAGGATATGATCCGAGATCCATTCGTTATTCTTCGCTTTACTATAATGCCATGTATTTTTACAGGGATGTCCAGGAATTTTTTGAAGATATTGTCGATAATCACTAATATTTCGCCTTATGAAATGCACGAAAATGTTCTCTGTACCAATAATCGTGTAAATATATGTTTCGTGTAACATATAACTATGTGTGAATTTCCCTTACAGTTATAGCATCATCAGACGTTAAGTCGTCCGGAAAGAAGGGGGGTGTAAGCATAGGTGCTCTTATGATACAGCGCATCCGCGTCAAATAATTAAGGCATCATGCTTCTGCTTATGCAAGGAATTGGTCTCATTATCGCTTTTGTAATTTCTATTGTTATCATGATTCTGGCAATTTCCAAGTTAAAAATTCATCCGTTTCTATCAATTATGGGAGTCTCAACTCTGTTAGGGCTTGTTGCCGGAATTCCTCTTGCCAATGTTACAGATGCACAGGGAAATGTAACTCTTGGTCTGGCCAACGTAATTGGCGCAGGATTCAGCGGTACTTTTACCAGCATCGGTATCGTAATTATCTTAGGTGCTCTTATTGGTACAATCCTTGAAAAGACCGGTGCGGCTTTTAAATTAGCAGATCTGGTTATAAAGCTTGTCGGAAAAAAACGACCGGAACTTGCTATCCTGTTAATGGGCTGGGTTGTATCCATTCCTGTTTTCTGTGACAGCGGATTTGTTATTTTGAATCCAATCCGAAAAGCACTGGTAAAACGCACAGGTACATCAAGCGTTGCGATGACAGTAGCACTGTCAGCCGGCTTGTATATTTCTCATGTACTTATTCCGCCGACTCCGGGTCCGATCGCTGCTGCAAACACTTTGGGGATCGGCAATAATCTATTACTGGTTATTGGAATGGGTGTGCTGTGCTCGATATTCCCTCTGATCGCCGGATTTTTCTTTGCGAAATTTATCGGTAAAAAAGTAAAGGCTGATGATGAGGCTGATAACGGAGAAATCACTAAATCATATGAAGAGCTCGTAGCTGAATATGAGAAACTGCCAAGCGCATTTTTTGCCCTGGCACCCATTCTTGTTCCTATACTGTTAATGGCCATAGCATCTATCGTCTCCATGACAAAAATGACAGGACTTTTCGCCGAGATTTGCATTTTTGCAGGTACTCCAATCATAGCCTTGGCTATTGGCGTAATCTTTGGTGTTTTTGTTCTTGTTTCTTCAAAGAAGATGGGCAGCTTTAATGAGTATACAAATGATACTCTTAAAGTAGTGGGACCTATTCTGTTTGTAACTGCCGCCGGCGGCGTGCTGGGTAAGGTCATCGCTGTATCCGGAATGGTAGACTTTATTACATCCAACGCGACTACATTAGAAGCAATAGGGATTTTCTTCCCATTCATCTTAGCAGCTATCTTAAAAACGGCACAGGGATCATCAACAGTTGCCATTACAACAACAGCAGGTATCCTTGCTCCCTTAATGGGGGTCCTGGGTCTATCTTCCCCTGTAATGGCTGCTTTGACAGTTATGGCTATAGGCGCCGGTGCCATGACCGTTTCACACGCAAACGATTCATATTTTTGGGTTATTACAAATTTTGGAGGCTTGAAACCGCAGCAAGGTTATTCAACGCAGACATTGATGACTTTGGTTTTAGGTATTGCAACCATGGCAGAAATATTTATTCTGTCTCTCTTCCTGCGATAGAAGAACGTACACGGACAGGTAATGAACAGGTAATTGAAACGGGGTGGTATAAACATACCGTCCCGTTTTTTAAGATAAGAAGAAGGAGTGGTGCAATTTGAAGAAAATAATCCTTATTCCGGATTCGTTCAAGGGAACGATGAGCTCCGGGGAAATCTGCCGCATCATGGAAGAGTCTATTAAAAAGATTTACCCTGACTCTCAAGTGATCTCGATACCCGTTGCGGATGGCGGAGAAGGAAGTGTTGATGCTTTCCTTCATGCCATAGGCGGAAAAAAGCAAAGTGTTGTTGTAAAGGGCCCGTTCTTTGATGATATGGAATCATATTACGGAATCATCGACAACGGGGAAACAGCAGTAATCGAAATGGCGGCCTGCGCCGGTCTTCCGCTTGTGGGGGACAAAAGGGACGTTAGAAACACAACAACGTATGGTGTTGGCCAGCTGATTGCCGCGGCACTGCAGAACGGCTGTAAAAAATTCATAATGGGGCTTGGCGGAAGTGCTACAAATGATGCAGGGGCAGGCGCTGCATCAGCATTAGGGGTCAAATTCACAGATAAAAAAGGAGAGGAATTTATCCCTGTCGGCGGCACGCTTTCCAATATTTGTCATAT
>Ga0209429_10000436_pt1 | contig 28256 bp, 30 predicted proteins | sample BarGraNGADG00212_3_FD_184493 | JGI IMG/M metagenome (GOLD analysis project Ga0209429, IMG submission 184493) | Arctic peat soil microbial communities from Barrow, Alaska - Barrow Graham LP Ref core NGADG0004-212 (SPAdes) (version 2) | ecosystem: Environmental > Terrestrial > Soil > Wetlands >...
TGCTCCATCTGCGGCCTCAACAATCCATCCAACTGTTCCTCCGGTAGCTCCGTTAGTAGCCCGCCTAGTAGTTCCTCCTGTTGTTCACCCTATAGTTTCTCCTCTAATTTCATCCATTAAACCCGCCCCTAATGCTCCAGCTACTAAAGCCGTAACTTCAGAAAATAATATTAAGTCTGCCCCAGCGCCATTAAGGCCGATTGCCGCTTCTCGCCCAGTCGCTGTTTCTTCAAGTTCAAAGACGATTATGCATGATATCAAGCCGATGCCGAAAATCATGGGTCCGCTTGAAGAATTACAGTTTCTGGATTTATTAAATTTTCGTCGTTTAGGGAAAACTCCATCCGAAATTACCGCTAAAGTTTTCTCGAAAATAAAATTGTTGGAAGCAGAAGGGTATGATAAAATGGTGTCAGGCGTCCATGCTTGGCGCCAAAGTCCGGTTAATCGTTTATATCTGAAAATGGGGCAGGAAGCGATGAATAATGGGATGACAATTAAAGATTTTGCCATTTTGGCTGAAAAAAATAAAAAGGATTATCTGAAACTCGAAGAAATTGAGGCAATACTCGCTATGAATAGTAAATTAGTTTTTTAATATTGTGTTTTAATATGCAACAGTTCACCGTTCCGCAATTTATCGATGTTGAAAATAAAATTATCGGACCGATTACATCTCGTCAGTTTTTGATTCTGCTCGCCGCCGCTGTTATTATCGGTCTATCCTATAAATTTTTTGATTTTTCTCTTTTTCTGACCATTTCGATAATTGTCTTCATAATTGCGGTTTTATTTTCATTTGTTAAAGTAAACGGTCGCCCCTTTCATTATTTTATTTTAAACATTACTCAAACAATTCGTCGCCCCGGAACTCGCGTTTGGAATAATCGTACCGGCGTACTTGAAGAAATCGACGCCATACCGTTCGTTAAGCCCGAAGCAAAACCGGTAGCCAAGGAAGTTTTTAAAACATCACGTTTAGCCGAGTTAGCTCTGATTGTCGACACCAAAGGAAGATATAAGTGTTATAAAAGTAGCGCTAATAAAAGAAATATAGAGTTTTATTTAACATTTGAAGAATTTTCATTGTATTGGGATAATAATTGTTATTATTGCGGAGATATTATTAATGGTATAGGGTTGGATAGAGTAGATAATTCACTCGGTTATATAAAAAATAATATTGTCCCTGCTTGTGGTATGTGTAATAAAATGAAATTAACAATGTCAGTTAAAGAATTTATTGTTCGTTGTAAAAAAATAATAAAAAATTATGAAAACAATTAAGATTTTATTTATCGGGGACATTCACGCCCCATACCAGGATGACAACCTTTTGTCGGCTATGCTTTCATTCTGTAAACATTGGAAACCAAACGAAGTATTTATTATAGGTGATTTACTCGATGCCTATGCTTTCGCTCGGTTCGTAAAGAACCCAGAAACAGCATTAAAGGCTCAAGATGAAATAGATGAAGCAGTGAACATTTTAAAACAAATTAAGAATGTAAATCCTAAAGCTAAAATATGTCTTGTACGTGGGAATCACGAATATAGACTTCAAAAGTATTTGTGGACACGTGCCCCTGAGTTATCAGGTCTTAGGGATTTAACAGTTGAAAGTCTTTTAGAGCTTAAACATATCGGTATTAACTACGCCAAACAGGGGCGTTTAGAACACCGAGGAATTATTATTAAACACGGTAGCGTTGTTCGCAAGCACTCGTCTCATACCGCTAAGGCAGAGTTTGAAAAAGAAGGACAAAGTGGTGTGTCGGGTCATACTCATAGATTTGGTATTTACAGGAAAGAGAACGTAAATAAACCACACATCTGGATGGAGTGTGGTTGTCTATGTAAAAAAGATATGGAATATATGGAAGGAGAGCCAGCCGACTGGCATCAGGGCTTCGGAGTTGGTTACTTCTACAAAGATGGAAACTTCAAGTTTGATTATGTCCCATATATTAACGGTAAATTATTATTTGAAGGTAAGGAAATAAGATAATTAATAAAAAAAGGACTCCCGTAATTGAGAGTCTTTTTTAATATTCTAAATTATAAATATCTTCCGAGTATTTTTTCCAACTAACAAATAGAAGTTTAGAGAATAACCACTCAAATATGGTAGCGATAATATGAGGAATGCGGTAGGGTGCGTGTTTATCAAATCCAGGCTCTGATAAATATGTTATCTTACAGCCATATTTACAATTAATTCTTTTTTCTCGTCTATCTTCATAGTCTAAATCAAACGCCATAATTTCTGGCTCTTTGATTCCGAACCAATAGCATAAATAACATTCTATTATTTCGTGATATAGGACTAACCAGGAATATCTTTTTTTAGATAAATTAGCTATATAAAAGTTCCATTGATTATTTTCTAAGACATAGTCTCCAGCTGACGGATAACGCATTAAGGAATAGTCTTGAAAAGTTATCTTCATTTTATCAGACCCATTGAAACCAACCCATTATACCTTGATATAGGATTATTAAGAACTTTATCACAAGCTAAATCAGTTCTAAAATAACGATTAGAAAACTTAATCTTTTCAGCATTAGTGACTGCTCCTTCCAAAGCACTTTTAATATCATAATTGTGAGCCATAGCAATACAAATCTCTTTTGAATAACCAGAGATACAAATATCTTCATCACATTCTCCTTCTTCGTCTTTCATAACAAAGAAAAGATAAGTATTATCTCTTAATGATTCGGGAATATAAATAGGCAGACCCTCTTTGTGTTTATCAGTAAAAAGAGTAAGTGAAGCACCGAAACCTTTTTTAAATTCTGTTTCAAATTCTCCGTCAATCATATCGGAACAGGTTTCTAGGAAAGATTTAGAAGCAAGATTAATAAAAAGATTTGGATGAGCATTGTATCCTGAACGAAAACAAAATTCCAAAAAGTTAACCTCATTATAATCAGAGATAATAACATTAGCATCTCCAAAACCTGTATATTCCATCTCTAGTAACTTTTTATCAAACTTTCTAACTGTCATTTTAGCTAGTTCACAATTATCATCTATCTGCCAGCCTAAATCAAAAGCACAACCAGAAGCAACTCCCATTTCTCCATTAGATACTTTCTTATTCTCAAGATTAGCCCAAGTAAAAACACATTTACCTTTGACATAAAAAGATTCAACATTAACCTCAACTCCTTTAACTCTTTCTTGTAAAATGTAATCAGTAAAACCTAAACTTTTAATAAGTCTTTGTATTTCAATATTAGCTTTATCTGGTTCTTCTGGGATAGGAACTGTTGTATAAGCATTATCTTCGTGATTAGGTTTATAGACATAAGCCTTATATTCATTCTGCTCTAAGAAAGAAACACCTTCTTCAACACTTTTAAACTCTTTAAATTCAGGGGAACAAAGACCGCAAGATTCAGCAAACTCAATTCCAAATTCTCTGTCATTTTCTAAGTCGTAAGTGAATTGTAAACCACCGAATACTTTAAATCCTTCTTTTCTCAGAATAGCAGCTTCTTCGCAATTATGATTAAGGTCAAATATAAAATACCAGTCTTTTAATTTATCACGTTTAGCCATTAATTTAGCAAGAGGATATTTTTTTATCATACCTTCTCCGTTATTTAAATATCCTTCCTCTTCTTCGCCTTCATCTTTATCATCTTCTGGTATATATTGATAAGCAATAACGACTTCGCTTCCTTCTAAGCGTTTATCAAAGCAAAAGCCAATTCCATCAAAAGTTTGTGTTACTAAAATGTATTTTTTCATATTTACTTATTTTATATTTTGGATACCTTTAAGAACTCCGGGGGATTGTAATTTAATAGTAGGAGCAGATAACAAACCTTTTATTTCTGGTTTAGCATAAGGAATATTTGGTTGAGGAAGCATTCCTGATGTATCTTTAGGTGCGCCAACTTTAATTGCTGGTGCTTCTAATAATCCTGCTGGAGTGAAAGTTTTATCTTTTTTAACTTGAGCAATAATTTCATCTAATGAAGATAAAATGTCAGTGTCATTTTTAGCATTAGTAAGCTTGTCTAATAGTTTAAGATTTTTAGATAAACTAGCCTCTATTTCTATCGCAGTCATTCCAACCTCTCCCTGACCAAGTCTTGACAACAAACCTTTCATAATTCCCTTAGCACTCCCTAAAGAAGCAACATCAACAACAGTTCCAATCGCTTTACCTACAGTAGAAGCTACCTTTTGAATAATAGTAGGATTAGTTAATTTAGCTTGAGCCTTGTTAACTTTTTCAACCATCTTTTCTGATAAATCTTTTAATCTATAAAGATTAGTCATTTCTGTATCTAAAGCTTTAGAGGCATCATTTTTAAGCAAGGAGCGTGAAGCGTCTTTTACTCCAGTTCTAATCATCTCTCCTCTTTGGGCTGAAATACCTGACTTCATACCTGTTAATCCAAAAGACTTTGCATTAAATTCTGTTCCATACTGTCTAGCAAGGTCGTTTATTTCTTTATTTGTTAGTCCTTTGGTATTTAACTTCTCTGATAATTGATTTATTTTTTCTAGATTAACATTATCTCCAATAGATTTATAGTGTTTGGTAAAATCTTTTAATGCCTCAGTTACAAAATTAGTCTTTACTTGTTTTCCGCCAACAGTTGTTACCTTATCTAATTGTGAAGTCCTATATAAAGTATTATCAGCTAATAAAAGTTTATCCTGTCCTTTAGCTAAGTCTGAAATTCTGGAGGTGGCGACATCTTTAACGTCTGAATAAGTTTTAATACCTGTAGTATCAATAGAGGATAAAGCTTTTTTAGCAAAAGCAATATCTTTAGTTTTACCTTGAGCTATTTTATTAACTAAATCATCTATCTTTCCTACTAACTTCTCTGCTGTTAGAGTTCCTATTTTAGATATTGCTTTTGCTCCTAAACCAGCAACTTTTAAAACAGGAGGAGTAACAGCACCAAGTATACCAGCACTTTTTACATCTTCTTTACTACCGCCCATTAAAGCAGTTTTGCCTGCAAATTCTGCTCCACTAACAGCAGATTTAACAGCTAATTTACCTAACCCCTGTACTATACTTGGAGATTTTTCTAAAACTTTTCCAAGAACAGTTATGCCTTTTGTAGTTGCTGTTTCAGCACCAATTGGGGTTAAATATTGCAATGCTTCACCAAATACACCTCCAGCTTTTTCAGATGGAGTTTCTCCGCTACGAGTTAAACCTTCTGGCAGTTTAGATACTTCTTGACCTGGTTTATTAGCACCCACTAAACGACCAAGTGTTTTTTGTCCTAAGCTACTAATAGTATCAACTGTTTTAAATATAGAACGACCAGCTTGAGAACCAAATTCTCCAACTTTATCAAGAAAGCTACTACCTGTCCCGTGTTGAGTAGGAGGAGGGGTAGCTTTAATTTCTTGTGAAGTTCCTTTTAAATAATCTGAATACTTAACGCCAGAGTTATCTACGCCAGTAGGGTATTTAAGTGCTATTCTCTTAGTCAAATCAGTAGCATCCATATCAGCATAACGCTGACCAGTAGATGATACTCCATCAGGATATTTTTGAACCATTTTTTGTTTAAACTCTTCAGGTGTTGGCATATTTTTATAATTAAATTCCTAATGGATTATTACTATTTGTTCCACTACTTGTTCCTCCTGGAGGAGTAGCAACTTCGCCAGTATTTTCTTTAACAATAACATCAGGGTTAATACCTGCATCTATAAGCGATTGTCTTTTTTCTGGGTCGATTATACTTTGTTCATATTCTCTACCCATTGTTGATTTAAAGGAATAACGAGAGGCTGTAATTTTACTTGATAAGAATGAAGCAGAAGTATTTAGAATGCCCTCAAATTGTGCTTTAGAAAATTGTAATCCAAGCAATTCGGTTTGTGTTTCTATTTCTTTTTCAGATGGAGCAGCACCAGTTCCTTTGTAAACTGTCGCAATTTCTGTAGCTAATTGAGTCAATCCAAATTGTAAATTCGTTATCGCTGGATTTCCTGTTGCGGCACTCCACCAATTTTTTGTTTTATTTATTATTTGTAAATCTTTGGGTGATAATCCTAAAGACATTTCTTTTACTTCTGCAAGATGTCCTAACGCAGTATTAATAGCAATTTTTGTTTTACCGACAACACTTTCTGATGATTGCCATTTCTGTAAAAATGCGTATCTAATTTTATTTGTATTTACGCTAAATTCTGGGTCAACTTGTTGCGCAAGTTTTGTTAATCTTTCAATCTCTTTAGTTCCTTGAGCACCTCTTGATTTTACTAAATCAGCAATAAGAACATCACCTGAAACAAGTTGTTTTATATTACTTTTATCAATATCTGGTAAAGAATTAAATACCTGCTGACCTTGTGAAGAAAGTGTTTTTGTAAAATCTCCATAAATATAATCATCTTGTTTAACTTGTGTAGTTAATGTATTCATTCTATCACCGACTTGTTTAACATATTCATTAATACTAGGATATTGCCCATTAGAACCTTGTCTTTTATTGGCGGCTGCTGTTCCGACTATTTGAGCGGCACCATCTCCCCCATAATAAGCGGCAGCCATCTTAGTCGTATCCCCACCGTATTTAGCAGATAAATTACCAACAAACTTTTCAAATGCTTGGTCTTGAAGTTCTTTACTATTTAAAAATTTCTGTATATCTGCTGGTTTTTTAGGGTCTAATCCAACTAAAGGTAAACCAGTAGTAGGCATAAATTGATAAGCACCTAATGCTCCACTGTCTTTATTTACAGCGGAATAGTTACCGCTTTCTTGAGTTGTAATAGAGGATTTGAAGGCACTAATTGAATCCATTGATGTGTTTGGAGTTCCGTTTCCATTTCCACCACTAGCATTCTTATATTCTCCTGTCTTAGCATTGAATAGCATAGGATTACCATCGTTATCAAGGCGAGTAGATTCTTTCCACTCAGCAGCAGTCCCTGGCATACTTCCGATTCCACTAACATCTATTCCAGTAGATTGTTTTATTTTTTCAACATAATCTTTACCATATAAAGATTCTAGAGCGGCTTGTGAATTCTCACCTTGGTCTTTTATAAATGACATTAAATTGTCGGTAGCATCTTTTTTCTGAGTATCCATTCGAGTTATTTCCGCTTGATAAGTATCGGTTAAGTATTTAACACTAGAGTCAAGACTTGTTGTTCTTCCTTGAACTGTATCATTAATTAGTCTTAATTCCATATCAACTAAGTTTCGATTATTTCCGTCTAAAGCACTTTGTTGACTAGGAGATAAAGTCTTTTTTTCTTCATCAGTTAAAGGTCGGTCATATAACTGCATTAAAATCTTTTTCTTCTGGTCCATTAAGTCGTTATTAGCTCCCAGCTTAGTTTTCATTTCATCCATTGCTTTGCCAAAAGTTCCCATATCCATAAAAGATTGAGGTTGATTTGGTTGTGCTGGATTTTGACCTCCTGCTGGTGTCGCTGGTTTAGGTTGAAGTGTATAACCTTTTGATTGAAGCTGTGAAGCCTCTGGAGAACCAACTGCTACTACTTTACCTGCTCCACTGGCAGGGTCGTAAAGAGTTGCCTTTTTATTAGTCATCGTTCCAGCTAAAGAGCTAGGGTCTTGGTTTGGAGTTATCATATTATTGTAAACCTCTTGTTAAAGCGGCATTATTAATAAGGTCTTGATTTTTTTGTCTTATGTCTAAAAGTTTATTTTGTGCTTGAGTTCCTGCTACATTACCTAAAGGATTATAAGCTTGTCCTGCGATATTAACTCCACCAGCGTTTTGTAAAGCAGTCGTTCCGTAATTCTGTTCAAAGTTTCCTCCAAGAGTATTAGCCGCTTGTTGTTCTTGTCTACGGGTGCTTTCAATAATACCAGTCTGTTCTGCGCTTAACTTTTCTTTAGCTTGCTGACTAAAACCTGAGTAAGCCGCACCGCCAGCTCCTTGGCTTTCTGCTAAAGACTTTTTGTCAGCTTCTGCCTGTCTTGCTTCCGAAGCTTGTTTAGCAGCATAGTCTTGCTGTTGTAAGGCCAGGGTTTGAGTGAATTGCTCAGTTCCGATACGTAACTGGTCTTTGTAATAAGAATCGATTGTAGGGTCATTCTGAGCCTCTGTTAGCATTCTATTAAGGTCATCAGCGGTAAATGTTTGGGGGACTGGATTACTTTGCTCATATTGCTTAGCAATAACTGCTCCAACTCCCGCCATCAGGTTTTTTTGACTATCGTCCATTCCATTAATAGTATCATCACTTAAACCTAAAGTTTTTAGTTTAGAATTGATGTCTTCGGGGGTTGGTGCGACTGGAGTATTCGGATTAGCAATTTCAGTAGCTCCCTTATAGTCTTTATTCAAAGTAACTGTGTCAGGTATTTTTTGACCAGTTGAAGCATCAAAAATATTACCTTGGTCATCCCGGTATATTTGTTTAGGAGTATTTGTTGTTTGTGGTTTTTGTGGTTCTTGGACTTGAGCAGGTTGTTGTGTTGTATCTTTAGGAGTTCCCATTAAAGTTTTTCCATCAGCAGATTTTCCTGTGACATTATAATCTTTATTTTTTATAGGAGTAGGAGTTGGGGCAGTAGCTTTTGTCGGAGTAGTCGCACCATAAGCCTTACCAGTTATCTTTTGATACTGAGTTTTTAAATCACTCTCCAAAGTAGCAGGCGGTAAAGCTTGATATTTAGCAATCTCAGTAGCATTAGGTTGTCTACCTAAGTATTTACTGAAGTTATTTATGATGTCCTGTTTTGCTGTCTTGATAGTCGCCATATTATTATTTATTTATTATGTTTGTGAACCAACAGAAACCCAATTTGTTCCATCAAATATTACCAATTTAGTAACCCCTCCAACAACTAATGTTCCCATATTTCCTGCTACATTTCCACTAACTGGGGTAGAAGCCATTGCTGAAAATCTTAATTGATTTTTAATATATATATTTTGTATTTGTTGGTCTGCATCTCCGAGTGATATTCCTCCGTCTGTATTAGGTTTTATATCATTATACGCTATTATATCACTTCCACTTCCTAGATTTAATATACCTGGTGGCGAAATAAATAAATTATTTGTTCCTTCATTATAACTAAAAAAATTACCGCCAGTAGGAGCTCCTATGTTAAAATCATCTCCAGTTGTTAATTGTATGCTCTTTCCACTTTCTGCTAGTATACGAATTCCGTATGTTGGCGTGCTACCAATACTACCAAATAAAGTTCCACTAGCATCTCTCAATATCAATTTTTCACCGTGAAGAGTTATACCTGATGTATTAATTAAAACAGAAGGATATGTAACATCGCTAGTTTTTATAGTTGAACCAGTTATAGTTCCTCCAGTTATAGTTGAACCTGATATTGTTCCACTAAATGTTCCAGTTGTTAAGTTCACGGCACCTGCTGAAGATATATTAATAGTAGAGCCAGCAAAAGTCGCTGAATTTCCCCACCACATATTCCCACTAGAATCAACGTGCCAAGCATTAGTTCCAACATTTAATGCTCCTGTAAAAGTTCCTGAAGCACCAGTTATATCACCTCTAAAATAACCAGAGGCGAATTCAGCATTTCCTTCAGCGTCAATTCTCCAACCAGTTACGCCTGTTTTAAAGTTAGAACTTTGAAGATAGCCAGCAACTAATGAAGTCTGAGAATTCATATTTCCTGCTCCGATAGAAGAAGGCAAAACAGAACCGTTTACCGTATTAGGAATTAAAGAAGACAAGCCAGAAGGAGAAGTAGTTAAAGGTAACAAGGAACCAGTAAAAATACCGAATTGATTATATTCTTGAACAAAAGATTGTTGTGCTAATTGTTGTGTATCCATATTATTCTATAACTCCTTGGTCTTCTATGTTATACAAGTATAACCCTTCAAAAATTGGAGATGATGTGCTTGTATTTCCAAACCATTTAAAAGTAAAATAATGACCTACAAAATTTACGTCATCACAAACATTAACTCTCTTATCTAACTTTATAGGTATTTCTTTAAAATCTCCGTCATCTTCTTTTACAGAAAATTGACTGTTTAATCCGTTTTTATTATATACGACTATCTTGTCAGTAATCTCCTTGGTGCTTGCTCTATCACCAAATTCAATTTCTTTAGTTTCTAATTCATAATAAATAGGAACGGTGTTATCAGTAAAACCACTATTTAAAGTTTGAACATCTCCTGATATATCAGCTCCGACTAAAGTATAACCTGATGTAGTTTTAAATTGACTAAAATATGTAAACTTATCAGCGTATGAATGAATGCTCCAAGAGTTATCTCGAGGAGAAAATTTTAAGACTAAATTGGTATAAGAAGTTTGCTCGTCTTGGTTAGTGTTTAAGGTTACATTTCCGATAGAAGCATAAACATTAAATCCGTCTGTTCCTAAAGATACAGAAGACCAATTAGCTTGAGGAATAGCGTCAACAATATCTTGGCAACCTAAACGAGAAATCTGTTGAGGGAAATCTCCAACTGTGCTTCTAAAATCAAGCCCTGAAAAGAAATAAACTGTTCCTTGACAATTTACAACCGCCTCTTGAGATACCGCACCGATATTAAAAATGTTTTGAGTATCAGTTGTTTTATTCACAACATCTAACCGATACATTCCATTATCTTTGAAGACTAGGATTTGATTAGAAGTTTCAGCAAAGGCTGTGATATTCGCACCGTCATCGGGGTTTATGTCAATCCAATCTCCATTAGAAGCATTAGTGTTCCAAGTTATAAAAGGATTAGCGTTTGGGTCGATGATTGAAGAGAAATAAACACGGTCTTTAAATCCAGTATAACCAGAAGTAAGCATTCTTCCCTTAGCTCTCATTATCAAGCTAGGAATAACACTATCAGTTGTAATACAGTCGGTAGTATTCCAATTGTTTCCATCAACAGAAGAAGTCATAGCATCGCCTGTCGAAACTCTAAAGACACGACCGCCTAGAGTCGCAAATCTGTTCTTAGCGGTGTTATTTAAACTAGTAGCTCCTGATGTATGCCAAGCAGTATCAAAGTAGTAAATAGAAGCATTTGTGGCTCCTGAATATACAGCCAACATCAAGTTTGGATTTCCTCCTGTTCCAACGAAGTTAAACAAACCTAAAGGATTTTTGTTTAAAGCAACAGTCGCCCCTAGTTTAGTTGTTCCATTTCTAACAACTCCAGAACCTATAATATCGTCATAATTTACATCAATAGAATGAGTAACACTATTTTCTGGTATTAAAAAATTAGAGATATCAGATTTTCTCTGAACTCCTACTCGCATATCTCTAAATAAATATGGTGCTGATTTCATTTTGATTTAAGGGCATACAACGCCCTGTGTTAAAATTATTTATTGAAATGTAATCTAGTTCATCTTTAGTATTATCGTTAGAATTTCGGCATTGTGTGGTTTGTGGTGAGGTGTTAGAGCGTAGTTCTAGTTATACTTTGGTGCTATTGGAGCAGTTCTCTTAGTATTTTTTCCTCTAACAAATAACGATGCCCCTGTAATGTTTTTGTATGTTTTATAAACTAAGCAAGTTTCTCCAGTCCAAGGGTCTATCGCTAAGATGTCTTCATCGTATTCACTCCACCATAAACCAACTACCCAATGAGAACGATTAGCGACTTCTAGTAATACCGCTCTGTCTGGGTTGGGAGCTAGATAAGATTTAATCATTGCTATGTCAATCTTATTTTGTGCGTTTGAAAATAAGTTTCCTTCTCTCCAACGAAATGAGAAAGTAGGAAAGTTAAGTCCTATCCAAGATATATTTGAATCATTAGAATAGTTCTTTTTATTTAAAGCTATCTGTTTGGGTGATTGTTTGCAACCAAAGTAATCAGTAAGCATTGAGATACAGGTAGTTGTGCAACCATAACGCCCTACGGTTAAAGAACCAGAACCCATTATAGTTTCTGCCCATTTAGGATTACGCTGTGAAAGATATTCTATTTTATTTATTACTGTCATATAAAATTATTATTTAATAAAGCCCAGATAAATAAGTAAAGGATATAACCTACTCCGCAAAATATAGCGATTAATAAGAATATTTGTAATATACTTATTACTCCTAGAAAAATATTATCTATTATTCTACATATTCTTCGCATATATATTTTAATATTATTTTAATTTAAAAGTAACTCTATCTTTATACTCACTAGCTTTTCCTGGATTGTAATTTTTTACTGGAGTGAGCCAACCCACGACTCTTGAATAAACTATACATTCTTGACGTTCTAACTTAACTGGAGACATAAAATTAAAAGTTAGTTTGTAAGTAATAGAGGGATAGACTACGACTCAGGCACAATGTCTATTGCTCTTTTAATCGAGCTATCCCTCTATGTTTATTTTTGCCTGTTCTTTAATCGAACAGTTCTTTGTAGCAACTCAGCGACTTCTTCAAACGATAAGTTTTTAAATAAGAAGTGCCAAGCATTTTCTCGTTCGCTATCAAACATTAGTAGATTGGATGGGGTGCTTTTTCCTCCATTAACTCGATTAACGATATGATGGCGAATAATTTGACCACTGCGTCTCCATTGTTTCATCTTACCCTCCTTTTTTAAGAACTATTATACTTTTATTTGAAATAAATGGTAAATTATTATTGAAGTTAGGAGAACTATTAATCCAATGCCAATACTTATTAGAATAGTTTGACCGTCTTTAGTGGTCATAAGTTTAGTTATTATTTCGTCATTACCCTTTTTATGTTCTTCTAACTCTACCTTATCAACTTTAAACTTTTCTAAATTCTCAATTCTTGCTGAATAGTTTTTGTCTATATTAGAAACATCAACAATAACTCTATCAACTTTGGTATCAATCCTTTGTAAAAGGTCGTGGTCACCAGAATTGTTTATGGGGGGAATAGCAGGAATAGCAGGAATAGCAGGAATAGGAGCTATGGCAGGCGTCATCTTTTCAACAATCATAGCCAAATGTTCTATCTGTTTGGATAATTCTTTATTATTTGGAGTCATATTTGTTATCTATTTTAAATTTAATAATTATTTTCCTATCTATAATTGTTTTTCTTCTGTGACAATTAGGACAAAGTGTCATTAAATTATCAAGAGAACAAGCTATATCTGGTCTTATTGATTTTGGTCTAATATGGTCTACTTCCATTATTAGTGGTTCGTTTAATCCACATATTTGACAAGTGTAATCATCTCTTACCAGTGCTTGTCTTTTCCAATATTTCATTACTCCACCCTTCCAAGAAGCGTTTTTATCCCCCACATTCTTATTGGTAAAAGATGTCTGGTTTGGCTTCACTATACCTTTGGTATTTTTATTATAAGGGTCTCTATATAAATTTATTTTATTATCAACAAGTCTTTTATCTCCTTTAATAAAAGAAGTTTTGTTTGCCTTAGATAACCCCTTTGTTCCTTTGTTATAAGGAGTTCTTCCTTTATTTATTGTGTTTCCTTTTTCAAACATATATTTAATATAGAACTGGGGCAACTTGATTATTACTAATAATATCTATTAGTTTATTTATTTTATCTTCTAATGGATTCTTTGTCATAGTCACGATTTTAATTATTTAATAGTTGCTCTAAAACTAGCACCGAATAAAGCCATAAAGATACCGTCAATAGCAGTAATTTGTTCTGGCGTTAAGATAAGAACTCCAAACACTAATAAGCAATTAAATACTGCGAAAAAGATACTAACAAGATACACTTTTTTTCCTCTTAACCATTCTATAATGTTGTTCATATTATTATTTAGTTAAATTAATAAAATGTTAGGATATTTTTTACATTAAAGATGCTTTCCAGGCGAAAGTTGCTGTTGTCGCTCCAGGGTCAGCATCTACTGTTATTGTAAAAGTTGTGGCTGTAATAGACCCAATATAATATTTAGCAGCACTACCTAGCGAATTAGTAGGCGTTACCATTATATTATCGGATGTAGGAGTCACTGAAAGTCCGTGAGCAATTATAATAGAAGTAGAACCACTTGGGATAGTTGCTAACCCAGAATTTTCAGTAACAAAGTCTTGATTATTTCTTATTTTAGTATTAGTCCCTCCGTCTAATATAGTAACCTGTTTAGATATTGTAGTATAGAAACCTAAATCACCAATAGCAGTTCCGCTACCATACCCCACACCACCAGTATAACCTCCACCAGAAGCTACTCTTATAAACCATTCGGATGGACTTGAGGCCGTAGTAAATACCGCTAAATACATTTTAGTAACATCTAGGGTGGCTACAAGTGGAATTGTTTTATAATTATAATTAGCCGCAATATCTGTCGTAAGAATAGTATGGCTTGCTAATGAAGTTCCTCCGACTGTTGTAGCATAATCTGTGTTCCATAAATATAAATTAACAGCAATATTGTTAGTAGCAGAATTATTATATAATCTAATAGATATATTTGTTAAGTCTGGATAAATAGGAGAAAAAGATTGTGCTACTGGATTGCCAGAGAAAAGGTCTGCGCTACCGCTATTAGTATCAAATGTTTGGTCAGTGGTACTCGTCAAAGCTGTTCCTGTTATAACATTATCAAGTATTTGGCAATAATTGACATTAGTTCCAGCCAAGACAACACCATAAGTTCCGGCACTTTTAATTCTATTTTGAGATATAACAGTATATGAAACACCGTCACCAGTTCCACCAGCAACATCATTGATAGTTACACCGATATGGCTAACACTGGTGATTGTATTATCAGTAATATCACTTCTGCTAAATGGTATATTTGTAGAAACAGTTCTGATATCAATTCCGTTTCCAGCGGTAGAGCCAGAAAGGATATCTATTTGATTGTGGTGGATTAATAATTCGCCCTCCATATATCCTATACCAATAATACCACTAACAGAAATACCACTGATATTATATATCTGATTGTGGCAAACAACGATATTTTTAGCTTGACTCGCAGAACCACTATTTGCTAAATAAATTATTCCTATTAAAACAGATGAGTAGGTCGAATGAGTTAATGCTAGATTACTGATATTATTTTCTGAAACAATGATATTTTCCATTTGTTCAACATAAGCACCGCCAGCAGCTATTAGTTGGATACTAATTCCGCTCCCCTGCCTTCCTGTTGGAGCTGAAATTCCGCTACAAGTTATATTATTTTTTGAAACCGCTATATTAACTAAGTATGAACCCTCTAAATCTATGCCAAACAAAGAAAAATCATCAATAGTATTATTTATAATATAAACATTTTTCGCGTGAGTGATTGATATTCCATTTCCTGAAACACCACTATTTTTACCATTATCTTTAATATAATTATTTTCAATCAAAGCATCTTGGCAATAATGAGATGGGTCATTATCTCCAGCGGCGTTTCCTATTGTTATCCCATCTCTGCCAAACCCAGTAATATACAAATTTTTTATTTTAATGCGATTAGAACGTTTAAAATAAATTCCACTGGCGTAATAAATAGAGGTAGCACCAGTATAAGATATTTTTAAATTTTCTATGGAAATATCTGATTTTTGGTTAGACTCAAAAGCACCTTCATTATTTAAATCGGCCACTAAATTGATAATAGTAGTTTCACCTTCTCCGGTAATATGTATATTATTATTAAAATTTACTCTATCTGATAAATTATATGTTCCGGTTTTTATTAAAATTACTCCACCACCAGCCGTATTCAAATCGTCAATCGCTGCTTGTATTTGAACGTTGTCGGCTGTCCCATCGCAAATATAATCAGCGTTAGAAAAACCAACAGTTAAAACAGTTTTATATGCTTTAGTGTCAAGTCCAGTTTTTAAAAGATTAACTGTTGGGTATTTAGTCGTAGAAGTATCTATCGTTGTATTTTCTTTATTCGCTGCGTTTTCTGGAACATAACTTAAACCATATTCAATAATATCCCAATTAGCAGCAGTTTGAGCTGGAGTATCTTGTAAGGAAATAACTAAATCACCAACTGAAACAACACTAGTTCCTAAAGTTCCTGTAACTGAGATAATCCAAAAGTCACCTTTCAAAACTGCTCCAGCGATTCCCGAACCGCCTGTAGCTGGGAATAAGTTAGTTGAAGCGTCATAAGAACCTCTGTAATCAAGTAATCCTACTACTGCTGAAGTTATGGCATCATTTACTGCCTTAACTGAAGGATACAAAGTATCATTTATTGTTCCGAAAGTTGTGGCTTTATTTGTAGTTACTTCGTAAGAACCACTAGCTTGCTTTCCGTTTATCTGACTTTGAATACCAGATGTAACACCTTTAACATATACCAACTCTGTTAAACTTGGGTAAGTGGCAACTGGCAAAGTTCCTTGCGTTGAAGAACTTGCCCAATATGCAAGTTCGTTGGTAGTTCCTGTGCCTGTGATTGGATTTGTTAAAGCCAGTTGATATTCGCTTAAAGCGTGACCACTATCCTTTATAAGTTTTCCAGTTGTTGTGTCAAATATTGCAATATTGCCATTAGTCGCCGAAGCTGGACCAATTACATCACCAGAACCTAAGCCAGGGTCTCCTTTATCACCCTTAATTCCTTGAATACCCTGTATTCCTTGCCCTCCTGTATTTCCTCTAGGGATAGTAAAGTCTAAAATAGCGTGATAAACAGTTCCTGAATTAACTACAGTAGCATTAGAACCAGCAACTCCTGTTGTAGTAGTTCCAGCGGTTACGGTAGCGTCTTCTCCTTGAATACCTTGAGAACCAGGAGTTCCTGTATCACCAGTATCTCCTTTTTCTCCGCTAGCACCTTGAGGAATTGAGAATTGGAAAATAGCGGCGTGAGTATTCCCGACGTTCGTTACTGTAGCAGAAGTTCCTGGGGCAGTAGTTACTGTTGCTCCGATATCAAGAGTTGCGGCATTACCTGTTAAACCAATAGGACCAGTGGTTCCTGTTCCACCTTGAACACCCTGAACACCCTGGATACCTTGAGGACCGATAGGACCTTGTGGACCTGCTACCTCAAAAGGGTAAAGTCTTGTATCAGTTATTCTTCTGCGTCTATTTATCAATGACATATTTTTTAAAATTAATAAGGATAACCAGTATCAACCGCAGGATTTAAAATAAAATTGCGATTTAAACTTTCTTTTTGCTTCATTTTCTCACGTCTAGCCAAATAATTAGTATACATATCTTTAGTTCCGCTTGAACTCGTTCCATTATCAGAACCGCCACCGTGAAGTTTTAAAAGCATTTTCCAGGCTAAGAAGTATTGAACAACTGTTGGGTCTGGTAAAACTACATTATCGCTATCGTGTTGGATAGGAACTAGGGATTTATAGTAGTCTAGATAGTAGTTACGGTTGTTATAAACGTCTGATGTAACTGGCCAATGGTGTAAGTAGCCACCCCATACAGTAAAGTAGAAAGGTGACCCCATAGAAGCCCCCTGGAAGGCATCTTGTCCTATAGTTCCAGTAACAGTAGAAGCTACAATTGTTAGAACATTAGTTGTTCTGTCATTAGCGGTGTAAGAAATTTGATTAGCTCCGATTAAAACAGTTCCAGCATCGTCAAAATCTCCACTATCTGTCAATGTAATGGTGACATCAGTCAAGTTTATAGCAGAAGCAAGAGTTGAATAGGCAGTACAGTCTGTTACATAATCCCATTCTTCTTTGTCAATCCAAATCATAGGGTCATTTTTCCCTATTCTAAAGTTATAAATAGATTTGGTAGTATTTTGGTCGTCACAGTCGATAGGTAAAGCTATCTTAGCTGTTCCTGTAGTAGCATTACCAATGATAACATCAAAAGCTTGCATAAAAGACCAACGCTTAAACTCTCTTAAGCATTCCATTTGACAATTATCTATTTCTTGAAAACAAAATTCATCTGTTAATATTTCAGATGTTTTTTTATTAAGCATTCCTAGTGCCGAGTCAATAATCGAACGAGCAGAAGAGATTGTATAACCATTAAAAGGTGCTGGGTCTGAATAAGGGCTGAAAGTTGCGGTAATAGAGTTCTTAAATCTTGCGAAATAGAAGCCAGAAGCAGTTACTAAATCATTATAATTAGTTTCGTCGTTATCAGCCACAATAGTAGCAGTTATTAAGACCGTTTTAGTCCCTGTAGCAGTAGGGCTTGTTGAAATCTCTACTTGGTCAAAGTTTAAAACCCTGACAGTAGTAGAAGATGAGTGAGGGAATACTGTGTTTGACGCTAAGGTAACTGTTGAGCCTGTAGGAGCAGTTGAACCGTGAGTCTTTATAATCTCACTACCAAAGTTACCAGCCTCTCCTATAAGCAGAATTTGGTTAACAGCAAGACCTGTAATATTCTTTACAGTTAAAGTAGCAGAAGCGGAAGCCATATCAGCCGAAAGAATAGTTGAATTAGCATCAACTATCAAGTCAATAATAGGGATTCGTAGAGGTTGGCTTATTCTCCCAGTTCTCAATAATATTTTTGGTCTTTGTAACATCTAAGTAAAATTATTTTTTAAGAGTTGGGCAAGTTTTAAGGTGTCTTATTCCACGACTCGAACACTGTGAGCAGAATGGTTTCTTTACATCTGTTTTAACTTCATTAACCACAATAGCTTTAATTTCCTCTTTAATAGTTTCTAGTTCTTTAGAAGCTTTTTTAATATCAGTATCAATTTTAGGAACAATAGCGACTTTAGCTAGGCGTTCATCAATCTGTTTTTGATACTTTGCTTCAAGTTCAGGAGTCATTCTCTTTTCTCTATCCATTTTGATTAAGATATCATTGATATTAACAGCATTTTCAGGTGGAAGTTGGGACATCTTCTCATCAAATACTTCTTGAACTAAATTTGCTTGCTCCGGAGTTCTAATATCTAAATTACGAAGAGTGCTTAAAGGAATAGATAGTAAGTCTTGCTTTGTAGGTAATTCACTTTTTAAAATAATTTGCTTTACTTCTTGTAAGGTCATATTAAAAATATTAGTTAATTAGCCAGCATTTTGGATTTGGGCGTAATAAGTTCCGTCAGTAGTAGCAGCACAAAATACTCTCATATATCTAAATAAGTCGTCCTGGGGAAAGAAATAAATAGCAGAAGTATTAGTGCTTAAAGTAGGAGCGGCAGTTCTTATGTCTGTTTGGGCATTTGTATTAGCGACATTAGTAACTAAACGATTGTAAACAACCCAGTTGATACCGTCATTAGAAACTTCGATACCGAAAGCACCATTTCCTGATGTGTGATTAGCACAAGTGAATTGGATTGATTTTAATTGACGCTTGCTTAAGTCGTGGACTAAGCCAGCGGTGTTTGCTACTGAGGTAGTAATACCAGAGTAGTCATTCTCTTTGCCTGTAAAGGCATTTATTGATGTGGTGTACTGTACCGACATATTTTTTTTATAATTAATAATTAAATATTCATTCCTGCTCCCCGATTAAGAGGAGCAGAGTAAAGATTCGATTAGAAGATAGGATATCCGAAAGCGTCACCGATTGAAAATGTAACACCTGTAGAGTTTAGCAATGTAGTGCCTGGAGTAAATACTGCAGACGATTCATTCTTAACGTATGCATAACCGACAATAGCTTTTGTGCTATCACCGAAATTAATATCAGTTGTAATATTAACTGGACGATTTTTTGGAAAAGTATTACCGGCTACTACTGAAAGAGTAGTCGCGCCATTTAATGGATTCACGTCACATAAGAACGTAAACATTCTGCAACATTTAGTAGTTGTAGAAACTGTGCCGTCATTAAAGTCTAATGTTCCAACTACTACACCGTTCATATCTGTTGCTGTGGCAAGTGATGGCATATTTACTGGAGCAACTCGTACTCCAAGAATGTCGTTTACTCTAACACCAAAAGTATTAGTTGAAGCGGCTAAAGCTGAACCAGAACCAAATAATGGTAATTGAAATGTTGTTGATGTTCCGTCTATCACGATTGTGCCAGCGCCAGCATTCAAAAGTCTTCCTTGAAGAGTATTTGTTGAACCGATTGTAATAGCTGTTGCTCCTGCATTAATGAAGTTTCCTGCTAAATTATCATTTGCACCAGTAGTGATGTAATTAGATGATACAAACCAAACTCTGCCTGCTGTAGCTCCGTTAGTTAGGATGATGTTGTCGTTAGCACCAAAGACGATGTGGCCGCCAGTTGTAATGAATACATAATCACCAGCACCACTTAATGTAATATTCTTTGTGGCTGTTACTCCAAGACTTGAAGCTGTTGTGTAAATACCTGGAACGAATACTCCAAGACCTGCACCTGTTGGATTCCAAGCGTCTAAAGCAGAAGCGAAACCTGAAATATCAATAGCGGCTGCGTTTGTGCTTAATGCATTAAGCTGTGTGTAAAGTGTTGCTACGTTTGCTAACGCTGCTACCTGACCAGTTGTTCCTAAATTAGAACCAGTTGTAAACGACACATAGGTTGGATTAACAAGAGATGTTCCACCTGCATTACCAGTAGAAACAACAGTTGTTCCATTATTGGTGATAGTAGTAGTTGTTCCAGAGAAAAGTGCATATCCGGAAGCAAGACCTGCGCTGTAAGCGCCTGCGCCGCCACCAGATACTCCCAAACCAGGAGCTGAGGTAACGCAGTTTGAACCAAAACTAGAAATACCGTTTTGGAAGTTTGTTATGTTGTTGTTGCTATATTGTTTTTTTCCTTGATACATAAATTTTTATAATTAAGCGAATTAACGATTAACCTTAGTGAGCTGAGATAGAATCACATTATGAACCTATCTCAACCCACTTGGGCTAAGAATGGATTTTTGAAGAACCAATAAACTTTTATAATTAATTTAATAGGGGTTTTTCTTATTCAGAGGATGACCCCTAAAACCTATGACTAAATTACTAGGTTAAACTTGCGCTCCCAACAGTCCATTGGAAAGACTGAAAACCAGGTCTGAACATAACTGAACCAGTGTAAATCTTAGTTCCGTTATTAACGACTTTATCGTCATCAAACTTTGGTCTCCAACCCCATACCATATAAGCCATTGAAGCAGCTCTTTCCATATCGATTACGAACCAATATTTAGGGTAACCTAATGGAATCCAGTTAGCAACTTTGTAATCAATGTAACCTTGAGCATTGTCAAAGACATTGTTTACACGATTAGCACTATCTGGGTTACCAATAGAACGTAATACTTCTTCAGCTTTTTCTTTGTTCTCACGAGCAACGATTAAACGAAGCTTAGAACAAGGTAATAACTGAATGCCTTTATCGTCATACATACGGTCCATCATCTGCACCGCAGTCTTAAGATTGTCGTAAGTAAGAGGGATAGCACCTAAAGTATTGCTTTGAGTAGAACCGTCAACCATAGGATGAACAGCACTATATAAAGCTACATTATCACCACCTGTGAAGAATGTTGTGCCAAAACCTAAATAAAAGAGTTTAGCAGCGTCCGTATTGATACGAGCATTTAGAGAATTAGCTACTGCACTGACCAAGTTATTAATTTTTGGCCATAAATTGAAGCGTAGCATTTCTTCGGTAATTGTAATCGCTTCTGTAAACTTAATAGGAGTGATTGTTACCTTTTTAGCTTGAGCAATATCTTCTCTGTGATAAGGCTCTTTTTCACCAGTCTGTTGAGCAATGCCTAAACCTGTGAAATTCTCGAATTGGGTGTCTAGGATTTCGGCTGTGTAATCAGTCAATCCATAATCAGCGTATTCTAGTTTAGTAGAAAGCTGAGTTGTTTTTTCGTCCCAAATTTTACGAATTCTAGGGTCAGCAAGGTCAAATAATTTTTGTAAATCTGCCATATGTTTATATTTATTTTATTAAGCAGTCTTGCTGTTCATTACTTTAACGAACTTGACTAAGCACTGTCTCAAGCCTGAACCTGAACCTGTGCCACCAATAGCTAATGGGTCGACTTTAGTAATCATTACTACCCCACCAGCACTTGGTGCTACGATACCTTCACTAACATCTACTTGCATAGCACCAGTGGTGCCAGTTACTTCATAAGTATCACCAGGAGCGGTCAACACGGCTAAATCCGAGTTAGTTCCCATTAAATACTCATAATCTTGGTCGATAGGTTGAACAGCAGGAGTAACTTTAGCAACAGTTTCATTATCTGTCGCCATTGTTACAGTTTTGGCAATAATACCAAAAACCGCTACTTCATCACCTACAACCTTTAAACCATCAGAAGAGTCAATAGTGACAATATCACCTATTGTGAAAACTTCACTATTCTTTCCGATAACATCGTAAGAATAATTGTCTTCTTTAGTAGGGCTTTTTGCCAAAACTGCTCCGTATAAAATTGCAGCCATTTTTTTGTAAGTTAATTTTTAAGCCTTGTGGTTTTTATAATCATCTGTCCATTCTTCTGGAGTCATACCCCATTTAGCGAGAATCCGCTTGGACTCTTCATCAAGGATAGGGTTCTTCTCTTTCTCAACGGTATATGATGTAGCACCACGAGATACTGCTATATCAGCAAATAAAGCATCAGCCTTCGCTCCACTTACTTGTCTGTTTCTAGCGGCATCGATAAGCTCTTCGTGAAAGACAGCACCATAAGCTTTGTCTAGGTCTAAAGATATTCCTTCAGTAGTCATTTCACTAGCTGTTCTTATTTTTTCATAAGTAGCAATTAGTTCTTTGACTTTCTCAGGATTCTTAGAAAGACTTGGCTTATCTTTTAAGAATATAGATAAAGCGTAATTTCTACGTTCTTCTTTACCTTTATCAACCTCAGCTTGTAATGGATTAATACTTTCATTAATATGTTTATCCCAGGCTTTAGAGCTAGGGTCTTCCATATCAATTTTTGGTAAATCATCTTCTACTATTTCACCTTTAGCACGCTTCTTCTCATCTCTAATAGATTTAAGACTAGTTTGAGCTTCGGTGATAGCTTTGTTGAGATTGACTAATTCTTCTTCTTTCTTAAGAGCTTCGTTATTTTTTTCTTCTTGAGCTAACTCATCTTGAGTTTTCTCTAACGGGGCGATAGGAGTTGTCTTCTCCGTTTCCTCGAGGATTTTTTCTAATTCATTTTTCATATTGTTAACGATGTATTACGCAACACCGGGTGCGAATTATTAATTAATGAACTTTATAAATTATCTCTTTAGGATTCCATAAGAGATAATCTAATAATCCACTATTTTAAACCGAATACACTTTTACGAGCCTTCTCATAAGAAGCACCTTTCCATAAACCTGGTTTAGATGGAGCACCAGTCATTCCGCCTGTCTTATCATTACCGAATGATTTTGCTGGTTTGGCAGCACCTTTAGGAACTTTAACTGGTGGTTTAACTACTTTCTTTGTGTCAGTCTTTTTTAAGACTTTAGGGTTAGCTTTCTTAGGAGCTACTTTCACTGCTTTTTTCCCTGCTTTTTTAATAGCCATACTTTTTATTATTAATATTATTTTTTTAATCCATACATCTTTTTTCGAGCGGCTTCGAACTTCTTATCTGTGCCAACCTTAGATGTGCCAGTCTTTGCTTCTGGTTTAGCTAGTGCGGCTCCTATTGTAACGTAAGTAGCACCCGCACCTGCTCCACCTGTAACAGTTACATTACCTTGGGTATAAGCTTCTGTGCTAGTTGACGTATGAGGATTAGCAACAGTAGAAGTTTTTGTATTACTTGCCGTCTTGGTATTACTCTTGTCACCTCCAGCTCCTCTTGTTCCTCCTGCTGATTTCTTTACAGCCTTTTTAGGAGAAGCTTTCTTCGATGCTTTCTTTGATATAGGTTTTTTAGCTTTTGTTGATTTTTTCATTTTGCTTCTTGAGCAACTGGATTTTCTCAAACTCAGTTTTACTCTTATTTAATAATTCTTTTAAAGTTAAGATTCTTCCCTTTATATAAAATACATCATTCATATTCTCTGCTCTCAATGTTGCTTCCTTTTGCTGATTGATGGCGAAAGACATATACATCCTAAATCCTCTATTGGCATACACTTGAGCTAACCCTACTTTCATTTCATACTCATCTTCTTTAGTAGGTTTCTCAAAGACTGGTAGTGGGTCACACCTCATTAGTTTTGCCAATTCCTTGTTCACCTTTTTAATATCATCTACCATATAGTTTACATTTCACCTGCCATTTGAGGCATCTTAGTCATTTGCTTAATTCCTGCCATTGCTGGGTTAGCTGGTGGTGTCTGTCCTGGAGCCACAGGAGCCCCGCCTTGAGCATTTTGGTCTTGTCCTGGCATATTTGGTTGTCCTTGTTGATTTGGTTGCTGTTTAGGTGTAAATCTTTCAGAATCAATATCATAGGCTTCGTCAACATATTTAACCAATTCATCAGCATCGACTTGAACTCCGTACTGCATCATAGACAAACGCCAATTTGCGTACTCCTGTCTGCTTGCTTGGTCTAATATCTCATTCTTCTCATAAGAACTATTCTTAACTACTTGGACTTCGTAGTTATAGTCCATAAAGGTGTCAATACTAATTGCTAGAGCTTCAGTTGGGATTCCTTGGTGATAACCTTTTTCTTCCATTATTGAGAGTTCATCAGCAATCTTATTCTTCTGTTCTTCACCTTTAGATTCTTCGCCTACTAACTTAATGATACGGTCACCAGTTTCTCCACTACTTAATTTAACATTATGTAATTGAATATCCCTATAAAGTAACTGTTCAATTTCTTTACCGCCTCGCCCAGTAATCTTCTCTATTTTAGGGATAGAGTAGAACTGTAATAAGTGAGCTAATCTAAGTTCAGTAGCATCGTGTTCAAAGTCCTCTAAGAAGTTCATTGAGAAGCCTAACTTCTGCATTGCTTCCTGCTGACGAAGCATAACCTGACGAACTTGTAACTTACCTCCCTTAGGGCTTGAGGCTGTTCCTGCTCCGATTAGGTCACCCGAGTTTTCTTTTAAGAAACCAATAGTAGTTTGAAGCATTGCTTGTTCCGCAGCGTTTACTGAAGGCAAAGTGTCAAACTTCCATTTATTAATATCTGAAACCTTACGAATCTTGTTAGGAGCTAATACATCATCTTCAATCAAATCGTCTAAGTCTGAACTAAGTCCATAAGGGAGTAAAGAACCAGTAGTCTTATCAACCATCATATTAAAGAATACATTGGCAAGGTCTTGCTCTCCCATTACTTTGTTAGGAAAACCATAACCCCAGAAGAAATCATTACCATAAGGTTCAAAGATTCCTTTAGCAAACGGATATTTACCATCTTTGAATGGTATCGGTCCATTATAAAGAACGACTCCATTGACTGTTACAATATGTAAGTTCTTAGAACGGTTAAAATATTTTAAAATCTCTACTTGATTAGAAGCAAGTTCTGTCTGTAGCTTATTACGATAAAAGGTTGTTGGTTCTGTTGTTAAAGCATAAGCACCTTCTTTGACATAATCAAAGTTATCATAATGTCCATATTCGCTCTTAGCTTCTTCATAGGTTGTAATCTCTCTCCAAATAATAAAAGGTTGTTTCTGAACGTCTGGTTGATAAGGATTAGCAATATAGAAGTCTTCAATCGGAACAATCTTTTGAAAGCAATCGTCAAAGATAGTTTTCTTTTCTTTCTTAAACTTTCCCTTGCCTGTTTCCATATCAAAACCATCAGGAACTTTCATCTCTTGGGTAGTCTTAGCGTATCCTTCGTAAACTATACCTGTTCCTTTAGTAATAACTTCAAGAGCAAGAGCTAAGAACTTCTGTGAGTAATTCTCATTATTACGAGAATACTTAAGCATATCCTTAAATATCTCAGCCATTCTTTTACTGTTACTCCCAGACTTTCGATTAGTTGCTACTATATTAGCAGTAGGAGTATCCATTGCTACCTTAGACAACCAAGCTACAATAGCATTGCGTGTAAAGTTTAAGAAGATACTTGATTGAGGATTGTCGCTAAGAATGTCAGGTAATACTAAATAGCCATTCCAACGCTTAGTCCAGTCATCTATAACATCATAAAGAGTTCGTCCATTGAACTGATTATAAGACTTCTGAAGAACAGTTCTCCCTGTAATGAAATCTTTCAAGACTTGAGTTTGAGCATCAGCCTCTTCTTCAGTAGGAATGTAAGTTTCAACTATTTTTGGTTTTGCGTCTACTTTTGACATATATTATCTTCGGGCTATTCCTGTAAAGTATTGCCCTTTAACATTCTTTTTACGTGAATCAAACTGCTTTAATAATTCTTGTTTCTGTTTCTGTTCGTAATCTATGGCATTGGTTGGCTTAGACATTATGCCATAACGGATTGAGTCAGGAGCGTGGTCTTCACCATCACTATTTAAGTCTTCAATCTTAGTCTTGTCATAAATCATTGACGGTAAAGTCCTGATTAGGTTCGGGCAAGTAGTGAATACTTGTAGGTTAGCGATTAGTCCATCACCTCTTGAGAATGGTTTTAAGTATTGTCTTATTAAGTTCCAACCAGATAATCTATCGTTATTTGCTTTCTTTAAATTCAAAGTCTTCTTGGTAACTTCCTTGTAAGTATCTTCCATCATCTGAGCTCCTGATATACTTGCTTCACCCTTCACCGACCAGATAGCTGGGTCAAATACCCAATAGTCTATCTTCTCGTTATCAGGAGTTAAGGAAATAATCTCTTTAGCTAAATCCTTGTAAGTAAACTTAGTGACGTAAAGCTCCCTGTAAACATAGAACACACCATCTTCATCTATAGCACACCAGTAAATAGCCGATGGCTTAGAGTATCCATAATCTCCACAAATCAATTTCTTATAATGCTTTGGTATCTCAAATGGTTTAATAGTGTGAATATCTCTATTCCATTCGTGAAAATATTGTCCTTCAAATACGTCCCAGTCACCATCTAGTAACATCTTACGAGTATTGTCATCTTGATTCTCTAACTTTCTTCTATATCCTGGGTCACGTTCTTCTAATATCTTATTATCTGCTAACTTAGACGGTATAAAGATATGGGTTTCAAATCTCCCAGGTTCAATCTCAACATCGTGGGGTTCTTCTGGACTTCCAATATCTACATACTCATTCTTAAACCAGATATGTCCAAGGTTGCCTGGGTTAGTAGCCATTGCCGCAAAAGGTTTAACATCTTTGACTGTGGCACGGTTTCTAGTTAAAAGGTATCTAACTTGGAATCTAGTAAACTGAGTGACTTCATCAAATAATAATATATCAAACTGCTGTGACTGGTAGTTGAATACATCTGACTCTTTCTGACAATGACAGAACTGGAGTATCGAACCATTAGGAAATGTAAATCTTCTTTGACTTCCGTTCCATTCGGCTAACTTTCTGCTTATTAATTCTTGCGCTCTCATAATTGCTCCACCGGGTCCGTCAAGTTGCGGGAACTCTCTTCTAAAATAACCTATCTTACATCCTTTGAATGTTAAAGCTCCAATTATGCCAACCAACAATAAAGCGTCACTCTTTCCTCCTCCAGCGGCTCCACCGTATCCAAGACAATCAGCAATAGGGATGTTATCATAACCATCTTCAAAAGGATGAGATAATCCGCAAGCTCTTAGAAAGTCTAACTGTTTAGGTTGTGGTTGCCACGGGATTGTTATTTCGGTCATCTTGATTATAAAATTTAACCATTATATCTTTACCGTCTTCACCGGTTAGTTCTGTTCTCTTGCTATAACTTTTCTTACCAAGAGTTTCAGCTACAAATTTACTTACATCAGCTACTACTTTAACAGAGTCTTTATCAGTTACACCTAAACACATAATAGCTTCAAGGTTCATTTCAGCAAGTAATAGTTTCCTATCTCTCTTCCATCCCTCAACCTTATCAGCAATATTTAAGTAATTATCACTGTGCCAAACATAAAGAGTTCCTTCATTAACATCGCAAACACTAGCCGTTTTTCTTAAGTCATTGCCATCTAATATAGATTGCTTAATTTCTTTAAACAGTTCATCGGTTAAAACAGTTTTTCTTCCTACTTTATCTGCCATTTTATTAATCATTACAAGTCATAAATATACTATTGGATACAACGGGGCTATCTACCTCTGTTATATCAACTTAGGAAGACGAGTATTATAATTATGACATACGGGAAGATATCACTCTCAAATATTCGTCTACCTCAGCGGATATTCCTAAATGAGTTGACCCTTTCGGGCGAACCTTACACTACAGCCCCGCTCATTTCACTTCTGGATACCAACTAATTATAATTGGCAATCAGAGGGAAGTGAACATTGATAGTTCAGTTCAAGACACTTCTATTTTACATCGGAAGCTTCTTACCACGATGTCCCGTAATTTGTAACTAACTTTTATTCAGTCTTAACTTCTTCATCAATAACTGGTGTAGCTTCTATAATGGGAGTTCCAATAACATCTCCTTGACCTTCTATA
>Ga0209429_10000437_pt1 | contig 28153 bp, 18 predicted proteins | sample BarGraNGADG00212_3_FD_184493 | JGI IMG/M metagenome (GOLD analysis project Ga0209429, IMG submission 184493) | Arctic peat soil microbial communities from Barrow, Alaska - Barrow Graham LP Ref core NGADG0004-212 (SPAdes) (version 2) | ecosystem: Environmental > Terrestrial > Soil > Wetlands >...
ATGATGAACAAATGGAAATCATCTTTTTTGACCCTTTTGAGAAACTTGATTTGGTGGTGTAAATCACTTGTTCAGACACAAAATATATTAAACATAAAACTAAAAATGAGTTTTTAAGGCTCGACTAAATAGAGAATGAGCTGTTCGAAATTTCGGACAGCTCATTCTATTTATTAAAAAAATTATAGTCTTTGATCTTTGTTTTTGGCTCTTCTTATAATTGAGGACCGGCAGCTTTCATCGCAATAGCATCTGCATTGTCGCAATATTGCTCAAAATTAGTAATATATTTAACGGCCAATTGTTTTGCTTTTGAAATCCAATCAGCTTCAGTTGCATAAGTATCGCGTGGATCAAGGAGTCCTGCATCGACACCGTTCAATGTTTTAGGAGCAACCAGGTTCAATACAGGAATATTTACTGTTTCAACATTTTCGATAGAACCGTCGATGATAGCATCAATGATTGCTCGGGTGTTTTTCAACGAAATACGTTTTCCTGTTCCGTTCCAACCTGTGTTTACCAAATATGCTTTTGCATTGTGTTTTTTCATTTTGTCAGCCAATACTTTTGCATAAATAGTTGGGTGCAAAGTCAGGAATGCTTCACCAAATGCAGGCGAGAAAGAAGGAACGGGTTCTGTTATACCACGTTCTGTTCCGGCTAATTTTGAAGTGTAACCGCAAAGGAAGTGGTATTGAGCTGATTGTTCGTCCAAAATAGAAACCGGAGGTAATACACCAAATGCATCAGCCGACAAGTAAATAATTTTGCTTGCGTGACCTGCTTTCGAAGGTAGAACGATTTTGTTAATATTATAAATCGGGTAAGAAACACGTGTGTTTTCGGTTTTGGAAGCTTCTTTCGAGAAGTCAGGAGTTCCATCTTCCAAAACAGTTACGTTTTCCAACAAAGCATCACGTTTAATAGCACGCCAGATATCAGGTTCGTTTTCTTTACTCAGGTCAATAACTTTTGCATAGCAACCTCCTTCGTAGTTGAACACACCGTGATCATCCCATCCATGTTCGTCGTCACCAATCAAATATCGTTTAGGGTCAGCTGATAGAGTTGTTTTTCCTGTACCGGAAAGTCCAAAGAAAACGGCAACATCTTTATCTTCACCTACGTTAGCAGAGCAGTGCATTGAGGCAATGCCTTTCAAAGGTAAATAAAAATTCATCAAAGAGAAAATACCTTTTTTCATTTCACCACCGTACCACGTTCCACCGATAACAGCCATTCTCAGACCTAAATTAAAGAGAACAAATACTTCAGAGTTCAAACCTTGTTCTTTCCATTTTGGGTTTGTTGCTTTCGATCCGTTCATTACCACAAAATCAGGTTCACCGAAGTTTGCCAGTTCGTAGTGAGAAGGACGGATAAACATGTTAGTAACAAAGTGAGCCTGCCATGCAACTTCCATAATGAAACGTACTTTCATGCGTGTATCCGCATTTGTGCCGCAGAAACAGTCAACTACATATAATTTTTTAGTTGAACCTAATTTTTCGCTAACCAAACCTTTGCAATAATCCCAAACTTCCTTATTGATTGGACGATTGATCGTGCCATCCCACCACATGTTTTTTTCAGTAATCTCGTCTTTAACGAAATACTTATCTTTAGGTGAACGACCTGTAAAAATACCTGTATCAACCGATACCGCACCAGTATTAGTTAATACTCCTTTTTCAAAACCTTCGTTTTTTTGGTCTACTTCAGCTTGGAAAAGAACTTCATAAGAAGGATTGTGAACTACTTCGATATTGCCCGAAATACCATACTTTGATAAATCTAAATTTGCCATTTTTTCTAAAATTAATTGATCTTATTTTGTTTTTTGCTATCTCTTTTATTCTTATACCTATTTTTGACGCGACAAAAGTACTACTTTTTTTGGGAGTAAAAAAATGAATTAAAGAAATATTTCTTTAATTAAACCAAATAAAAAACCAATAGACCTGTAATATCATTTTGTAAGACAAAAAACAAATATACATTCAGTTTGTAAACAAATTTATTTTTAAAAGGTTCATATTGTCAGTACAATTAAAAATAAAAGCTATCATGATTAATAACACAAAATTATTTATTCATTTGCAATATCAATAGAGACGATGCATGCATCGTCTCTATTGATTTCGATATTCTTTTGGTGTCAAATGATATTTCTTTGCAAATTCGCGATAGAAGTATGCTTTGTTGTTAAAACCACAATTATACATGATTTCCTGCACAGTTTTGTTTGTAGTTTTAAGCAGCTTTTCGGCTTGTTTTAATCTAATGGAACGTATATATTCAGTTGGAGTGAGCCCGATAACTTCTTTTATTTTCCTGTATAATTGCATTTTACTGTGTGTTGTTTGGCTGGCAATAAAATCTAAACTAAGGGCATCGTTGTCAATTTGTTCCTGAATAATTTTTGTTATCAGCAACATAAGTTCCTTATCTTCTTTGTGAATTAATTTTCCTTCAAACTGTTCTAAAGCTGCGTAAGCAGATTCACTATAATCCAATATCGCTTTGTTACGATGCAGCATATTTTCAACTAAAGCTTCCAAATGACGTGGATGAAATGGCTTGCTTAAATAGGCGTCGGCTCCAACTTCCAATCCCTCAATTTGATTCTCTACAGTCCCTTTCGAAGATAGGAGAATAATTGGAATATGCTTGGTAATTTCTTGCTGTTTCATTATTTTTACAAATTCCACCCCGTTCATTATGGGCATAATTATGTCACAAATAATTATGACTGGCATCCTAATACGCATAAGTTCAATGGCTTCCTGACCATTCGCAGCTTCGGCGATTTCATATTTTCCAGACAGAAAGTCGTTCAATAATTCCCTGATTTCTTTTTCATCGTCTATTATCAATACAAGTCCTCCTTTCTGGTTATCAGGAATTGAAATCCGGTCCTTTTCCAGCTGTTTTTCTTCATTAATCTCAATTGAAGGATTTAGTTTAAGATTCTTCGGTTGTGCTAGCGGTAAAATCAATTCATCAAGCTTCTGTTCAGGAAGTCTTACTTTAAACGAAGTAAAAGTATCACCATCACTTTCAACCTCAATGGTTCCCTGCAGAACTTCCACTATATTTTTACACAGTGCCAGGCCAATTCCGTTGCGTGTTTCCAATCCTTTCGATACTTGCCTTTCGAACCGATCGAGTACTTCAAACCGGTCAAAGATATTTTGCTGATACTCAGGTTTTATTCCCACACCCGTATTGGTTACTGAAATAAAAAGCCGATCGTTGCTTATTTCAATCCGTACATCTATGTTTTCTTCTTCGGGAGTGTACTTTACAGCATTGGATATAAGGTTAAACACAATTTTTTCAATACTTCCTCTGTCGGTTTGCCAGATAATTTCATTCGACGAAGACGTAATATTGAAGTGTATCTTTTTCTGTTCCAGCATATCCATGAAATTGTCAACGACAAATTTCACCAGTTCAGTTACATCCACCCGTTCAATTTCGAGTTTCAAATGACCTGTTTCAGCTTTTCTAAAGTCGATCAACTGTTGAATAAGCGTTTGCATCCGTTCGGAATTGGATTTGATAATATTGATATATTTACGGGTGTACGCATCGGTGGCATGTGTACGCAGTAGCTGTTCGCATGGACCATAAATGAGTGTCAGTGAGTTGGAAAATTCGTGGGCAATGTTGGTAAAGAACCGTAACTTAGCCTGATGAATTTCTTCTATCTTTTGTTTTTCAAGTTCTTTGAATTGTATCTGGTTGCGGACCAGTATCTGATTTTTGACAGAACGCCGGATGACAAAGAACAACAGAACAGCCAAAACGAAATAGCAAATATAAGCAAGGGTACTGGCCCACCACGGAGGTAACATGGTAATGGGAAGTGTGTAATACTGCTCGCTCCAGATTTTATCGGCATTGCTGCAACGCACTTTCAACAAATAATCGCCGGTGGGTAAATTACTAAATACAATGGTGTTTGAAGTTCCCAGTTGTATCCAGTCTTTTTGATAACCTTCCAGTAAATAGGAAATTTCGCATTTTGCTCCGGAAAGATAATCCAGCGGAATAAATCGAAAGCTGAACGATTTATTTTTGTACGACAATTGCAAGGCCTCCCGGGTCTGTTTCATTTTAAGGTGATCCGAAATATTACTTTCAACATTATCCACATAAAATGCATCTAACAACAGGGATGGCATATAACTGCTGTGCGAAATTTCCAGCGGATTGAATACATTGAAACCACTTATTCCGCCAAAGTAAAACTGATGGGAATACGGGCTTTCGTAAACAGCACCATCCGAAAATTCGTTGTTTTGCAAACCATCCTTTTTGAAATAAGAAATAATCCGGTAGTTCTTCTTGTCGTGAACAAGTTTGGCAATGCCCCGGTTGGTACTAAGCCACAAATTGTGTTCTTTATCTTCGAGTATCCCGTGAATGGTGTTATTAGGCATTCCTTCCCTTTCGGTGAAGTGGGCAAACAGAGGTTTCCCGTTTTCGAACCGGAGGAGCTTGTTCAATCCCATGCTTGTTCCGGCCCACAACAGGCCTTGTTTATCTTTAAACAAACAAAGAATATCGTCACTACTTATAAAGTCGGGGTTATTGGACGAGAACCGGTAAGCCCTGAAATGACTGGTTTGTGTGTTGAACCGGTTCAACCCTCCACCGCGTGTAGCTATCAATAAATGCGTATCATCATCCCGTATAATTGAATAGACTATGTTGTTGCTGAGCGATGAAGACCGGTCGTTTGTAAAAATATATTGTTTGTATGATTTAATGGAATAAGGTGTGGTGCTGCGGTCAATTTCCAGTTTGCACATGCCGTATCCGCTTGTCCCAACCCAGAGAATATTACCATTCGAAGGTAAAATGGAGTAGATAGATGACAGGTTCACTTTGCGTTGCAGACTATCGTTCACGTACAGGGTATGTATTTTTTTATTTCTCGTATCGAAATAATTTATTCCCCGTCCATCGGTTCCTATCCAGTACTCACTGTTTTGCCCTTCTACAATGGTAAATACCGAATTACTCAGTAATCCGTTGGCGGTAGTCAAATGCTGAACAAATTTTGATTCCAGCCTGTCTCCTTTGTAGGCAAAAGTAAAAATGCCGTTACCTTTGGTTCCTACCCAAAGTGTACGGTTCCGGTCTTCGAAAAATGTACGAACGGCGCTTTTGCCAAATAGCGGGATATTATCGGTCGAATAAGTATTGAATTTTTCACGCGAAGGAGATAATTGCCAAATGCCCTGCATATCGGTGCCCACCCAAATAATTTGTTGCGTTCCGGCATAAAGTGATAAGACCGAAACATTGGACAAAACAGACTCCACCTGCTTCGATTTCAGATTGAACCGGAACAGTCCGTTTGCCGTTCCCCATAACTGGTAATCGTCGACAAAAGCAATGGCTCTGATCGTTCCGGTTTTCGGTGAAGCCGGGGAATAATCGGTAAGTATACCTTCCGATATCCGATAGGAGTATATCTTCTCGTCTCCTGTTTGCATCCATATCTCGTTATTTTTTTGATAAAAAACCGCTTCGATATCTTTCAAATGTTCAAATTGTACTACAGCTTCTACTTGCGGCGAAGCGTAAGTTCCTTTTCGGAAAACGATTTTATGCAATACTTTCTCATCGGAATAAATCCAGAGATTGTCGTCCAAATCGAAGAATATTTTTCTTATTCGTAAGTTTTTAACGGCTTTGATTTGTACAAATTGATGGACTTGTTTATCGAAATAAAACAATCCCTGATCATAAACCGCTGCAAATATCAAATTGGAACTATTTTTAGCAATAAAAAAGGAATGTTCGTTGGAGATAATTTGATTGCCTGCATCGACAAAAAAACGTTCGAATGTGTTTTGCTTTTTATCCAGCCGGTTAATGCCCCGGTCGGTGGCTATCCAATGAATATCTTTTTTTTCTTCTACAATGTCGCGTATAATATTATTACTGATACTTTTAGCATTTCCAGGATCAGGTTTATAGACTTTAAATTCTCGCCCGTTATAGAGGTTGAGGCCATCCCAGGTCCCGATCCAAATCAGACCATTGGAATCCTGGTTAATGGTATTGATGGAACTGTTCGAAAGTCCATCATTATTTGTCAGATTGACAATATCGTAGTTCTTTGCATTTAAAGAGAACGCAAGGAATAAGCAAAAAAAGTAGAGTGAATTCTTCATGAAGGTTCTGTTTTGCCAAATGCTATCGCAAATATACTATAATATAAGTTCACTTAGTCAATTTGAAGGTATCTATTTCTTTCAAAAAGGTATCTAATTGCCAAAATCTGACATACATATACTCAATTGTTTGAATAAGATACTCAAATGACGATGCTGATACTGTATATTTGACCTCGATAAATCTTAAAACAAAATACATTATGGATATTGCAAAACGAAGTAACAGCAATCCTTTGCTTCGACCTGGTGATTTGACTGCCGGAATAAAAGGAATGGAAATTACCTGCCTACTCAACCCCGGCGTTTTTCGTATGAATGGAAAAACCTGGCTTCTGCTTCGCGTTGCCGAGCGTCCCACACAAATTGAAAATAAAATAAGTTTTCCTATTTATAATAATGACAAAATCGAAGTGCTCAGCTTTGATAAAAACGATCCACAACTTGATGCCACCGATCCACGTATCATCCTTTACAAAGGCAAAAACTATTTAACCACACTTTCTTATCTTCGACTGGTTTGCAGCGATGATGATATTCATTTTTACGAAGATCCTGCTTACCCGCCAATTTTTGGTAAAGGTAATCTGGAGGCTTTCGGTATCGAGGATTGTCGCGTTGCTACTATGGAAGATGGTTTTTACCTCAGTTTTACCGAAGTTTCGTCGGTGGCCGTTGGTGTTGGTCTTATCATTACTAAAGATTTTCAACATTACGACCGTAAAGGAATGATTTTTCCTCCTCATAATAAAGACAGTGCATTGTTCGAAGAAAAAATCAACGGTATGTACTACGCTTTTCACAGACCAAGCAGCCCCGAATTAGGTGGCAATTATATATGGCTGGCACAATCACCTGACCGTTTGCATTGGGGAAACCACAAATGTGTAGCCATTACACGCGAAGGAAGCTGGGATTCGGCCCGCGTTGGAGCAGGTGGTGCGCCGATTAAAACATCCGAAGGTTGGTTGGAAATTTACCATGGAGCCAATAAAGATCATCGCTATTGTTTAGGTGCTTTGTTGCTTGATTTGAATGATCCATCCAAAGTGTTGGCCCGAAGTATAGAACCAATAATGGAACCGATCGCCGAATACGAAAAAACAGGGTTCTTTGGCAATGTTGTTTTCACAAACGGACATTATGTAAAAGGCGATACGATAAAAATATTTTACGGAGCAAGCGATGAAGTTATTTGTAGTGCTGAGTTTTCCATTACCGAAATTTTGAAATCATTAAAAAAGAACTAATGGCAAATAAATTAACCGGAGAATTTACCTTCTTCAGAACTCAACCGAAAAACATACGTACACTATTGATCACCAATATGCTGTATGCACTGATATTGCCCATCATCGAAATTTTTGTTGGAGCATATATCATGCGTAACACCGGAAATTCATCCTACGTGGCTATTTATCAACTTTGTATGTATGTGGGAGTGGTGAGTACTTCGATACTGAACGGTGCTTTGCTGAAGATTTTCAAAGTAAATATGCTTTATAGTTTTGGGATCATTCTAACCGCTATCTCCTTAATGGTGATGATGTTTGTCCAATCATTAGGAATAGTTCAACTGGGAATTGCCGGTTTTGCCCTTGGTGCATCCACCGGTTTTTTCTGGACTAACCGTTATTTGCTGGCACTCAATTCAACGAATGATGGAAACCGTAATTATTTCTTCGGATTGGAATCCTTTTTCTTCTCTCTTTGGAGCATTGTCATTCCATTAATTGTAGGAGTATTTTTGGCAAGTCTCGATGGAAAAGTGTGGTTTGGTCATGCCATTAGTGTAAATATGGGTTATCAGATCATTACAGTGGTTGTATTTTTTATCGCTATCGGTGCCTGTCTGGTTTTAGCAAAAGGAGATTTTACCAATCCGGTTCAAAAGAAATTCATTTATTTCCGCTATCATAGTTTGTGGCAAAAATTCCTTGCTTTAGCCAGCCTGAAAGGAATGGTGCAGGGATTTTTAGTTACGGCTCCTGCCATTTTAGTGATGCGCCTTGTTGGAAATGAAGGCTCGCTGGGTTTGATTCAGGGAATAGGCGGTGGTATTACGGCTATCATTGTTTATGTGTTGGGACGGGTAGCAAAACCCGAACACAGAATGAAAATATTCGGATTTGGATTATTAGTGTTTTTTATCGGAACATTGTTTAATGGAATTATGTTTTCGGCTTTAGGAGTCATCATTTTTGTACTTTGTAAAGTATTGTTCCAACCGCTTCACGATTTGGCGTATTTTCCTACTTTGATGAAAACGATAGACGCAGTTTCGGGCATTGAAAAACGAAATGAATATGCCTATATTTTAAGTCATGAAGTCGGATTATTCTTTGGACGGGCTTTAGGGATGATTTTGTTTATTTCACTGGCTTATTTTGTTTCTGAAAACTTTGCATTGAAATATGCCTTAATCATTGTGGCGGCTTTACAATTGATTTCGTTGCCATTGGCAAAACATATTATTAAGGAAGTTGATACGAAATACACAAAGAAAACAGTGAATCCAAAAATTGAAACCGTTGTTAAACCTATCGTGGTTGAGTTAAAAGATTGAGAATGCTTTTCTTCCCAATCTATAATTCATAATTAATCTGTTGAAGTCATTAAAGTAAAAAGTGCTGTAAATCAATGAAAACCTTTAAATCAAGTCTATTCCTCATTTTCTTTGCGGCGATAATAGCGTCTTGCGGGGCAAATGATAACTATGGAAAGCCGGTTGCACAAACTCCCATTCCGCGGATAGAATTGATGCCAAATGCTCCGCAACCCTATAAAATTATTGATTGGAAGCAAAAGGCCAAAGATTACGATGCGTATGTTTTCGATTTTAATCCGGATGTTCCGGCAGGTTCGATGATCTGGCTGGATAACAGCCAACGCAATTTGCCACAGATAACTTTTGGACTTTATACAGCTATCAACGATTGTCGTCAGGGTCCGAACCACAACAACGGTGAATTTCATGAAAGTTTGAATTCACTTTCGGCCATTTTGGGAGCTGGTTTAATGGGCATAGACAAAACAAAACAAAACGGATATAACTACGTAAAAATGACACAGAATTATTTCAATTCGGGTACCGGCTGGAATATCATGATGAACAATACCTGTCCGGAAGTTGCACTATTGGGTGGCGGTTATGGTCGCGACTGGTGGTATGATGTTTTGCCGAATGTGCTGTTCTATGCCATTTGCGATGTATTTCCGAATGTGGAAAATGCAGATAATATTCAACACAGCATAGCCGAGCAGTTTTGCAAAGCCGATTCGGTTTTGAACGGGAATTATGATTATTCGTATTTCGATTACGGTCGAATGAAAGGCAGGATCAATCAGATTCCATTTCAACAGGATGCTGCCGGTGGACATGGTTATGTGTTGTATGCAGCTTACCAGAAATACCATGATGCACGTTATCTGACACATGCCAAATCGGCTATCGCAGCACTTGACGGACAAAAAGAAAGTCGATTTTACGAGATATTACTTCCAATGGGAATTTACACCGCTGCGCGTTTAAATGCCGAACAAGGAACAAAATACAACGTGCAAAAGATGATAAATTGGGTTTTCGAAGGCTGCAAAAGCCCGAAAGGACGCAATGGCTGGGGAGTGATAGTTGGTAAATGGGGTGAATATGATGTCAGCGGATTACAAGGCAGTATCATTGATGGCGGTGGATATGCTTTTTTGATGAACAGTATGAAGATGGCCTGGCCACTGGTTCCTATGGTAAAGTACGAACCTCAGTTTGCACGTGCCATTGGAAAATGGATGTTGAACAATGTTAATTCAGCCCGCTTGTTTTTCCCTAATGAAATTCCGGTTGGAAATCAATGGCTTCCCAAGATGAAAGATTATACCCATTCATTGGTTGCTTACGAAGGACTTCGTTTTTCGGATTGTTACAATAAACCTAAATTGAAAGGTGTTCATCCGGTAGCATTGGGTGATGGACCAAACTGGAATCCTAAAAATCCCAAAGAATCTATGTTTAGTTTGTACAGCACATCACCGGTAGGAATAATGGGGGCGCTGGTTGATACTACAGATGTGAAAATGATTTTGAGGTTAAACTGCAATAAAACCGATTTCTATGCGAACACCACTTATCCGACCTATTTGTATTATAACCCTTACATAGTTTCCAAAAATGTAACTTATCATACTTCGGGAACTGTAGATGTATTTGATATTATTTCTAAAAAATATATAGCGAAAGCAATCTTATCTGATATGCAAATTGTTATACCTGCAGATCAGGCTTGTTTGCTGGTGGAGTTGCCTGCAGGAGTAAAAATAGTAAACAAAAATAACAAGTTGGAAGCAAATGGAATTACAATATCCTATAAATGATTAATTGCTCAATATTAATTACCTTATATCTATCAAAATGAAAAAAACATTATTTCTTATTTTTCTGAGTAGTATTAGTTATGTCTTACAAGCCCAGGATCTGATTCAGATTAGTGGTATTGTAAAGGACGCTGTCACTAATGAACAACTTATTGGGGTCAATGTGATGATAACCGGAACAAAAACTGGGGCAATCACCGGTATAAACGGCGATTTTTCCATTGCTGCACCTCAAAACGGAACGCTTAAAGTTTCTTATATTGGTTATGCAACGCAAGAAGTTCAAATTAGTGGGCAAAAGAATCTTGTTATTATGCTTAGTGCCGAAAGTAAATTGATCGACGAAGTAGTAGTAGTCGGTTATTCTGTTCAAAAGAAACGGGATGTGTTGGGTGCCATCAGTAAAGTCGATGGTGCTGAACTTTCTAAAATCCCTTATGCATCGGCACAACAAGCACTGCAAGGACGTGTTGCCGGCGTTCAGGTAGCCTCTCAGACCGGTGCGCCGGGAGCTCCAATTTCTGTTCGTATTCGGGGAACAGGCTCAATCAGTTCTGGCAATGATCCTTTGTATATTGTGGATGGAATTCCTGTAGAAGGTGCTCTCAATAACCTTTCACCTAACGAGATAGAAAGTATGTTGATACTGAAAGATGCTTCTTCGGCTGCCATTTATGGCTCTCGTGCTAACAATGGTGTTGTTCTTATTACTACCAAAAGCGGAAAAGCGGGCGAAGCCAAAATCACCTACAATACACAAATCGGATTTCAAACTCACGGCAATCTGACAAAGATGGCAACCACTGACCAATACATTCAAATGTATAATGAAGCGGCTACGGCAGATAATAAAACTTCCATTGTGCAAAGAGACCTTATTGCAGGTAGTTGGTTAAAAGACTTTCCGAATGTCAACCATTTGGAAGAAATATTTCGAACAGCTCCAATTCAATCACATGAGTTATCGATAAGTGGCGGAGACGAAAAAACGAAATATCTTGTTTTTGCTTCCTATTATAACCAGGATGGTATTCTGAAAAACACGAATTATGAACGTGCCAGTGTGCGTTCAAATATCAGTTCTGATGTCAAAAAATGGTTGCATCTTGACCTAAATGTAAGCGGTGGATTGTCTTCCAATCGTACTGTTTCAAGTTCAGGCGACGGATATGTAAGCGAAGGTGGTAGCGTTGTTCGTTATGCTTTGTATAGAAGTCCTGCTATTCCGGTATATGATGCACAAGGTGGATATGTTGATCTTCCATCCTCCTATTATGGTAATTCAGTTTACAATTCCTTCTTCGGCGATGGTTATAGTCCCGAAGGATTGGCTGCCAATACAGACCGCGTGAAGAAAATCAAGTCATTACTGACTACAGGAAATATGATTATCAAATTTCCGGAAAATCTTTTCCTGAAAACTTCTTTTGGACTTGATTATGCCAATGCCGAAATGCGTGAATTCTACAATGTCTGGATGTTGGATAGAGCCAACAGCCCGAACGCATTAAATATATCAAGTACGACGGATATTAACTGGACATTAAACAGTACATTGAATCACAGCATAAAATGGGGTGAAAACAACAACCTGGCTTCCCTACTCGGTGTCGAAGCCATTAAAAAATCGGGAACCAGTTTGGGTGTAAGTGATAGTGAATTTGCGAATACCGATCCGAATTTTCTTTATATCGGTAAAGGTGGAGTTGGAAAAAGTTCAGCCAGTCAAGGCGAATGGGGTTCCAGTTTGCTTTCGTACTTCGGAAATGTAAATTACAATTACAATCAACAATATTATTTGTCAGGAATCGTTAGGCGTGACGGCTCATCCCGTTTTGTCGGTAAAAATAGATGGGGAACATTCTATTCCGTTTCGGGCGGCTGGAATATTGATACCGAAGATTTCATGAAAGATATGCCGAATATCAGCAAACTGAAACTACGTGCAGGTTACGGCTCCGTTGGAAATCAGGAAATTGCATTATACGCTAATTTAGACCGGTATTCACCTAATTATTACTACCCTTTTGGTGGAGCAAGTTACAATGGATATGCGCAAACAACGCTCGGAAATAATGATTTAAAATGGGAATCCAGTAATCAGTTTAATGCAGGTGTCGATTTGGAAATGTTCAAGGGAGCATTTGGGGCTTCACTCGATTATTACTACAAAGTAACCAGCGATATGCTCGTTGTAGCACCACTTCCACCTTCGGTCGGAAATGCTTCACCACCCTGGATTAACAGCGGTAATATGCTTAACACAGGTATTGATCTTGAATTATTCTATCGGAAAAATTATAAGAACGGTGGATTTAATATCTCCCTGAACGGTGGATATGTGTACAACAAAGTAGTAAAATTAGATGCTCCTTATTATGGAGGGATGGTTGATACCGGCGTGTATGCAACGAAAACAGAAGTGGGACACCCCATCGGTTCGTTTTATTTATACCAAATGGATGGCATTTTTCAAAATGCAACAGATGTACTGACATCGGCTTATCAGGGCAAAGGTATACAACCCGGCGATGTGAAATATGTTGATCAAAATCATGATAATGTGATTGATTCTAAAGACAGGGTTTACGTGGGAAGTGCTATGCCATCTGTTACAGCCGGACTTAATCTTTCGGGCAATTATAAAGGATTCGATCTGTTGGTGTTTTTCCAGGGTGCTTTCGGTCAAAAGGTATTCTCACAAGTGAATTACGATATCGAAGGTTTCTATCGCGGATTTAATGTTACCGAAAGATACTATCTGGAACATTGGACAGGAGAAGGAACTTCCAACACACAACCACGTGCTTCGTGGGCTGCAAAATCGAATAATGTAAAAGCATCAACCCGTTTTCTGGAAGATGCCTCTTATGTCAGACTGAAGAATATGCAAATTGGTTATACCATACCAAATACAAAAAAAATAAAGATTCAAACTGTCCGCATATATGTAGGTGCAACAAATTTACTCACGTTTACAAAATACTCCGGACTTGACCCTGAAATGACCGTCAGCCTTAATTCTGTTGCTGAAGGTGATCGTGCTAATGGAATTGACTGGGGAACCTATCCTGTAGCTAAAAGTTATACATTTGGAATGAACATAACCTTTTAATCGATAACAATCATGAAAAAAAGACTCTATTTAATAACTATTGCGTGCATTAGTTTATTCAGTTCATGCACCGATTTTTTAACTTCTGAATTAAAAGCAGATTACACTTCAGAGAATTACTATACCACACCCGAAGCTGCTACCATGGCAGTGACTGGAATATACAACTCGCTGTATGGCAGTAATACCTTGTGGGTTTTTGGAGACGTGGCATCCGATGACGCTGTGAAAGGTGGAAATGCTGGTGATCAAGCCGACATTAATGCCATCAACGATTTTACAGCTTCTTCTGATAATGGATTTATAAATACTTTTTGGCAATCGTCTTATGAAACTATTGCTCGGGCTAATAATGTAATAGCCTACGTAAGTCCAATGGATATTGATGTGACTTTGCGGAACCGGCTGGTGGGAGAAGCTAAATTCCTAAGGGCTTATGCCTATTTCAATCTGGTAAATATTTATGGAAAAGTGCCGCTGAAATTAGAACCGCAACTTACGTCCGAAACTATTAATGTAGGGTTGAGCGAAGTAAGTGTTGTTTATGCACAAATTGAAAAAGATCTGACAGAAGCCATTGCTGTTCTTCCGGTTTCATATGAAACTGAAGTCGGACGGGTAACTCAGGGAGCCGCTTACGGATTATTGGCCAAAGCAGAACTTTATCAACAGAAATACACCGAATGCCTGACAAATATTCAGGCACTGGAAAATTTACATAAATACGATTTGCTAAAGAACTATGCCAATTTGTTTAAGGCAGGAGCCGAAGACAGTGTGGAAGTCGTTTTTGGAATCCGCTACATCAACAGTACTTCCGTAATTCTCGGAAACGGTTTAAATGTTTGGTTTGCTCCGGCTACCGAAGGCGGTTATTATTTCAATGCCCCGACTCAAAACTATGTAGATGCATTCGTTGATAAAACGATTGATGGAAATGATGACCCACGTTTGGATGCCTCTATTGGCCGCGATGGAAAACCCTGGTTCGGCAATACTACTTTTTCCTCTTCATGGTCCGAAGCAACCGGATATCTCGTGAAAAAATATGATGAAACCATGCCGGTCGGATCAACGAAAAGCCAATCGACTATTCCTTATAATGCCATTCGTTATGCTGATATTTTACTTATGAAAGCAGAAGCGTTGAACGAACTCGGCGGTGCGGATGCCGTAGCAAAAGCTGCAACAGAAGTAAACCGCGTGCGTAACCGGGCAAATTTAGCTCCAACAACTGCAAGTACACAAGCTGCCATGCAAACCGTGATACAAAACGAACGCCGCAAAGAACTCGGGTTTGAATTTCACCGGTTTTTCGACCTGATGCGTTGGGGACAAGCTACCGCGGAAGCTGCTTTGGGAACAGACCTGAAATGGACAGCACCCCGTTTCTACTTTCCGCTTCCACAATCGGAACTGGATACAAATAAAGCATTAAAATAATTCAAATACTAACTCTCAATTAAACAACCAATTTTAAATTAAAAAAATCATGAAAACAAATCTTTTCAAAACTGCATTTATTGCATGTGTTTCTTTGGCACTTTTTGCCGGTGTATTTAGCTCCTGTAAAACAACAGAGCCCGAAAAAGCTGACACAACGAAATTAACCGCTTTAATTGACTCTTGTCAAACTCTTGCAGATGCTGCAACAACCACTGATTACAAGCAAGCTGATATCGACGCGTTTAAAACAACGCTTGCAACAGCTAAAACGGCAATTGCAAACACATCAATTACGCAAACAGCGGTAGACAATTTAGTCGTACAATTAAGAGCAGCAAAAGCTACATTTTTAGCAGCTGCTTATGGTGCAATCCCTTCAACTGCTCTTATAATGGGTATGACCTTTGACGAAACGGTAACAGGTGGTCAATTTACAACAGAAGGTAAACCTTGGACAGCCGTATTAAAAACTGGTCCTTCTCAAATCTTTACAACAACAAATTTACCAAGTTTTGTTACTGGTAAAATTGGTAAAGCCATTTATTTTAGCAAGGGATCACATCTTGAAATTAGTGACTATGCTGCTAATGACTTATTAGGTAAAGAATTATCAATCTCGGTGTGGGTAAAACTTGATTCTACAAAAGGTGGAAATTATGTAATTTCTTATAATTATTGGAAAACTTGGAAATTACAAATTCAAGAACAAAATAAACCATACTTTACAGTTGCTACAGTTTCTACAGCTGGAATTGTTGATGCCGATAATCAACGTGACAATTCCGTACTAAATAATACATGGACACATGTTGCTATAAGTATGAGTTTAACAACCGGCAAGTTATCATTTTATATCAATGGTGAAAATACCATGGAATGGACAAAAGAAACCCAAGAAGGTTTAACAGGAACAGTAAAACCTTACACTAATATATTGCCATTAATTATTGGTGGATGTACAACCTATGCTGAAGCTGTAGCAGCTTTTGACTGGACTGGTTGGAATACTCCAGCAACTTGGGATGGTTTTGTTGGATCAATGGATGAGCTGAAAGTTTATAACGTAGCTTTGACCGACGGTCAGGTTGCCAAATTGTATAAAGACGAAAATAAATAAAAACATGTATTAGTTTTTCTGAAAAGGGACTTGATCTTATTCGTAAGTCAGGTCCCTTTGTTTTAAAGACAGTAATTGGTTTTACAACAATAAAAGCAAAGTTATACACTGGAATAGTAAGGAAACAAGCTTGCATAGGAAGAAAACATGTCTGCATAGGACGGAAATAAGTCTGCATAAGACGGAAACAAGTTTACATAGGACGGAAACAAGTTTGCAAAGGAAGAAAACATGTCTGCATAGGACGGAAACAAGCTTGCATAGGAAGGAAACAAGTCTGCATAGGACGGAAACAAGCTTGCATAGGACGGAAACGCTCCCGCAGAAAATGAAAACCAACAAAAACAGGAAGAATAGAAGTGTAAGAATTTCTGATTTTTGGTGAGTTTATTTATAAGTTTAAAAGAAATACAATGTTACGAAATGCATTGAAATATTTACTAATTCTACTTTCAATAAACGGTTTTGCTAAAACGAGTGGATTGAATGCTTCTGAAAAATGGTGGAAGGAAACTGTTTTTTATCAGATTTATATGCCTTCATTTCAGGATAGTAACGGTGATGGTATCAGTGATTTTACTGGAATGACTTCCCGGTTGGATTACCTTCAAACCTTAGGGATTAAAGGCATCTGGCTTACTCCTTTTCTCAAATCACCCAAAGTAGATAATGGCTATGATGTGGCCAACTATTATCAGATTGATCCTGTTTATGGCAATACGGACGATTTCACTAACTTTCTAAAAGAATCTCATAAGCGAGGCATAAAAGTGATCATGGATATGGTAGTCAATCATACTTCAACCGATAGCAAATGGTTTCAGGAATCCCGGAAATCGAAGGACAATCCCTATCGCGATTATTATATCTGGAAAGATAAACCCAATAACTGGGAATCCTTTTTCGGTGGCGGTGCGTGGCAACTGGACACACTTACCAACCAGTATTATTTACATAAATTTGCGGTGCGCATGGCCGATCTGAACTGGTCGAATCCTGCAGTCGTAAAAGAAGTTCAAAAAGTGCTTCGTTTCTGGCTCGATTTGGGAATCGATGGTTTCCGGTTTGATGTCATCAATTTTCTGAACACCGATGACGTTACGACTGATAATCCATTGAAAGATGGGAAGCAACAACATCTTTATAATATCAATCAACCGGGAGTAAAAGCAGCTATTTCCATTATTAAATCCACTGTCAACGAATATAAAGACCGCTTTACTGTCGGTGAAGTCGGGAATGATCAGATAGATGTACTCAAACAATATCAATCGCCTGAGCTGATGGATGTGGTATTTAATTTTAATTTCGGAAGTATCCCTGAATTTTCAGTCGAAAGGCTTTTCAGAGAATTGAAAAGCATGGAAAAGAATATGAGCGATTACCCTACCTTGTTTTTCGGTAGCCACGATAATCCCCGATTGATGAATCGTCTGGCTGATGGAAATATCGAAAGAGCCAAAGCGCTCGCTGCGCTTATCCTTACTGCCAAAGGAGTTCCTTTTGTTTATTACGGAGAAGAAATAGGGATGCAAAATATTACAGCAGACAACTATGATGAAATTAAAGATATTCAGGGAAAAACATTTTACCAATTGGCTATTGATGCAGGTAAAACACCCAAAGAAGCACTTGCCGAAGGCAATAATCACAACCGGGACAAATCACGCAGTCCCATGCAATGGGATGATAGCAAGTATGCCGGATTTTCAAATGCAAAACCATGGATAAAAGTGAATGATGACTACACGAAAGTCAATGTTCAGGAGGCTTTAAAACAAAAGAGCTCAATCCTGAATACCTACAAAGTATTGCTTGAACTGAGGAATAATGAAAAAACCCTACAGTACGGGAGGTATGAAAACCTGGAACGAGAGGGTGATATCATACAATTTACCCGAATTTATAAAGCGGATAAAATTACAGTGATTATAAATTTTGGAAAAGAAATGAACTATGACCTTCCATTCGGAGCTAAAATATTAATGGGAAATACGGTTTTAAAGTCAAATGGATTTTTGATATATAAAACCAGTTTGCATTAATCTTTCCAAAGTTTTTGAACTTTGGAAAAATTATCAAAAAAATAAAGATATGAAACTAACTTACATCCCCTTCAGGGGCTTGGGGCGGAAAAAAGAAACAATAAGAAAATCAATATTTTCAATATCATTTCTTTGCTCGCTTTTCTTTATAAATGCGCAGCAAATCTCCATTCCACGCGTTGATCAGATGCCAAATCTTCCGGCTCCTTATGCCATGCGCGATTGGAAACAGGTTGCGGTGGATTACGATAACTTTATTTTCGATACCAGCCGGACCGGAACTTATTTACCAATAACCAAGGTTAGCACTTCCAATGGTATAAATTATCCTACTTTGAAAACCATTCGGATGGATACTTATATTGGTCAAACCGATCATGGGAATGCTGCCGAAGCCATTAATATCATGCCGGCCATAGTCGGTGCATCGCTGGTGGGAGTTGATAAAACCACACATTTCAATACCAACTGGGTGCAGAAAGTTAAAGACTTTTATAATCTGAAAAATGGACAGAATGTTTATCTGAACAGTTATTCTACAGGAACAGGTGATGATTGGTGGTATGAAGTTATGCCCAATATTTTTTTCTATCAGCTATATGCTTTGTATCCGAATGTTGATGCGGATTTCGATTCACAATTCACGACTATTGCCGATAGGGAATTAAAAGTGTTGTATCAGCTAGGTGGAAAAGTTCAACCCTGGAATGTCCCTTCTATGAACTACCGGGCTTTTAATTTAATGACAGGCTTGCCTAATGCCACCAGCGTTCCCGAACCGGAAACAGCCGGTTCCATCGCCTGGATCTTGTATCAGGCTTATAATAAAACTAATAATCCAAAATACTTACAAGGTGCGGAACTTTCTATGGATTTTCTTCAAAACTGGACAACGAATCCATCCTACGAAATTCAGTTGCCTTACGGAATTGCCACAGCTGCCCGAATGAATGCTATGGAGGGCACCAATTACAATATTGAAAAGATGATGAACTGGACTTTCTCTTCAGGGCTGAATACCTTGCGGGGTTGGGGATGCATAGTTGGGAACTGGAACGGTTACGATGTCTCCGGATTGATAGGCGAGGCCAACGATAGCGGTGACGATTATGCTTTCAGCATGAATGGCTTTCAACATGCTGCGGCTTTAGCGCCCGTTGCCAAATACGATAAACGGTACGCTCGGGCTATCGGCAAATGGATATTAAATCTGGCAAATGCCAGTCGGTTGTTTTACAGGAATGCACTTCCTCAAGCCAATCAAGAACCGGCAAGTTATGCCTGGTCGACCCAATATGACACAAATGCCTGCATTCCCTATGAATCGATGAAGCAAAACTGGAACGGAACACAACCTGTTGCCATGGGCGATGCGGTAAAAGGAGGTTGGGCGGCAACGGATTTATCGATGTACAGTGGATCAGCCGTTGGTTATTTAGCGGCCGTTATTGATTCAACAAATGTGAAAGGAATACTCCGGATTGACTTAAACAAAACTGATTTCAGAGGAGAAAACAGCTATCCAAATTATTTGTACTACAATCCGACCATAACTTCACAAACGGTTGACATAAATCTACCAACCGGTAATTATGATATATATGACGCTATTTCCGAAACTGTTTTAAAAACGAATGTCAGCGGTATAATCAACTTCAATATCGATTCAGATGCCGTTAAATTGTTGGTGGTCTATCCAACTGGAAAAACAACAGTACTGAAAGGAAGATTTAAAACAATCGACGGTCATGTGATTGATTTTCATTCGAACAATAATTATACTAATGCAATCCGTATCAAGGCTTTTTCGGTCTCCGACACACTGGTACAAAAATCGAATTCGTTGAGTGTCTTTTGTCTGACCGAAAACACGGTTACGGCAACTCCTTCTTTCCAATGGTTTCAAAACAATGTATTAGTTGGAACTACAAACACAGGAACCTATTCATGGCAAGCTCCTGGAACGGCAGGATATTATCAGTTGAAATGCAAAGTCTCCGAGAATGGAGATACGGTGACATCGCCACCAATTTCTATTACTGTTGTAGACAAGTTAATCATCCCACCCATTATTAACGACATTACATTTTCAACGACTATGCCTTTCGGTATCAATTCATCATTAACTCCTACTGCAACAATAAATACACCCGATGTTTCGTATGCATGGAACTCAATCGACGGAACCCTTACAAACAATCTTATCGCTACGCCAACCTGGAACTTGCCCGCTTCGCCGGGCATTTATTCCATTTCACTTACTGCCACTAACAGTTCAGGAACCTCAACGTTTACCAAATCCGTTTTAGTGAAAGACCTTTCCCTAACTACAGAACCAACGCCACTTATTTATTATTCCTTCAATGGCGATACAAAAAATCAGGCTCAGGATGCCTATCACGCCGTTTCAGTCAACGCGGTTTCCACGACAGGTGCAAACGGAATAGCCAACAACGCCTATCAGTTTCCTTCAAGTGCTGCATATATTTACACTCCCAACGAATCGGCATTAAACTTTCAGGATAAAATAGCCATCTCCTTTTGGGTAAAACCCGATGCATTGCCCAATAACGAACAATTTATTCTATCCCATGGCAGTTGGGAGGAACGTTACAAAGTATCTGTTACGCCCGATAAGAAAGTTCGCTGGACGGTGAAAACCACTCTTTCGACAGTTGATGTGGATGCCGACACTATCCTTCAAATCGGCAAATTCTACCATTTTACATGTATTTACACCGGCTATTCACTGGAGTTATATCGCAATGGAAAACTTTCTGCGTTTAAAGCCCAGACCGGACTTATTCAAACTACTGCCAAAAGCATGACCATCGCCCGAAAAGATGAAGGAACTTCCGATTACAGTTTTAAAGGAACAGTGGATGAAGTTCGTATTTACAATGCCGATTTAGCCCAGTCAATCATTCATCTTTTACCAACGACTTTCAAACTAAAAGCAGGAATTGAAGATACGATCATAACCCTGTTTAAAGTTTATCCAAATCCTTTTTCAAACGAATTTCATATAAATTTGCCTACCGGAGAAAATATAAGTCAAATTGAAGTGTTTGATTTAGTAGGGAAAAAAGTATTTCTGACAACAGATTTAAATACAAATATTCAGATAAGTATTCCAAACGGTTTTTATCTTTTAAAAACAACTGCTGATTCGGGGAATAGCTACAAAGCGAAGATAATCAAGAAGGAAATCTGATCATATCAAACCTCAAAGAGTCCGAAGGAACTTTGAGAGTTTCCTGTAAAAATAAACAAATACAAGAATTAATCTCATGAAAATCAAACACAATTATTTTATTATTCTATTCCTTTTCATCTTCTCTACCCTTTCAGCAAATGAGTTAAATATGAAGATAAAGGGAGACTCGGCTTCCGGTTTTTATGTCGATCTGTATTATGGCTCAGTAAATGTATCTATACAGGAAAAAACGGGCGAGTTGAATCTGTTTGTTGAAAACGAGGATTACTCCATACGTGAATATATAAAAAACTGGAAAGCAACAAAAGCTATTCAAAAGGGAAATTCTATTACGCTTTCGGGAGTCGTCAAATTGCCCAAACTGGAAACGGATCTTTTCCTGTCTGTTATTTATGAAATTGTAAATAATCAGGTGGTAGAAAAATGTATCGAATTACTTCAAACTAATCTGTCTTTGCTTTATTATTCTGTGAATACATCTTTGTATTCAAATGATAAGCCGTCCCGATTCTGGAGCTTTGATAATGCAGATAACAAAGGCGGTGTAGCTCATGAATCCTATCCTGCTGCGGGATATATGATAGGAGATTCTTTGGCTGTAGGACTATTGACAGATGCCGGAAACCGTAATCTCTGGACCCGCAATATTCGTCGTCGTCCATCAACAGGTGGAGTAGGCTTTCGTGCAATTCAGGAAATATGTGATGCCAACTTGTATCGAATCGCTTCACAAGCTGACCGCAGGGATGGAAATAACTTCGTTAAACTAACCTTCGGTGAACTGTCGGATTTCAATCATCCCAAGGATAAGATTAATTATAAAACGCCTGAAATTACTGACTGGAAACCGTATAATGGTGCGGAAGTATCGAAAGACAAAGAAATTTATAGTATTAAAGGGAAAAAAGCAAGTTCAGACATGGCAGGCTTCCGTCTGCCTTACCATTTGCCCGATGGATTTTATACAGTTCGTTTTAAACATCGTTCCAATCATCCGATTTCACTCAGACTTTGGAAAAATGAGGGAACTTCAGCTAACGATGTTCAGGGATTTCACTATCAAACCAATATTCCTTCGTCGAGCACCGAATGGACAGAACAGGAAGAAACCGTTTTTCTGGCAAATACGGAAGGTGGAATTACCAATCTGCTGATTGCTTCATCGAACCTGAAGATAGGCGAACCTTATCAATTGGAAATAAAAGATCTGGAAGTGATTCAACTGGTAGCCAATGAACGAGCCTATCATCAATTGCATGCCGGTGAAAAAAACACTAAACGGACTTTTATTTTTGTTGCACCAGCTAAACCGACACTTCATGATGTTCGTCTTGCTTCCCAGGTTTACCTTGCCGATGGCTTGCGGTTCAAAGGAACTACCGAAGAAAAATGTTTGTACGCCTGTTATCAAATGCTGATGTGGATTACCAGTGCCGATAACTTTACGCCATTGAGTGTTCCGAGCATCAATTATGCGCCGGATATGTACAACCGCGATTCGTTCTGGAGTCAGATGGGCGTATACGACAAAGAAAGCAGCGAAAAGATATTCAATGCATGGGCTGCCACGCAAAATGAAGCGGGAACCATTGGTACTATCATTACGCCTTCGATGGGTAGTAAAGAATTGAAAGGAAACGATGCGACACTAGAATTTCTCTGGTTTGCAATGGTAAATAAACGGCAGTACGAAACACCACCACCAATGGATAAAATAACCAAAGCTTTCAATTATATACTAAATGAAATAGATGCCGATGGCGATGGCATTTGCAGTGCCCGTTTTGTGTTGGGGCAAAATGATTGTGTGGAATATCCCAACCGGACTTCTAATTTGGCAGTCAACCAGGGAATGTTGGCTGTGACGCTTCGGGTGGCTCAGGAACTGGGAATGCCCGTTCAGAATGAAACTATCGAAAAAGCCAATGCCGCTTACCGTGCATTCTATGACAAGAAACGTGGTTATTTAATCGATAATAAAGCATATCCTTATGTTATCACTTTCAATGAGCTTTTACCCGAATTTGTTTCGTTGTGGTTGTTCAACGAACCGATTCTGACTTCCGAAATGGTGAACAATACCCTAGATAAAGTACCTACTAAAAACGGATATTCACCACTGATTTTTCATGCGAAAAATCTGTATTTCACTATGGAAAATAAACCTTTTTCGCCCAATCTGTTTTGGGATAACGGAATTTATTATAATGCCGGAAGTTGGATGCGTGAAGAAATTTGCGGTTATGTTTGCGGTTTGAAACATGGCTGGAAACCGGCTGAGAAAAGAATAAAAGACAGGCTTACAAAAGAAATAACACTAAATCCGGATGAACCTTTCAGTCATGAATTTTTACCTTACGATCTGACTGCCCCTAATTGTTGGTGGCCAAGCACACGCGTTTTTTCCTGGAATGTTTTTGTTCTGAAAGCGTTGGAAGTAGCCGGTATGCGTACCCCCGAACAAGATCCGAACTATTTGAGGGATTGTATCTCAAATAAAAAATAGCATCAATCTTTTAGTTGAAGTTTTCAACGAAAATTTGAGAATACAAAAAAAGCCAGTCAGGAATAAAAAAACCTCTGATTGGCTTTTTTATTCCAATTTCCAACTCCTGTATTTTCATTTGATGTGATACAAATGCAATTGTTTTGTCGATAAAAGTTCTCTTTATAGTTAAAAGGCTATTAATTTGTATATTATCCACATTTTCTGTAAATAAATCCACATAGAACCTGCTAATCCTAATTATATTTGCAGTGTCAAATTATACTGAATTCTGATACGAAAGAACCAACATAAAACCACACTTTTACTATGTCCAACAATATTACTAAAGCTTTTTTAATTGCTATTTTTTCAGCGATTTCTTTCATCACTTCTGCAGCCACATACTATGTTTCCCCAACAGGGACTTCAACTGCCAGCGGCACCATTTCCACTCCATTAAACTTTTCAACTGCTATTGCTAAAGCTCTGGTTGCCGGTGATTCTGTGATTGTTCGTGGTCGCCAAGTTGGCTTAATTTGCTCAAATGAATATCTTGATCGAAAAATCCGTAGTCTCTATGGCGTTTAAATTTTTTCATTGATTTACCTGTTTAAATTGTAAAGATAATAAATATCAACGACTTATGAAAATATTTCTCAATAAATTAGTTTTTAGAAGTACCCTAAATAAAACAAACAATTTTCAGCATTCAAATGAAATTTTAAAAACCTAACAATAAAACAGATTTAATTTGAATAAATATACAATATGACACATCGATAGTTTATAAAATAAGAAACACCTAACATAATTGTTAAGTGTTTCTGACATTGATTGCATCTAAAAATCACAATTACAAATCAACTCTAATTTACTATGTTCATGGGGATTTGCTTTTATCTAGAAAATCTAAGTTTGAAAATTACGAATTGCAAAGCCATCTTCTGAATGCCATACCACAAGCCGGTTCTCGTGAGGGATTCAACAAAGAACTGGTATATTCGGATTTATATTCATTTTTAATATTATTGTCAAAAGAATTTAGCAATTGTCCGGATTGCTCGATTACTTCTTTATTGTCAGCGTTTTCAACTTCTGAAATCTGTAAATCATTGTTTGTCAATGCATTATTTAATTTATATCCACATTTATTTGATATATCAACAGAATTTAATTCATGATTGAATTTACCGCTGGAGAATGAACCTTTAATCGTAGGGCTTAGTGTGACCAAATTGGTATTTACATTATGACCAGAGCTAACTAAATCAGCAGTCTTGTGATTAAATGCATTCAATATTTTCAATGCTTGTTCCTTATCGATTTCTTTGTCTTCTTTTATTAGCTCATCAACTATCTCTTGTAATCCAATGTCTCCAATTGTAACCATATGAGCATCATATTCATTTGGATTAAGGGTTAAGGGATTCCGTTGCAACCTCACGTTTAAAATCTTTTTCATACAACCTTTTGAATTAGAAAGTAATACTTTGAAAAATACAATAGACATTATATAAGTTTGTTGAAAACTGAATTTTTAGTTGAAATTGTGCAAAATCATAAATGAAGAATAAAAAATATCTAAGTCTATTTAGCACACAATCTAATAAGGAGCTCAAATTATTTGCAAGTCTTCATAAACTTTCAAGCCATTTCACAGCTGCACTTTCTTCCTGAAACACTCTTAAGGGTATTCCTTTATTTTTACAGGTACATTCAAAAAAAGAATAGAAATCCCAATCTTCTATATTTGTAATGTAGGCAGTTGGAATACACCTAAACTTGTTGTCGATATTATCATAATGAATAGAATACCAATAATATGCTTCTGTAATTGAAATTCTATTTTTCGACTGCCTATGATCGTAAAGTATATTGTATTTCAGCATTTTTGCTTTCATCAAAATGTCTAATCCCATTGCAGCCACTTCTTTTGTTATTAGATCACCTATCGTTATGACATGAATCGTTTTGTTCTCTGAATTTATTTCAAACGTATAATTCATATTTTTTTAGCTGTTTTTTACTGTAAAAAACAGCTATGTTTTATTTGTACCTAAATGATAATTTTATAATACACATTGACATGGATATGTAACATATATAATGCCTAATAACGAGGCGGAACGAATCCGCCTCGTTTAAATTCAATTATAATCGGAAATCTCCGATTAATCTCGTAGAACCGTACGAAATTTTCAATGAGTACTTGCCTGATCGCATTCCATCAACAGGAATAGCTACTTCAGAAGTACTGAATGTGTCGACAACTGTTTGATAAACTACATTTCCGCTATTATCTACTATTGAAACATAAACAGTTCCAACTGTTGTTGTGAAATCAACAATTAATTCCGAACCAACGATATCTGCTGTAACTGGAATATTAATTGTAGAAGAAATTGAAGTGAAAGTCTGTGCTTTTGCCGGACCCAAAGTACCAGTTCCTGGATCATCCTTTCTAATAATAATATCACCTTTGACAAACTGACTTGCCAAAACAAACAAAAATAAAACAGCAAAACCTGAAAACTTAATTTTTTTCATAAAAATAATTTTTATAGAGTTGAACATAGAGAGTTGAACATAGTATTTATTGAATCACTAAAAATGTTAGTTATTCAAGTTGCTAAGTTATACACTACAAAACAACAATGCAAATTTTGAGGCAAAAAAAAGTGCGACAAGCTGTTTTTTATATGCTTGATATGTAGTATTTTATATGACGACAATAGAAAAAAAGTGCGACAAGAAAAAATGGGCGGGTTTGGATAGTTAAAAAGTGATTGTTTTCAGACAGCGTATTGTAAGAAAAGACCGAAAATTTGAATTATTTATCTTCCGATAAATTGAGAAGTAATTGCTCTAGTTCGGTAGTAGTGTTGAGGTGGAGTTTTTGAGTCAGGCGTTGTTTCATCTTGTACAAACTCCGTTGTTGACAATCAAGAAGAATAATCAAGTCGTTAGTTGGAATATCTAATAAAAACAAACAACACCAGATTATTTCTTTGTGATTTATTTCCTGGCTTCGTACTTCCAGTTCTGTAACAAGATTGTTGAAGGTATTATTCATTAAGGTTTTAAATATCCCCCAATCTTCAAGATGTAATGAGAGATTAAATATTTCTTTATTAATGGCTTCACGCTCTTTGAGATTTGCTTTTTTATATGCGGCAGAATGTTTTAGTCTGTTTTCTTCTATTTTCTGAACCAGACTATCCTTCAATAAAAGTTGTTTTTCTGTTAATTTTTCTTCTGTTTTCTCTAATTGCAGTTGTTTTTTTCGGCTTCTGTTCCGTAAAGTAAATACTATGAATAGACTTACTAAGGTGATGATAAAAATAACTATTCCTAATACAATCAGAAATTGTCTGGATTTGCTAATAGCACTGCCTGTTTGATGCAAATCTTCTAAAACTGTTGTCTTAGTTTGAGTTTCAACTTTTCGAACAGAATCTGAAAAGTCCTGATATTTAGCCATATATACCGCCATTTGTTTGAAGTCACCACGACTATATTCTGTGTTGGTCATTATTCGATAACACTCCCTTTGTATAAGGAAAGTGGTTGGATATTTAAGTGCCACAAAAGCATATTGATATGCCGAATCGTATTGATTAATATCAAAATACAAATCAGCAAGATTATAACACCTTATAGCATAATTGGTACTTTTATATGGATAAAGTAGACTTTTTTTAAGAAAATATTTTGCAGAATCATATTGCTTGGCAAAATAATAATTTATTCCAATTTCCTGATAAGCAAGACCGTGTAAAAAAGAATCTGCACTTTGTGAAAGTGACTGTTTATAATATGTTTTTGCTTTGTTATAGTCTTTCATAAAGCGGTACATTCTCGCAATGTCTATAACTTTGTATGAGGCTTCAAGTGTGTCACCTGCTTTTTTAAAATAATCAATTGATACCTCGTATTTTTGCAATGACTTAGCAAAATCTTTTTGCAAAGAACATATATCGCCCATATCCGAATAAATCTTGCCTAATAATTTAAAATTATTTTTATTTCTGATTCTAAATTCAATTAGTAAATGCAACTTTGATGGTCAGATAGTATAGTTATTTTTTCAGAGCAAGAGAGGAAAATTCCTCCCTTTGCCCCGATGGAGAAAAATGACTATTATTGTCTCCCGCCTAAAG
>Ga0209429_10000438_pt1 | contig 28116 bp, 24 predicted proteins | sample BarGraNGADG00212_3_FD_184493 | JGI IMG/M metagenome (GOLD analysis project Ga0209429, IMG submission 184493) | Arctic peat soil microbial communities from Barrow, Alaska - Barrow Graham LP Ref core NGADG0004-212 (SPAdes) (version 2) | ecosystem: Environmental > Terrestrial > Soil > Wetlands >...
CAAAAACACCAAAAGAAATTATGGATAAATATACTGATCAAAACATTGGATTTGATAAAACTATAGTTGCCGTATCATTAAGTTCCGATCCAAACGATCCTCATGTGTCAAGATCGCAAGCAAAACGCTTAATGATGGGATTGGATAAGTTCAAAACTGTAATGTTAGATTTCAAAGATGTTTCATTGGTGGGACAGGCATTTGTTGATGAGATTTTTAGAGTTTTTAAAAATGAACACCCCGATATAAATATTAAGTATTTAAATGCTAATAATGACGTGGACGATATGATAAAAAAGGGGTTGGCTAATTTATAAAGATAATCGTTCCCACTACGTCCCACCCTCTCCGCGTCTAAAGTAATCCCGGTAAAATAGGATTATTGAAGAGGTGACCGACTCGGCCGTAGATTTGGTGTTCGGCATTATCTACGTTATCTTGATTGAATACATTATTCTCAACGCTAAATTATTTTCCGTTACGACCGCGACCAGTTTTTTAGTCGCTCTTCTGGCGGTGGATTTAATTTGGGCCCTGATTTGGCGCTATGCCGGCCAGTGGACGACGGTTGATAAAGAAAAAATCAGGCGCCGGGAGAAAGAGCTGGATAATAATATTCATATTAACGCGGCGATGATTTTGGTTTTCATCTTCTTGATGCTCATGACGCAATTTTTGTCCTCCGGTCTTTACATCGCCGGGTTCATCGCTTTCTATCTGATTTATATCGTGGTTACCTTTCAAAAGAAAATTATTGATTTAAGAATTTTTTCGCCTTGGCGCCTTGGCTCTTGGCGCTAGCCAAAAAAGACCGGCAAGCTAGCCGGTCTTTTGTTTAGGAAAATATACCAAGCCAGATAATTTTAGAAGATATCCAGAATGATGGTCAGAATATAAATGAAAATTAGGAAGAGCAGGCTGAGCCAGGCGCCGAATAATTTTTCCGCCGCGTGTTTAGTCTCCTTGAAAAAGTCAGGGATGACCGGGTAGCGCTGGCTTAATTTCTGAAACCAAGCGTAACGGTTAAGGCGCGTAACGAAATTAAGACTGCTGGCTCGGAAGGAAGCGGACAGGGAATGGCCGCGTTTTTTAATCAGCCAATAGACAAAACCTATGGCTAAAATAACAATCAGAATTAAACTGAGGCGGCCGGACCATTTTTTAAAAATGGCCACGATTAAAGCGCCGGAAAAATAACCCAAGAAGACGTTGAGAATCGCCCAGCCGATGGCGCTGAGAATATTCCAGAAGATAAAGGGCCGGGACTTCATTTTGGACAAGCCGGCGATAAAGGGAATGACCGCCCTGATTGGCCCGAAGAAGCGGCCTAAGAACACGCTTTTATTGCCATAGCGCTGAAAATAATCTTCACCGTGCCGCAGGAGCGTAGCATTAATGATCTTTTTATTTTTCAGCCAATTACCGCCCCAGCGCCCCAGGGAGTAACTGAAAAAATCGCCAAAGATGGCGCCCAAAGTGGCGAAAATAATAATATCCCAGGCGTTAAGAAGACCTTGAGAAGCTAAGAAGCCGCCCACGGAAATAAGAGTCGCGCCCGGCACGAATAAGCCGATAAAGGGCGCGGATTCAATAAAGGCTAAAATAAAAAAGAGCCAATTGCCGAGCCAGGCGAATTGCTTCAGAAGATTAAGAAGTAGATTAATATCAGGCATAGAAAATCAGCTTGACCTTGAGTCGTTCAGCCGTTAAATTATACCATTTAGCCTAGCTTTTGACCATTGTTTTTCCACCTAATTTATGATATAAATTAGAAATGATATCTGCTATTTGGCTAAATTTTTTGCAAAATAATTTCGACCAGCAGGTCGCCGCTTGGTTTTTAATTAAGAGAAGCGCCTTGGGGATTGATATTTTTTCCGTCATCAGTTTTTTTGGCAGCTGGCAGTTTTTGTTTCCGGCCTTAGCGCTGATTATTTTGATCCTGTTCTTAAAGAATAAGAAAAAATTCATCTGGCCTTTTCTGCTCGTGGTGGGCGGGGCGGAAATGATTACTTTTCTGGGAAAGATTTGGTTTCATCGGCCGCGGCCGATACTATCCGTTTTTTTTGAAAAAGATTTTTCTTTTCCCAGCGGCCACGCGACCATTGCTGTGGCCTTTTATGGGTATTTAGCTTATATTCTCGTTAAATCGGCGAAAGCCAAGTGGCGGTGGCTAATAGTCGCGCCGGCCGTCTTGCTTATCGGCCTCATTGGCTTCAGCCGTCTTTACCTAGGGGTTCATTATCTGAGTGATGTCTTGGCCGGTTATTTAGTCGGCTTGCTCGCCTTAATTATTGGCATACATTTTAGCCGAGCCTCGGATTAAAATATTTTATTATTTTTTGTCTACGGCAACCGCGAAAACTGGGCCACTGGCTCGGTTTTTTTATAATAAAAAAGCCGTCGTTCCTCGTTGCGTAAGCAAGAGGGAAGGACGGCTTAAAATGAAGTCTCAAATCAAACATCAGGCTTTGGTGGCAACGGTCTTTTTGCCGGATTTTTTGCCGGCCAGTTCAGCCAGGCGTTTCAGGCCAAGTTCTTTCAACTTTTGCTCGGAACTTTGCTCCATAAGCTTGATAATGTTTTCTTTTTCATGCAAGAAGCCAATTGCCACACCGTTGACTGCAGCGCCGTAAAGATAGTTTAAAACGGCCATTATTTCCTGGTCATTTTTTTTCTGCTGTAACAGCTTGCTGAACGGTTTGATCCAATAATTTTCCTGGTAACTAGCCTCGCGGACGAGTCTAATTACGTATTCTTCTGTGGTCAGGAAGGGAGCAAAAAATTTACCGACATTTTCCGGGAAGCCACTTTCACGCAGCAGGCTGAAAATTTCTTTCTCGGTCATCTTTTTCAGTTTGGCCGGCGGAAAGAGCAGCTTACAAGCACCTTCATTATACCCAGTCTTTTTTAAAAATCTCATAATCTCCTGGCCTGATTTATCCCTCTGGATGAGATTCTGGAGATAGGGCAGACAAACCCGAGCGGCGTCATCGTGATATTGATCTTTTTTGATGACAACGGCCAGTTCATCTTCGGACTTGTTGGCAAGAGGTAGACAAGCGAGAATCATCAGACGGATTTCGTCGTAATGGCCTTGGCTTTTCCAGATGGCGTTGATATTCTCCTCTTCTTTAAGAAGCGGCAGGGCCGTCAAGGTGACTTCCGTACTGAACTGATGCATTTCCCATAAGGTCATAATGTGGTCGTCGGAAGGGAGTTTGCTCAGGGCATTGGCGCAAGCCCGGTGGTCAAATTTTATTTTGATCAAGACGAAAAGAATGTTGGCCAGGTCTTTCAGGAATTTAATGGCTTCCGTACAGACAAATAAATTATATTTGGCCATCTTAATCAAAATCATCAACTCGGTCTCATTCTTTTCTGACAGCTTCAGGCCGGCGATACAGATTTGACGCGTGTCGGCACAGTATTCCTCTTTGTACTGCTCGAGCATCGCCAGCAAATTTTCCGGTTGTTTGAGGTATGGAGTAATGAGCGGACCGGCTTCTTGACTGTAGTTGAGGCGGGCTAAGAGTTTCATCAGTTCCGGCTCTGATTTCGTTTCCAGTTTTAAGAAGGGCCGGCTGAGCTTGTAGATCTCATCATTATTAGACGAAGACATTAAGGACAAGATCGTCTCTTCGTTTTCCTGTTCCAGCTTTAAAGCTTTTACAGCGACATCAACAATTTTCCAATTGTTCTTTGTGGCCGCCAGCAGGCTGAAGATTTCCTGGTTCGTCTTGTCTGACAAGGTCAAATACGGAGCGCAGGCATAGCTAATCTCTTCCTTATAACCGCTTTCCTGCATCAGAGCCAGAAGCTCGGGTTCGGTCCATTTGTTTAATTTCAGTTTTTTAAGGCCGATTTTACAGACCTCATCTTCAAAGCCGCATTTCTTCATAATGTCCCTGACTTCCTGCGGCGTACTGGCGCCACTAATCAGTTGCAATCCTAAATCTTTATACATGTTACGTTCCTCCTTAAGGTTGGTTGGTTTGATTTAATTATGATTTATTTTGTTTTTAAGTTACGTTAATAGGTTAATTTAGCCCTTTTTTGAAAAAATGTCAACGGAATTTTAGGTGCCCGAATTTCTTGAAAAACAGGCCCTTTAAGCTCTTTTAGTTTTATCTTTATTTCATAGGCGGTTTGCTATATTAATTTTCAGGGTCATGACTAACCCGAGAGCCGCTCCAGCTTATTAAGCAATTTAATTCTAAAACTATGTCTTCTAAAAAAGTCCGGTCTTTTGCTAAACTCTTGGTCTTAATTTCCGGGGTTAGCCTGTTGTTCCAGGCCGTTCCGCCCGTTCAAGCCGACTACCATTTTTCAGATTATAACGGCCGTCCGCCCATTCATCCTTTCGGCGCCGTCACCACCCAGCCCTCCGGTCTGACGCCAAGCCAAGTAAAAAGCGTTTATAATCTACCAAGTAAAGGCGGGAAGGGAACGATTGCCATTATTGGCGCTTATGATAATAAAACTATCGCTGGCGATTTAAAAGTTTTTAGTCAAAAATTTGCTTTGCCCGACTGCACCACGGCTAACGGTTGTCTGACTGTGCATTTAATGGGTACGGCTAAAACCGATCCGGATTGGGCCATGGAAACGGCCATGGACGTAGAGTGGGCGCACGCCATCGCCCCGCAAGCGAAAATATTATTAGTGGAAGCGAAGACGCCGAGCGGCACGAATCTCTTGGCCGCCATCGACTACGCCCGCAAGCAGGCGGATGTGGTAGCCGTATCAATGAGCTGGGGTGGCTTGGAGTTTCTGGATGAAACCAGCCTGGATAGTCACTTCACAAGTTCGAACAACAAGATTACTTTTTTCGCGTCATCCGGTGATGACGGAACAGGTGTGAATTGGCCGGCCGCTTCGCCGAATGTGGTGGCGGTCGGCGGAACGAGTTTGTTTTTTGACTCGAAGGGGAAATTCCAAAGCGAAAAAGCCTGGAGCGGCAGCGGGGGAGGGATAAGCGCTTACGAAAAAGCCGCGCCGGCTCAAGCCGCTTATACCGGTATACGAACCAAGGGCTATCGGGCTATTCCCGATGTCTCCTATAACGCCGATCCGCGTTCCGGTTTTTCCGTCTATTATACGGCCGGAAGATTAAAGGGTTGGTATGTCATCGGCGGCACTTCGGCCGGCGCCCCGCAATGGGCGGCCATTAAATCCTTGGGTCTATCAGCCGCTAATGATAAATTTTATAGTGATAAAGCCACGGCGAATTACAGCCAGTATTTCCGGGACATTATCAGCGGGATGAACGGCGATTGCGGTTATCTCTGCCAGGCGCGCCGCCGCTATGACTATGTGACCGGCTTAGGCAGTCCGGTGACCGTTAAGTTCTGAACAAAATAGACTTTTTGTTTAAGCGCCAAAGGCAACATAAAAGATTACTGACAAATTATTATAGACAAATATCGCCAAAATTAGTTTAAAGATGTTCCGATTGTTTGATTATGCTATAATAAAAACAGCTTATTTTAAGCCTTTAACGATATGAAAAAATACATTTTAGCAATCATTATTATCATCATTGTCCTGCTGGTTGTTTTGGGTATTTATCGCCAAGCAAATCGCTGGGAAAACAATACCCCCATTTCGCCGCTGGCCACTTCTTCGGTAATTTCCGACCAAAATATACCGGTCGGCCAGGCGCTCTATAGCGACAAGTTTTGGGGCTTTAGTCTGGTTTATCCGGCTACCATGACCCCGGAAACGGCCTTTAAGGCCTATTATCACCTGAGTACCGGCTGGCGGGCGGAAATCAGTCCTGAGGATGCCACGGGCACACCTTTGGTCAGTTTCCCGGTCTATCGAGTGGAGAATGCCAAGACCTATCCCCGCTACTTTGCGGTCGAGGTCAGAGTCGGTGCGAGCCAGGATCAACAAACGGTTAAGAACTGTCTTCAGCCGGGGTATGCCTCGGGTTCCGCTTCTTCCACAACGGAAATTATTAACGGCATTCCTTTCACCGTTTTTACCTTGCAAGGCGCTGGCATGATGCAGTACTTAGAGGGAACAAGCTATCGGACAGTCCATAACAACACTTGTTTTGTCTTGGAAAAGTTGAAAGTCGGCAGCAGCTACCGTGACGCGACCAGTTCACAAGACATTCCGGACACGGTTTTGGATTCCTATTATCAGCAAGCTGATCCGATTATTAAAAGTTTTAGGTTTGGTAACTAAAAAAGATGCTGGATAAATTTTTTTCTAAAATTGAAAGGTTTGTGCCGGTCAAGTGGCGCTGGGTCCTGAGTCATGAAGGATTCAAGCGCTATTTTGCGAATACCGGTTGGATGTTCGGCGGGCAGATGTTGACTCTGCTTCTGTCTTTTTTTATTGGCGCTTGGCTGGCTCGCTACCTCGGACCGGAGAATTATGGCGTCATGAGCTACGCCGTGGCTTTTGTCGGGTTGTTCGGTTTTATTATGAGTTTGGGAGTGGATGGAATTGTGACCCGAGACTTAGTGAAATTTCCGGAGAAGCGGGATCAACTCTTGGGCACCGGTTTTCGCTTGAAATTAATCGGCGGCGTCATTGCTTTTGTCCTCACCAGCCTGGCCGCTTTTATCTTTCCGCTTAGTCCGCTCATCAGATTTTTGATAATTATTTTTGCCGCCAGCTTCATTTTGCAATCGATTAATGTTATCAGCCTTTTTTTTCAGGCTGAAGTTAAGGCGAAAAAAAATGTCGGCGTTAACTTGGTGGCGACGCTCATTTCTTCCATTTTGAAAATAGTTGTCATCATGTCCGGCCAAGGCGTGATTTGGATAATCCTTATTTTTACGCTGGATTTCCTCTGGCAAGGACTCGGCTTTATGAGCGCTTATCGCCGTAGCGGCTTAAAAGTGAAAGACTGGCGCTTTAACCATTCTTTAGCTAAAGAAATCTTGAGTTCTTCCTGGCTCTTGATGCTGGCTTCCGCTTCGGCCTATATTTATTTGAAAGTTGACCAGGTAATGATCGGCGCTTATTTAGGAACCAAGGAAGTCGGCCTGTATGCCGCGGCCGTCAAGCTATGTGAGATTTGGTACTTTATTCCGAGCATTATTTGTGCCTCGCTTTTTCCGGCGATTATCAACGCGAAAATTACCAGCCCGCTTATTTACAAAACCCGTTTAAAAGCGTTATATTTACTAATGATTGGCCTGGCCGTCGCTATTGCCATTCCGTCCAGTTTATTGGCTTCTTGGCTAATCAGATTTATCTTCGGCGCGCCCTATTTGGCCGCCGCCGGAATCTTGCAGATTTACATTTGGTCGGGAATCGGTTTTTTCGTCTATGTCGCGATTTACCAATATTTTCTGTCGGAAAATCGTATGCGCGCCATTTTCTATTTCAGTCTTTTCTCGATGCTGGCCAATATCGGTCTAAACCTAATTCTGATTCCGCGCTTAGGTTTGTTGGGCGCCGCTTGGGCCACCCTCATATCTTATTCCGCCGGACCGGTGATAGTGGGAGCGGTCGCGTGGTTTAATAATTTTAAAAAGTTATCTTTATAAAAAAATAATAAATTAACCGCGTTAATTTAGGTAAAGTATGAAGAAAATTAGTGACAAGATTAAAACATTGCTTTATCGCAACACCAGATTGTATTTTTTTGTCATGTTCTATTATCTTCTTAATAAATTTAGGAAAGATATTTTAAGAAGTCGCAGTCTTATAAAAACAACCGAAGACAGTAAAAATATCTATGAAGAATATAACAATTCGGAACAAGAAGAATATGAAAAAAGAAGTAAAATTTGTCTGTATAACAACAAATTAGTGAATATGAGCCATAAGGCGATAAGACAAGGATATCTAGAATATATCTATGAAGAAATTGACGAATTATTAAACACAAATAAAAACCTTAAAATAATTGAGGTCGGCTGCGGTAATTGTCTGAATATTATAAGTATTTTAAAAAAATACCCTTCGGTCAGTATATCGGGGTTAGATATATCAAAACAAAGAATCGTCGTCGCCCAAAAATATTACCCCGCAGAACTTAAAGATGTTTCGTTTGAAGTATGCGACATTGCTGAAGGAGCGTCGATCTTTAAAGAAAATAGCGCGGATTTGGTATTTAGTATGCATTGTTTAGAGCAAATATCTCACGACACCAAGCCGGCTTTATTGGAAATGTATAAATTAACTAAGAATAAGATGGTGTTAATTGAGCCCGTCTTTGAATTAGGGGTCCCTGCCCAAAAGATGTATTTAACGTGGTCGGACCACAACCGCATATTGTTAAAAACTATTAATAAATTAGGTTTTATAATTAAAAAAATAGATAAACTTATTATCCAGGAAAATCCGCTTAACCAATCGACGAGAATAGTAATCGAGAAAAAGATATAAAATTAGTTAGTAATTAAATAGAAAATAATATGCTTAACGACAAGGCCGTTTTAATCACCGGCGGTACCGGATCTTTCGGCAAGATGTTTGTCAAAACAATTTTGGCCCGCTACCCAAAGGTAAAAAGATTAGTCATCTACTCGCGGGACGAATTGAAACAATATGAAATGGCGCAGCAGTATCCGGAAAATAAATTTCCCCAGGTTCGTTTTTTTATCGGCGATGTGCGCGATTTGCCGCGGCTTACCAGGGCGTGTGAGGGAATAGATGTAATTATTCATTCGGCCGCGTTGAAACATGTGCCGATTGCCGAGTATAATCCGGATGAATTCATTAAAACTAATATCGGCGGAGCGCAGAATGTAGTTGACGCCGCCCTGGCGACCAAAGTCAAAATTGTTATTGCTTTATCATCCGATAAAGCGGCCGCCCCGATTAATCTTTATGGCGCGACTAAATTGGTTTCCGATAAGCTTTTTATTGCCGCTAATAACATTAGGGGGGAACGCGATCTGCGCTTTTCGGTCGTCCGTTATGGGAATGTGATGGGCTCCCGGGGTTCGGTCATCCCGTTTTTTATTAAAAAAGCCAAAGAGGGTGGAGACCTGCCGATTACCCACATGGAAATGACGCGCTTTAATATTTCCCTGGAAGATGGCGTGGAAATGGTTCTTTGGGCCATTGAAAATGCCATCGGCGGCGAAATTTTTGTCCCCAAAATTGCTTCTTATAGGATTGAAACCGTGGCGCGGGCCATCGCCCCGAACGCAAAACTGATAGAAATTGGTATCCGACCCGGAGAAAAATTGCATGAGGAAATGATTACTTCCAGCGATTCTTATAACACCATTGAATTTGATAAATATTATGCGATTTTGCCGTCATACAGCGAAAAAGATAAATATTTAAAACATTACAAGGCTAAGGAGGTGGTTAAAGGGTTTCAATATAATTCCGGAACTAATGACCGCTGGGAAACTTTGGAAAGCATGGTAGAGTTGATTAGAAAATATGTCGATGAGAATTTTGAGCCGATCCAATAATATGGCCATTCCTTACGGGAGACAATTTATTACCAATGATGACGAACAGGCGGTGGCGGCTGTTTTGCAAAGCGATTGGCTGACTCAGGGGCCAAAGGTGGCGGAGTTCGAAGAGAAATTTGCCGCTTCTGTCGGCGCCAAATATGCCGTGGCCGTAACCAGCGGCACGGGGGCCTTGCATTTAAGCGCGCTGGCCTTAGGAGTAAACGAAAAGAGTAAAGTCATCACGACCCCGATTACTTTTGTGGCTTCAGCCAACTGCGTGCGCTACTGTGGCGGCGAAGTGATTTTTTCCGATGTCGATCCAGCAACGGGCATATTAGATTTAGAGGCTCTGGTCGTAAAGCTAAAAAGCGTTCCGAAAGGGACTTATCAGGGCTTGGTCATTGTTGATCTGGCCGGTTATCCAACGAACTTGGAAAAAGCCAGACAGATCGCCGACAAATTCGGGCTCTGGATTATAGAGGACGCTTGCCACGCGCTGGGCGGCTATTTTACCGATAGCCAAGGCGCGAAGCAGTTTTGCGGCAATGGCCGCTGGGCCGATTTGGCCGTCTTTTCCTTCCATCCGGTCAAACACATCACGACCGGCGAAGGTGGTATGATCACGACGAATAATGAAGCTTTGTATAAAAAGTTATTGATGTTAAGGACGCACGGGATAACGAAAGATCCCGCTTTGCTGAAAGAGAATCACGGCGGCTGGTATTATGAGATGCAGGAATTGGGTTTTAATTACCGTCTGTCGGACATCCTCTGTGCTTTAGGCATTTCTCAACTGGAACGTATTGACGTCAATCTAAAGCGACGCCGGGAGATTGCTAATACTTACGATCAGGCGTTTAAAGATATTCCGGGTTTACAAATTTTATCCGGTCGTAATGAAGACTTGGCAGGCAAGGGAATCGGCCACGCCTATCATTTATATATTATCCGAACAGCCAAGCGCAAAGAATTATATGATTATTTGCGGCAGAATAATATTTTAGTTCAAGTGCACTATATTCCTGTCCATCTCCAACCATATTACCGCGCTCTAGGCACTAAGCCGGGCGATCTGCCGCGAGCGGAGAAATATTACGAGGAATGCTTAAGCTTGCCGATGTATCCGACCCTAAAAAAAGAAGAGCAGGAATTTGTCGTCCAGAAAGTTAGAGAGTTTTTTAAATATTAATAAAGTGAAGATGAAAAAACAAAAAGATATTTTTCTTTCTTCTGAAGGTAATGCCTGGTTTGAAAGGAACAAAAAAACTATTAATGAAAAAGAAACCGATCACATAATAAATTGTATCAGTGAGTTAGATTTAAAACCTAAGAAAATTCTGGAAATTGGCTGTAGCAATGGCTATCGGCTAGATAAATTAAGACAGAGATATGGCGCGGACTGTTTTGGTCTTGACCCGTCATTAGAAGCGATTGAGCAGGGTCGGCTGGCATTTGATAAAATTCATTTAAGCCAAGGCACTGCGGATGTGCTGGAATTTAAAGCTAATGAGTTCGACTTAGTTATTATTGGTTTCTGCTTATATTTATGCGATCGGAACGATTTGTTCAAGATTGCCGCTGAGGTCGATCGGGTCCTGGCCGATAAAGGTTATTTAGCTATTTTGGATTTTAGACCGTCATTCCCTTATAAAAACAAGTATAAATATATTGAGGGGGTATTCAGTTATAAAATGGATTACACGGCTCTTTTTAATTGGAATCCCGCTTACATTACTGTTTATAACCGTCTATTGCCGCACGAGGCGTCGCTTTCTATAGACAACCCCGACGACCGAATAGCTTTGAGCATTTTGTTGAAAAATATTGGTTCTGGTTATCCCGACAATCCTTTTAAATTATAAATTAAGCTAAAATATGAAAATACTCGCTATTACTCAAGCTAGATATGGAGCAACTCGCTTGCCCGGAAAAGTCTTGAAAACTATAGGCGATGAGACCTTATTAGAGACACAACTGAAACGGACATTAAAATCTAAGTTAATAAATAAACTAAAAGTAGCCACCACAACCGAACCCGAAGCCGATAGAATCGTTGCCATAGCCAATAAATTGGGGGTGGAATCTTTCCAGGGTTCAATGGAGGATGTCTTAGAACGTTTCTATCTCGCGGCTCAACCGGAAAACCCCGATTATGTCGTGCGCCTGACAGCTGACTGCCCGTTAATTGATCCAATAGAAATTGATAAAGTTATCAAGGAGTGCGTCACGGGCGGATATGATTACGTCTCTAACACACTAGAGCCAACCTTCCCGGACGGAATAGACGTGGAGGTATTTAAATTATCCGCTTTAGAAAAAGCCCACCAAGAGGCAATTTTAAAATCAGATCGCGAACATGTGACTCCGTATATTTGGCGTAACTCGTCGTTTAAGGGTGGTCAGATATTTAGCTCATTTTGTTTAAAATATCCGGAAGATTTTTCTAAATATCGCTTAACCGTTGATACACCTAAGGACTTCATCTTAATTAAAAAATTGATTCTTAGCTTGGGGGCAGACAAGGATTGGTTGGATTATGTTAATTATTTAAAAAAAAATCCGGAGCTGATGGATATAAACGCTAAGTATGAAAGGAATGAGGGCTATCAAAAATCATTAAAAAAAGATTAAAATATTAATTATATGGGTAAAGGCCAAGATTTATATAATAAAGCTAAAACTTTTATCCCGGGTGGAACACAGCTATTATCAAAACGACCAGAAATGTTTTTGCCTGATTACTGGCCAGCTTATTACGACAAAGCGGAAGGTTGTTATGTTTGGGATCTAGACGGCAATAAATACCTGGATATGAGTTATATGGGGATTGGCGCTTGTGTCTTAGGCTACGCCAACCCGGAAATTAATGGCGCGGCCATTGACGCCACTAACCGCGGAAACATGTGCACCTTAAACGCGCCTGAAGAAGTAGAGTTAGCAGAGTTGATGTGTAAGCTACATCCCTGGGCGCAGATGGTTCGTTATACGAGAAGCGGCGGCGAAGCCATGTCGGTAGCGATTAGAATCGCTCGAGCCAGTTCCGGTAAAGATAAAATACTGTTTTGCGGTTATCATGGTTGGCATGATTGGTACCTTTCGGCTAATCTGGCGGCCGATAAAGCTCTAGACGGGCATTTACTGCCAGGACTTGACCCGGCCGGAGTGCCTCGCGATTTAAAAGATAGTGCCATTCCTTTTAATTATAATAATACTGAAGAATTTTTGGGTTTAGCCGAAAAGTACAAAGGGCAGATCGGCGTTGTGGTGATGGAATCAATCAGAGACGCCAGACCGAACCCGGAATTTATCGCCGCTATCCATAAAGTGACAAAAGAGAAGGGAATCGTTTTTGTAGTTGATGAAATTACGGCTGGTTGGCGACTCAATGCCGGTGGTGCCCATTTAGTACTAGGGATTGAACCAGACATCGCGGTTTTCGGTAAAGCCATTAGTAACGGCTTTCCCATGGGAGTCATTATTGGTAAGCGGGAGATAATGCAGGCCGCCCAAGAAACTTTTATCAGTAGTACTTACTGGACAGACCGCATCGGCCCGACCACGGCCTTAGCGACCATAAAATACTTCATAAAAAATAAAGTTCACGAACATTTGATTCAAGTTGGAGAGCAAGTACAAAAGGGTTGGAATGAATTAGCACAGAAACACGGATTTAAAATACACGTCGGTGGTTTAGCGCCCTTGAGCCATTTCGCTTTTGAATATGAGAAACCGCTGGTGCTTAAAACTTTATTTACGCAACGAATGCTAGAGTCAGGATTTTTAGCCACCACCGCTTTCTATGCTTCGTACGCCCATAAGCCAGAGCTGGTGCAGTTATATTTAAAAGCTTGTGACCAGACTTTTTTGTTCATTGCCGAGGCCTTAGAAAAAGGGGAGCCTGAAAAATTTTTAAAAGGGCCAGTTTGCCATTCCGACTTTAAAAGACTAACCTAAAAAATGTTTACCACTAAGCAACAATTTATAATTCTTCATGACCTATTGTTAAAGGAAGAACCGTGCTCAGCTGAGGCGATAGTTTGGCTGCAAGGGGATCGTTACGATCGGGCACGAAAAGTGTTTAAATTGTATCAGGCGGGCTGGAGCCGGAGAATAATAATTACCGGAAACAATATTTTGCTTGGAAAAAAGACAAGACCGGGAGAAAATAATATTTCTTTGGAAAAAATGAAAGAGTCTCTGTTACGGAGAGGTGTCAAGGCCAGTGATTTGTTGATTGACGATGGAGCAATGAACACCAACGAGCAGGCTAAACATGTTTTAAAAATGGCCAAGAGGAAAAAATGGAGGCGATTGATATTAGTAGGTTCTTCTTACTATCAGCCACGAGCATTTTTAACTTTTTTAAAACAGGCAAAAATAATAAAATGGGGCGGGGAAATAATTAATCAACCGGCGGTTATTACTTGGGATAAAAAACCGGCCGGCCGGAATAAACTATCCAAGCTCCTTTTTAATGAAGAGTTCCAAAAAATAAAAAAATATAAAAAAGATTTATTTTCTATATCCGGAGGGATTAAATATCTTCGGGGATAATTTGCTAAATAGTTTGTGTTTCGATATTTAACGATAATATATTATGACAATCTCTATATTAGTTGATAATATAAATAGTTGGGCGCTGCCATTTGCTAAAGAATTGTTTGAAGAAATAAAAGATAAACACTCTGTTTTTTTAATTCACGATCAAAAAGAACTTCAGGGCGGCGAGGTGGCAATCTTTCTCAGCTGTGAAAAATTGGTAAAAAAAGAGATGTTGGAAAGGAATAAATATAATCTTGTCGTTCATGCCAGCCCCTTGCCCCAGGGCAAAGGCTTTTCTCCGCTATCGTGGCAGATTTTAGAGGGCAAAAACGACATCGTTATAACTTTATTTGATGCGGTAGAAGCGGTTGACGCCGGCTTAATATATGATCGGGCGACCATTAATTTTTCGGGCCATGAGCTGATAGAAGAAATGAGAACGGCTTTAGGAAAAAAAATTAATGATTTAATATTAAATTTTTTAAGTATTTACCCGAACATTAAAGGCAGTCAATCCGCAGGTCAGGAAACATTTTATAGACGTCGCACTAAAGATGATAGCGAGCTTGATTCAGGGAAGACTATTTCGGAGCAGTTTAATTTATTCAGGATTGTCGATAACGAACGTTACCCGGCATTTTTCCGCCATCGCGGCCATAAATATATATTAAAAATTTATAAAGCCGATTAACTAAATATAGTTATTAATATGAATAAAATACCTTTTATTATCGCGGAAATGTCCGGTAATCATAACCAATCGCTGGATCGAGCTTTAGCGATTGTTGACGCGGCCGCTCTGGCCGGAGTGCAGGCTATAAAATTGCAGACCTATACCGCCGACACTATGACCATGCCGAGTGTTTATACTATAAGTGACGAGAAATCATTGTGGCGCGGGCGCGATTTATACGAATTGTATCAAGAGGCGCATACGCCCTGGGAGTGGCATCAGGTGCTTTTTGACCACGCTAGAGAGAAGGGTATAATTTGTTTTTCTACTCCTTTTGATTTCACGGCCGTTGATTTTTTGGAAAGTTTAGACAACCCAATTTATAAAATTGCGTCTTTTGAAGTTAATCATCTTCCTTTATTGAAATATATTGGCAAGACGGGCAAACCGGTGATTATGTCGGTCGGCGCTTGTACCTTGGAAGAAATTGCCGAAGCGGTAAAAACTTTGAAAGATAACGGTTGTAAAGATTTAACTTTATTAAAATGTACAAGTACTTATCCCGCCAGCCCGGAAGACACTAATTTACTGACTATGCCTGATTTGGCCAAAAAATTTAATTGCCCGGTCGGTTTGTCCGATCATACCATGGGAATAGGCGTATCGGTGGCCGCGGTGGCCCTGGGTGCCCAAGTGATTGAAAAACATTTTTGCCTTAGTCGCGCCGAGGGCGGCGTGGATAGTGCTTTTTCTCTGGAACCGGCAGAATTAAAATTATTAGTTGAAGAAGCCAAACGGGCTTATTTATCTTTAGGAAAAATAAATTATGATATTTTGCCGGCTGAAGAGGGCAGCCGTATCTTTAAACGCTCGATCTATGCGGCGCAGGATATTAAAGCCGGTGATAAGTTTACTAAAGATAATATCAAGGTTATCAGACCCTCGTTCGGCATGGAGCCGAAGTATTTTGAGTCGTTGTTGAATAAGGCATCTTCTAAGGGGTATAAAAAAGGTGAACCTATTAAGGAATAATTTGTACAGATTAATAAATAAATGAAAAATAATATCAACAAGTTAGTTCTAGGTACGGTTCAGTTTGGACTGGACTACGGAATCAATAATCCCAAGGGCAAGCCGACGCGCGCAGATTCTTTGGCGATGCTGGATTACGCCTATGCCAAGGGCATTAGAATTTTTGATACCGCCAGCGCTTACGGTGACGCCGAAGAAATTTTAGGTGAGTTTATGGTTAGTAGGAGCTTGACCGACAAAATTAAAGTTATCACGAAATTAAAGCCGAATATAATTACTGAGTCAGCAGGAGAGTCTTATGATATCATTCTAAAAAACTTAACAATATCTCTTGAAAAATTGAAGAGAGACTATGTCGACGGCTATCTTTTTCATACCCCGGCTTATATCAGAAACAAAGAATTCGTTGATTGCTTCTGCCGGCTAAAGAAAGAAGGTCTGGTTAAAAATATCGGCGTCTCCATTTATGATGAAGAAGATGCGCTTTATGCTGCCCAGTTGGACGTAGTAGATTATATTCAGGTGCCTTACAGCATTCTTGACCAGCGCTTGAATAAAACTGATTTTTTTTCTGTTGCCAAGAAAAACCATAAGACTATCTTTGCCCGGAGCGCCTTTTTGCAGGGTTTATTTTTTATGACTGAGGATAAGATTCCGTCGCATTTGGAAGCCGTAAAAAGTTATTTTCGAGAATTAGATGCTATTATCGGCCGATATGGGCTAACCAGACAAGAAGCCGCGCTATTGTTTTCCTATCAAGATTCCAGGATTGATTACGTCGTTTTCGGAGTCGACAATCTGGTGCAGCTAAAGCAAGATGTCGACATCGCGGTCCGCGGCGCGGATATAGAAAAATGCCGTGCCGAATTAAAGAGTAAGTTTGTCGATATAGAAAAGAATATAATCTTCCCGAGTTTGTGGAAGAAATAACAAGATATTCACGACTATTTTATGAATTTAATTATAAACGGTTTTCACAATGTTCCCCAGGTAGCGGTCTTGAACCGATTGGTGAAAAATAATAATTTTGGCTATGTTCATCATATCGCCTCCGATGGCGCGACCATCGCCGAAAAACCCGGAACTTTGATTGAGACCAGCCTTTACTATGTCATAGGTGACGGCCATTATGATTTTTCCGATTGTCCGCCCTTGGACGGGGAGATAATAGAAAAAATGCGACCATATGAAGCGACGGCGCTACAGATGATGGACAGATTGGAATTGTTTTCCAACAAGGGCTATCGTCGTTATCAGAAACGGCATGACTTGTACTTGAAGCACCTTCGGTATTGGCATCATATAACCACCAGCCGGAAAATAACGCTTTTCATCAGCCAGAACATCCCCCATGAAATTTACGACTACATCATCTACGCCATATGTCAGATTAAGTCTATTCCGGTTCTATTTTTTTTCCAAATCCAGGTGCATGATGCGACCTTAGCGTTGTCGGATATCAGCGGGTGGCAGAGAGAAATATTGCCCGAGTACGAAAGATTACAACAGCTTCAGGCCACGACGGCCATTGCCGCGCTTGCCTTAACTGGCAACGCGGCTCGGGAGTGGTCTCTTAGAGCTAACCGCCAGGCGCCACATTATATGACTCGCTCTTGGTACGGCTTTAAGGACACAAATACGTTTTTGAATATGCGTCGCCTCAAGAACAAAAACCGATTAAAAAAGATACTTAATCCGGTTACCTTAGCTAAATATGTTGTTTTTTTAATCCGCAAGAATATTCAGAAGAAAATTTTGTTTTTTTCTTATTCGTCTTTGACCACGCCACCCGATTATAGCAAACCATACGTTTATTTTCCTCTTCACTTGCAACCCGAATCCACGACTTGCCCGATGGGCGGTGCCCTGGGCGACCAGACTCTAGTGGCGGAAATTATCGCCCGGTCATTGCCGGATGGCGTTTTTCTGTACATCAAGGAGAATCCGAAGCAGACTTATCTGTGCCGCGATTATCGGTTTTATCGTAATTTGTCTCAATTAAGCGATAAGATTGTTTTCGTGCCGCTCAAGACAGATACCTACCAGTTGATAAAAAATTCGGTGGCCGTGGCGACGGTTACCGGCACGGCCGGCTGGGAAGCTTTTTTTGAGAAAAAGCCAGTCTTAGTTTTCGGACAGTGTTTTTATGATAGTGCTCCCGGCGCCTTTAAAGTACGGTCGCAGTCGGATTGCCAGCGAGTTTTGAAAGCCATCGTTAATAATGAATTCCGGTATGACGAGAAAAAATTGAAATTATTTTTGCAAGCCGTCAGCAACGTGGCCCTCAACGCTTGTTTGGATGCCGATTACTATGGCGTTTCCTCCTTGTCGATTGAGGAAAGTAACGAGCGACTTTATAATTTTTTGGAAAAGTATCTAATAAAGTTTTCATCTCCGGCATCGCTATAATCATTATATGGCTAAATATTTAATTCATCTGGGCTTTCCGAGCTGGGTAATAGACAATTTTGTAATGTATGACGTCGCCGTCAAACTGGCTCAGGCCGGTGACGAAGTCCATCTTTTTTATTGCGATCGGACCGTGCCGATTTGTTTTTCCAATCCGACGGCGGAAGAGGCGATATGTAAGTGGTGCCATTGGTATCGGGATAAGATGAAACAAGATTTACCCGCCGGAATTAAAGTCCATACTTTCAAAGAGTATTATGACCGATCTCTCGGTGAGCAGATGGCGAATTTGGAGTTTAAATATAATTCCGTTGAAGACATAAAAAAATTGACTTACCAGGGTGTGAAGATCGGCTACGGCGCCTTATCCACCTATATTTCCCAGACTCGGAACCTTAACCCCTTAATTGACGCTAAATTCCGGGCGTTTTTCGATTCTTATCTGCGAGCGGAATGTTTGCTTACGGAATTATTGGATCGAGCCTTGAAACAAATCAAGCCCGATCGCGTTTCCATGTATAACGGGCGTTTCTTTGAGACCCGACCTTTATATGATTACCCGAAAAGTTTGGGCTATCCGGTGCGTTGCTATGAAAATGTTCGTCCGCTCGGTCTTAAGAAAGGCATTTCGGCGGTTTTTTTTGAGAATACCTTGCCGCATAATATTGAATATAACGTGACAGCCATGGAAAAGAATTGGGCAGAGTCGGCCCTTTCCGAGAGCGAGAAACGGATGGTCGGCGAGAATTTTTTCCGCAATCGTCGCGGCGGCTCTGTAGCCGGAGATGTGGTTTATACGACCAAACAGATCAAAGGCTTACTACCGGACGGCTTGGATCAGACTAAAAAAAATATCATCATTTTTAACAGCTCCGAGGATGAATTCGCGGCCGTTGGTGATGAACATTATGGAATGTCCTTATTCCCGAGCCAGTTGGCCGGGGTGAAAAGAATTTTAGAACGGTATCAAGAACGACCCGATATCCATTTCTATCTGCGTCTTCATCCCAACCTGGAAAAAATTCGCTACAAATACCACACCGGCTATTATGAACTAGCCAAGCAATTTAATAACCTGACCGTCATCCCGCCACAAAGCCCGGTTAGTTCTTATGCTCTTTTGGACAAGGCGGAGAAGGTTATTATTTTCGGCTCGACCATCGGGGTGGAGGCGGCTTATTGGGGTAAACCGGTTATTCTGCTTGCTAATTCCTTCTATTCTTTCTTGGATTTATTTTATAAGCCCGAGACTGAGGAGGAATTGCAGGTCTTGATTGATTCCCAGCTGGCGCCTAAAGATAATTTGCCCGCCGTTAAGTTTGGTCTTTATGTCATGCGTTATAGCGGCGGCGACCCGGTGTTGAATTATGATACCGGAGCGACAGTCATTAAGAAAAAATATTTTTTCTTCAAGTACCGGCCGATAAGATACAGCACACTATATTTGGCGGTCATTAAAATCTCTTTAATAGCGCTTAACAAAATTTTTCCGTGGCGCCGGCTTCAGATTCCGACCAAGGAAGCCTAAGAATTACAATTTTTAATCATGAATATTAAAATATGCCTTTAGTCAGTTGCGTCATCATCACCCATAACCGCGCCCGCTACATCAAAGAGGCCATTGCGAGCGTCTTGAGCCAGGATTTTAAAGATTTGGAACTAATTATTGTTGATGACGCTTCGACCGACAATACGCCGGAAATAGTCCAAACGTTTTTGGCGGACAGACGGGTTCGATATTTTCCTCTGCTCAAGCAGCCGAACATCGCCGCCGTCCGCAATTTTGCTCTCCGGGAAGCGCGCGGCCAATACATCGCTGTTTTGGACAGCGATGATTTCTGGTGCGACAAGCAAAAGCTGACGCGGCAGTATGAATTTTTAGAGAATCATCCGGCCATAGTCATGGCCGGCAGCAGCGCGATTATTATTGATCCCGAAGGGAAAGAGAAACGGCGGGCGGTAAAACCCTCCAGCGATGCCGACATCAAAAAAGTCTTTCTGCTCAAGAATCCGTTCTTCCATTCCAGCTTGATGTACCGCAAAGACGCCATCGCCGCTTTGGGCGGCTATGATGAGAAGTTGAAATATTGCGACGACTTCGACCTCTGGCTGCGCCTGAATGAGCATGAGAATTTCTACAATTTCCCTGATTTTTTCATTAAATATCGGGAACATGACGATAATGAGAGCGTCAAAAATTTTTGGCGGGCGGTCCGAGAAGTAATGTTTATTATTTTGCTCTATCGGAAAAAATTTAAGGTTAGTTTTTCTGTCTTGGGCCAGAAGATCTGGCAGAAGGCGGTTGAGCTGATTAAACGTTAGTCAGTTTCGGATAATAATTTAAAGACAAAATAAAAAATACTCCACAATGGTGAAGTATTTTTTTTATCGTTATTAGTTTTTATCTATCTTCCGAGCCGACCCATGACCGTGGCAATCGTCTTTAAAGCGATGGTCAGATCCAGATAAAGCGAGCGTTGTTTTAAATAATATAAATCGTATTGCAGTTTCACTAAGCTGTCGGCCAAGGAAGGCGAGTGGTATTCGCCGGAAATTTGGTCCCAGCCGGACAGGCCTGGCTTGATTAAGAGCCGCGTCTTATAGAAGGGAATCTGTTTCTCCAGTTCGGTGGCGATTTCCGGGCGTTCGGGACGCGGGCCGATAAAACTCATTTCACCCCGCAGAATATTGATTGTTTGCGGTATCTCGTCGATTCTAGTTTTTCTGAGGAAGGAACCGAAGCCGGTCACGCGCGTATCGTTCTCGGTTGTGGGCGCGGCGTCGTTATTGTTAACGCGCATCGTCCGAAATTTAAGGATTTGGAAGTTAAGGCCATTTTTTCCCAGGCGCGTCTGGTGGAAAAGAACCGGACCGCGGCTGGTCAGTTTGGTGGCTAGGGCGATGAGCGGCCAAAAGGGTAGGGAGATGAGTAAGACGAAGAGGGCTAGAATAAAATCAGCCACTCTTTTTAGGAAATTAAAATAATTTTTCTGTCCTTCGCGCAGGTTTTCCAAAAACCAATTGGGGCCGATGGCTTCCACCGGAATCTTGCCGGTGATGAGTTCGTAGAAATCGGGGTAATTGAAAAAAGTGATTTGGTAGGATAAGCATTCAAACAGAACTTGGCGCAGTTTTTCGCTTTGCCCGAAATCATCGACCACGACAATCGCGTGGATGCTTTTGCTCTGGATGCTGGCCGCTAGTTGGGACATCTCCTCCGGCGTATGGAAAATTAAAGCGGTAGTATAGCCGGCGCCGGGGTTTTTTTCCAGTTCTTTCAGGAGCGCCTGACCGCGCGCTTCAAAGCCGATAATGGCCAGATTATTTTTCGGCATGAAGGGGTGGATCAAAGCGTGATAAAGGGTACGCCAAACAAAGAAGAGAACGATGAAAAGAGCGATGAAAATCGCCAGGTTGGTTCTAGGCGCGATACTGGATTGAACGTTCAGGTAGAAATAGAGAATGGACAGCAAACTGCTGAGGACGACCGAGTTGATGAACAAACGGAAGAATTTCCGGCCGCTCACTTTCAGGTTGAGGTTATAGAGATCATTGATATAGAAAATAATCAGCCAAATCGCGAAGATGACCAAAAAATGCGGCCAGTGGCTCGGCCAATGCTCTGACCAGCTCTGCTTATAGCGCCAGGCTAAAGTTAAGACTAAAGCCAGGTGCAAGAAGGCTAGATCGCCGAGGAAGAGGATAGTTTTTTTGAAGCCGAGTCCCATGTCGTTAAAATAAGCTATTTGATTTATAATATATCAGTTTAAGGCCTAAAAATCAATTTATTTTTTCAAGGAATATGCTATAATAATTTTAGCCATAAAATTGGGAAAATATTCTTTTGGCTGGAGCAAGGGTTTTTAAGAATTATTATGCTATTATTAAACAAAAAATACCAAATTATCAGTATCGGCTTAATGAGCTTGTTTTTATTTTCTCTGCTTCATTTAAACCCGGCCCTGGCTTTAAGCCCCAATATCAATCAGGTCAAGCTGTCCAGCAGTTCGGCCGTTTATTTTTTAAGCCATAAATACCACCGCAAGAAAGCCTATGTTAACGCCACCGCTTATTTAAGCTATAACAACCAGTGGTCAACCGTGAAAAATGTTAGCGCGACGGAACTAGCCTCCTGGCCGGACGCCAAACTTTTTAAAATTGCTGGTAGCCCGACTATCTATTATATTCACGGCGGGCAAAAAGCGGCCTTGGCCAACCTCGATGATTTAATCAGCTTCGGTCTGAGCGGCGAGCCGGTTTTAGAAGTCGGTGCGATTGATTTGGATCAATATCAATTAGTGGATTACGCCACCATCGGTTTAATCTCTAATGGCTCTTCTAACAATAACAATACTTCCGGCGCCACACTCTATGTCACGCGCGATCTGGTGACCGGAGCCAATAATAATACCTTGGTGGCCGGAACAGAAGGGAACTTAGTGGGTATTTTCCATTTTAGCGCCTCCGAAGCGGCCACGGTGACTGATTTAACTTTTGATTTTTCCGGTCTTTATAGCAGCGGCCTTTTGCAAGATGTTTTCCTCTTGGACGGAAATAATAATTCGCTGTTGGCCAATATCCACATTAATAATCGCCAGGCCGTTGTCCATTTCCGTTCGGCCTTAAATTTAACCAGCGGTAGCGAGCAAATTGTCAAAGTTTATTCCGGTTTGGGCGCCTGTAGCACCGATTGCACCAATCAAACCATCAGTGTCGCTTTGAAACAGGCGGACAGCGTGACCTCTAACGCCGTGACGAGCGCGGTTTGGCCGCTCCAGGGTACGACTTTCCAGATCGTTAACGGCACGATGATCGGGCAGTTAGCCGCCCAAGTCGAGAGTTTGGCCGGTACTAATTTAACGGTCAGTAACGGTAATCGTTTGATCAGCCAGCTCCGTTTAACGGAAACGACCGGGCGGGAAGATGTGCTGGTCAAACAATTGGTTTTTGAAAATAACGGCACCGCCAGCAAGGACGACTGGGAAGATTTTCGTCTTTTAAACGGCAATAACATTATCGCCCGCGTCGACCAGGTGAATGCCAACGGGCAAATCGTTTTTGATATTAATTATCTGCGGGTTTTGGCCAACGCGCCGGTGGAGCTGAGTGTTTTAGCCGGCTTAACGAGCAACTACCATCCCCAAGCGACTTTCAATCTGCAACTGGCCAGCGTCTGGTCGGAGGGTAATTCTTATCATCTATCCTTAGCGCCGGTCATCAATAATTTTAGCGAGACCTATCCTTTAAATTAAACTGATTAATATTTGCCAGAAAAATATGTCTAAATTGAAATTCAAACTATTTTTGCCCGCGGCGCTCCTTTTTTTCGCGCCGTTTTTTGTCCAGGCCGACTGCACGCAGAATACGGATTTGGCGGTCGTGGTGCGCGATCCGGCCGGTTCTTTTATCGCTAACGCTACCGTCCAGATTTATAAGCAAGAGCTTGACGCCAACGGCCAGCCCAAGCCGACCACCCGTTTCGCCTCGGCGACCACCGATGCCAATTTAGGCGTCGCCCATTTAAGCTGGCATAATTCCGAGCCTTATGATAACTACGCCCTCAAAGTTCAGACGATTAACAAAGACGGGGCGGCTTTCTGGTTCTATAATTTAAATTATAATTGCGGCGCCAGTTATAATCTGACGGAAACCTTAAGCGGCTTGACCCTGGTCTTGCATGATGAAAACGGCAGTCTGCTGACGAATACCGGTTTCAATATTTATTCTCAGCTCTATGACAGCGCCAATCATCCGCTCGCTCAAAAGAAAGAGCAATTAGTCTCGGCCAACAGCGGCTCTTCCGGCCAAACGAAAATCTATCTGCCCCAGGGCAGCGTCCGCAGTTTGGATAACACCATCAGCGACGACTATGATTTGGAAATAAGCCGGAACAATTTTAAATTTAATCTCTATAATATCCACGTGACGGACGGGCAGATGACCAGCGTTAATTATTATTTGAGCGCCTTGAGCGTGCGGCTGCAAGATATCACCGGCGCTTTATTTCCCTCCGGCACCAATGTCGAAGTCTTTCAACAAGAAGTGGACGCCAATAACAATCCGCTGGTCGGCGTAAAAACCGGACAGTTTACCCTGGGCGCGCAAGGAACGGGGCAGATGGAAATACCGGCCGATTTGTATGTGCTCGGCGTGAAAGGACAGAATAATCAGTATCAGTATTTTTGGAATATCGATGTTTTGGACGGACGCTTGAATGAATATGACCTAACCTCCTCGCAAAATTGGATCCCGACCGGTAACGGCTGTCCCAATAATTCGCGCCTCACTATTTCTTTACGCAGTTATAGCGGCAACTTAGGTATCGGCTTGAAATATGCTCTCTATGAACAGGGAACCGATGCCAACGGTCTGCCGAGTGCCGGAAAAAGCGTGACCAGCGGGACTATCGACAGTTCCGGCCAGGCGATTGTTAATTTCGCGCCCGATCCGCGCAAGATTTACGCCCTGAAAGTTTGGGACCGCCGCGCCGACGCCGGCGAATTTTGGTTTTATAACGCCGTGCGTTTTGTTTGCGGCTACGATCGCGCCATCACCGAATATGTTCCGGCCTTAAAAATAATCCTGCGCGACGAAGCGGGCAATCTGAAAAAAAATTATAATTTTTCCCTCTACGCCCAGGAATATGACGCCGACAACAATCCCTTTTTCCAAAGCAGCGATTTGATCGCCACTTTGCAATCCGGGAGCGCCGGTATGGTCACGGTTTATGTCGCTCCTTATAATCCCTATCGCAGCGGCCAAACCGGGTTCTACGCTTTAAGCGCTAAGGACGGGAGCGGCAATACTGTGACCGCCTATAATATAAAAATATCGGCCGACGCCGATTCGACCTTCAACTATACTTTCAACGGTTTAAGCGGCCAATTGACCGACGCTTCGAAAAAACCCTTGACCAATAAGGAAGTGCAGCTCTATGAGCAGATTAGCGGCGAGGGCGGCTATAGTTTGGGCCGCCAATTGGCTAAAGTTAATACCGATAATTCCGGCCGCTTCCATTTTGAATATTCCGGCGGTATTTACGCCTTAAGTGTGACTGATGATTTTAACCAGGCCAATATTTTTTGGAACGCCCAGGTGAGCGGCACCGCGCAAAACGCGCAGAAATTAGTCACGAACTTAACGCGCTTCAGTTTATCGGATACCGAAGGCGGTATCTTGCCCAACAACGCCTCTTTAAATTTATACAGTCTGACTTCTTCCGATGGCAAAACTTATTACCGCGATAAGCAGATCGGCAGTATTGCCTTGGGCGCCGGCCGCAGCGCAATCAAAGCTTTAGCCGCCGGTCCCTATCTGGTTACTTATAACGGGACCAATAACCGCGAATTCGGCGTGGCTTTTTACGCGAAAAACGGCCTGGTCCAGGAAGTGAAGGTGGTGGTCAACACCAAATATCTGACGGCCAACACTCAGTCTTTTACCCTTAGTTCCGTTGGCGTTTACACCTCGCCGACCGTGACCACGACCAGCACCATTACGCCCGCGCCGACTATCAGCAATCGCTTGGCCGGCCGCATCTTGTTACAAGTGCAGGATAAAGGCCAAGCTTGGTATGTTAATCCCCTGGACAAGAAAAGATATTATATGGGTCGCCCCGCCGACGCTTTTAACCTTATGCGCCGTTTTGGCCTGGGCATTTCCAATGCCAATTTTGCCAACTTGCAGAAAACCGCTAACCGCAGTTTGGCCGGCCGAATTCTCATTAAGACCGAAGACAGCGGCCGCGCTTATTATTACGACCCGCTGAATTTGCAGCTCTATTATCTCGGTCGCCCCGATGACGCCTATAATATTATTCGCAGCCGCGGTTTAGGGATTACGAATACGGATATCGCGCAGATTAAAATCGGTTTATGAGTAGTCCCAGCCAATACAACTGGCCGGCCATCGGCAACGAGCGGGCGATAGAATTTTTGGAAAAAGCGATTGCCAATGAGAAGATTGCGCAGACTTATGTTTTTGCCGGTCCGGCCGATTTAGGCAAGTCCACAATCGCCATCGCCTTCGCCCGAAATTTACAAGGCAATCCGGAAGGCTTTAACAGTGATCTCCATATTTTGCAGGCGGAAGAAGGCAAGAAAAATATTTCTATTGAGCAAGTCCGGGAATTCATTAAGATTCTAAATTTGAGTTCCTTTTTGAATTCCTATAAGATTGGTATTATCAAAGAAGCGGAAAGGTTGACCCCGGAAGCGCAAAGCGCGCTCCTGAAAACGCTGGAAGAACCGCGGGAGAAAGTAATTGTTATTTTACTCGTGACCAATGAAGAAAGCTTGCCGGCCACCATCTTATCCCGCAGCCAAATCTTATATTTCATGCCGGTGGCCAGTGCTTTGATTTATGATTATTTGATCAAAAATTACGGCGCCAACCGCTCTTTGGCCAAAGATTTAGCTAACCTGTCTCTCGGCCGCCCTTTGCAGGCGGTGCGCTATTTGGAGAGCGGGGCGGAGTATAAGGATTATTTGGAGAAAGCGGAAGTCTGGTTAAATTTTTTCCATCAAGACTTGAATACCCGTCTGAGTTCTTTGGATAAATTATTCAGTGATAAAAGTTTCAGCCGCCAAGCCGCGACTAGCGCGCTCGAAGTCCTGCTCTTGGGCGAAGGACTGCTGCGCGATTTGCTGCTCCTCAGTCTAGGCCAAAACGACCGGGTCCAGCATTCCGCTTTAAGCGACTCTTTAGCTCAGGCTCTGAATCAGCTGGAAACAGCGAGTGACCACAACAGCGGTCCGATAATTTTAGCCAATTTAAAATTAATCGCCCAAGCCAAGGAATATTTAAGCGCCAATGTTAATCCCCGCCTGGTTTTAGAACAAGTGCTAATGAATTTAGCGTTATAAAAATATGTTCAACAAAAAAATCAAAGCCTTAGTCCTGGTGCTCGTTTTGTTTCCGCTTTTAGCGGCCTGTACCATTACTACCGGCGGTTCAACCAGTACCGCCACTTTGGCCGACAGCAGTATTTTTTTCTCGCAAGACAAGGGGGACAATTGGCGGCCGATGGCCTATGTGCCGATCGTTTCCGGCAGTCCGCAGAATATCAATGACCTTAACGTCAATCTCTTGACCATGGATCCGGAAGACAGCAAGGCGATTTATCTGGCCAGTATCGACGAGGGTTTGTACTATACCTATACCATCGGTAACGGCTGGAATTATGTCAGCGGTTTGCCCAAGACGACGATTAACGACATCAAAGTCGATCCGAAAAACAAATGCCTGCTTTACGCCGCTTTAGGCAATCGTGTCTATCGTTCCGCGGACTGTACCCGCACCTGGACGCAAGTTTATTATGACAATAATACCGGCGTGAACGTGACCAGCATCGTGGTCGATCATTATAATGATCAGAATTTATATATCGGCACGTCGCGCGGCGAGATTATCAAAAGCATTGATTCCGGCAACTCGTGGCGGACGATTCAGAACATGGAAGAGGGCGTGGCTAAATTGCAGATGTCGCCCCAGGACAGCCGCCTCCTGTTCGTGGCCACCGTGAAGAATCGCATTTTCAGTTTCACTTCCAATACGCTGACCAACGCCGCCAATTCGGCTGATTTGGAACAAAATTTTTTGGTGGAGAACTGGACGGATTTGAACGCCGTCCTGCAAGGCTTTAACTTGGGTTCCAATTTTCGGGAGATGATGATGGCGGAAGACGGAACCATGTTCTTGGCCACGGACAAGATTATTATGCAATCCAAAGATAACGGCATCACTTGGGAGGAAATTAAATTAATCCAGCCGGAAAAAGATGCGGTCATCAACGCTTTCGCAATTAATCCGCAGAATTCTTTGGAAATATATTATGTTACCAACACCACTTTCTTCCGCTCCAATGACGGCGGCGCGACTTGGACCACCAAGAAACTGCCGACAGCCCGTTCCGGCCGAGCCATTTTAGTGGATTTCAATAATCCGACCGCTCTCTATTTAGGCACTAAAAAATTAAAATAAATATATGAATCAGTATTTGCAAAGCAAGCAAGCCGATTTTACCAGCGCTTTGGATTTCTTTAAAAAAGAAATCGGCGCCCTGCGAACCGGGCGCGC
>Ga0209429_10000439_pt1 | contig 28113 bp, 17 predicted proteins | sample BarGraNGADG00212_3_FD_184493 | JGI IMG/M metagenome (GOLD analysis project Ga0209429, IMG submission 184493) | Arctic peat soil microbial communities from Barrow, Alaska - Barrow Graham LP Ref core NGADG0004-212 (SPAdes) (version 2) | ecosystem: Environmental > Terrestrial > Soil > Wetlands >...
TCGGACAAACAAACCGTCCAATTCAAGATTTCAGCCACTTTCGAACCCTTTTCCAGGCATTTGATTTCGATTCCAGCCGGTGAAATCCTCGGCGTGAAACTGGTTGACACCTACCAATGTGTCTTTTACACCCAAATGGACACCACCCCCAAATTTCCCATCATCTCCGACAACGAACTTCTTACCTTGGTGCAACACCGCACCTTCGATTATTTTTGGAAATACGGCCACCCCGTCAGCGGCCTTGCTCGTGAACGACTCGGCTCGGGTGAAACCGTGACCATGGGCGGCTCCGGTTTCGGCCTCATGGCCCTGCTCACCGGCATCGAACGCGGCTTCATCACTCGTGCTCAAGGCTTTGCCCGCCTGGACACCATCGTCAACTTCTTAGGCCTCAGCAGCACAGATAAATACCACGGCGCATTCCCCCATTGGATGAACGGCACAACCGGTAAAACCCAACCATTCACTAGCAATGACGATGGAGCCGACTTGGTTGAAACCGCCTTCCTATTCCAAGGCCTGCTTACGGTTCAGGCTTATTTCAAAAACGGAAACGCCTACGAAAAGGCTCTTTGCCAGAAAATCCAAACCCTTTGGGAAAACGTCGATTGGACCTGGTTTCAACAAAACGGCCAGGAAAAACTTTTCTGGCACTGGTCCCCGGACAAAGGTTGGATCATGAACATGACCGTGAGCGGTTGGAACGAAAGCCTTATCGTCTACGTTCTGGCAGCCTCCTCACCAACGCACCCCATCGCCAAATCCGTTTACGTAAACGGTTGGGCAAATAACGGCAACATCCGCAACGGCAACAGCTATTACGGCATCACACTTCCGTTGGGTGAAGCCAAGGGCGGTCCGCTCTTCTTTTCGCATTACAGTTTTCTGGGACTGGACCCGCGACACCTCTCGGACACCTACGCCAATTATTTCGAACAGAACCAGGCACACGCACGCATCAACTTAGCCTACTGTGTTGCCAATCCCCAGGGAAATTACGGCTACAGCAGCCATTGCTGGGGACTTACCGCCAGCGACATACCCAACGGTTATACGGCATCCTCACCGAATCACGACGTCGGCGTCATCGCTCCAACCGGTGCATTGTCTTCGTTCCCCTATACTCCCGTTGAAAGCATGGCCGCTCTCCGCTTTTATTATTACACCTTGGGGGACAAACTCTGGGGATCATATGGTTTCAAAGACGCATTCAGCCTTCGGCAGAATTGGTTCGCCGACTCCTACCTGGCCATTGACCAAGGCCCTATTATTGTCATGATCGAAAACTACCGCACTGGTTTGCTCTGGAACCTCTTCATGAGTAACGCGGACGTCCAGACCGGCCTGACCAAGCTCGGTTTCACCTACTGAACCTCAGCCACTTCCTTCATTTTTACAAAAAACAACCCCTCAGATTTGGCGAAACCCCAATAAATTCCTACTTTTGCACCGCATTTAGCACGGGGTGTAGCTCAGCCCGGTTTAGAGTACCCGTCTGGGGGGCGGGTGGTCGTAAGTTCGAATCTTATCACCCCGACAAATGACCCTCAAGGACTTACAGGCAACTGTAGGTCCTTTTTTTTGTCCGATGCTCCGCTTTTTATATATATAAAATTTTATAATGATCTCTTTATCATTATCTTTAGCCAATACATTGAATTGTATCCTCACAATTATTTATCTGTTATATTGTTTTCTGAAAATGTTTTGTTCCTATCGGGATGGAACATGAATTTGCAATAAGTTTGAAATTAAATCCTTTCGCTACTATGAAAAATTCAAGTAACAAATCGGAGGCCGCACCCCTGCGCCATAAGGCAGAAGGGTTATTGAAAGAAAAGTGGATAAATGCTAGTCTGCAACTTTCTGAATTCGAAAAACAAAAACTCATTCATGAACTTTCAGTGCACCAAATTGAGCTTGAATTACAGAATGAAGAACTGGCACTGGCAGAAGAAAAATTAATACAAAGCAACGAGCGCTATAAAAGAATTACCGATGGTTTGACCGACTATCTTTATACGGTTAATGTAAAAGACGGAAAAGTTCTTGAAACGATTCATAACGAGGCTTGTCTGGCAATAACCGGCTATACTCAGAAAGAACTTTCTGATGATCCCTATCTCTGGATAAATATGGTTATTCCTGAGGAAAGGGACTTTGTTGTGGAAAGAGCCTCTGAGATTCTTAAAGGTAAAGAGCAGGCTCCCTGTGAACTCCGCATCCGGAAAAAAGACGGTGAAGTCCGCTGGATTAAAAATACGACTATTCCCCATTACGGTTCAAATGGGGAACTCGTTTCGTACGATGGGGTATTAAAAGACATCACTGAAAGAGTTTATGCCAAACAAGAGTTAATCAAAGCCAAAGAACACGCCGAAGAAAGCGATCGCCTGAAATCGGCCTTTCTTTGCAACATGAGCCATGAAATAAGGACTCCGATGAATGGCATCCTGGGCTTTTCCGAACTGCTTAAAGAATCGGAACTTTCAGGTGAACGACAGCAAGAGTTTCTCAGCGTAATAGCGAAAAGCTGTGATCGTTTGCTTAATATCATCAACGATATTGTTGATATTTCGATAATAGATTCGTGCCAGACGAACATTTCCATTTCCCAAACAAATGTAAATGAACAGATTGAACATATTCATTCATTATACATGCAGGACGCTGAGCAAAAAGGATTACAGATTTCCTTTATAAATGCATTGCCGACCAATGAAGCGATCATCAACACGGACAAAAATAAACTGGGTATCATTCTTTCGAACCTGGTTAAAAATGCCCTAAAATTCACTGCAACAGGGCATATTGAAATCGGTTATGAGTCGACAGACTCACCAACGGATCGATCAATGACCGAATTGATTTTTTTCGTGAAAGACACAGGCATCGGAATTCCAAAAGACAGACAGGAAGTCATCTTTGAACGATTTATGCAGGCTGATGTTTCTAATTCACGTGCATTTCAGGGTGCAGGGCTGGGTTTAGCCATTGCGAAAGCGTATGTTGAAATATTGGGCGGTAAGATTTGGGTTGAAAGCGAAGAAGGCGTTGGTTCAACTTTTTATTTTACCCTTCCATGCCATGCTGTGCCGATAGAAAAAGAGGTGACTAAAAGTACGGTTTTGGCCGAAGATGATAAAAACAGAATTGACAAACTGAAAGTATTAATTGCCGAAGACGACGAAGCATCCGAAAAATTTCTTACATTCACAGTAAGAAGCTTTTCTAAAGAAATTCTGAAAGCAAGCACCGGAGTTGAAACAGTTGAAACCTGCCGAAACAACCCTGACATCGATTTAGTAATCATGGATATACGAATGCCTGAGATGGACGGATATGAAGCCACCCGGCAAATACGGCTATTCAATAAAGACGTGGTTATTATTGCACAAACAGCCTATGCACTATCCGGTGATAGAGAAAAGGCCCTTGAGGCTGGATGCAATGAATATCTCTCAAAACCCACTGGTAAATCATACCTGATTGAGTTAATCAAAAAGCATTTTAACAAATCAGGGATATGAAAACCGACCCAAAGATAAAAACAACGGCCATTGATGCCGTACTCCTTCGCCAAAAGGCTGAAGAACTATTGAAAGAGAGACAGTTAAAAGCTGACCTGCCACTTTCTGAATCCGAAATGCAGAAGCTCGTTCATGAACTTGGGGTGCACCAAATTGAGCTTGAATTACAGAACGAAGAGCTGACGCTGGCTAAGGAGAAGGCAGAAGTTGCATCCAAAAAGTATGTTGAATTATACGATTCTGCACCATCAGGTTATTTTACGCTGACCAAGTCAGGTGAAATTATTGAGCTAAACTTGAGCGGTGCAATGATGCTTGGCAAAGAACGCTCGCAGTTGAAAAACGGTCTGTTCGGTTTTTTTGTTTCCAACGATACCAAACCCATCTTTAATCACTTTCTTAGGAAAGTATTTACCCGCAAAGCCGAAGAATCGTGCGAAGTCGCCCTGTCAACGAATGGTGAATCACTCAAGTATGTCCACCTTACCGGTATCGTTACCGAAAACGGAAAACAATGCTTTATAACTGTAATAGATGTCACCGAACGCAGGCAGTTAGAGAAAGAGCGGTTCGAAAACAGCGAAGAACATTATAGATTGCTATACGAGAATGCCAAAATCGGCCTTTACCGGACTACTCCCGATGGAACTATACTCCTGGCAAACAAAGCTTTGGTCGCCATGCTTGGCTATCAGTCATTTGACGAACTTGCTAAAAGGAACCTTGAACAAAACGGGTTCGAACCACCGTATCAACGAAAAGCATTTTTAGAGAAGATCGAACAAACCGGAGAAGTAGAAAATTTTGAGTCAACATGGATTCGTCAGGACCGCACACCTATCTTTATAAAAGAAAGTGCCTTGGCAATACGCGATTCTCATGGCAATACGATTTACTACGATGGAACCGCGGAAGATATTACCCAACTCAAGCGCACACAAGATGAGTTGGACTGGAATATGGCGTTACTTGAAGCCAAAGCGAATTCCACCACACCGAATTCCTCCGTTGATGCAATTCTGGTAGTCGATTTGCAGGGAAAAAAGATCATTCAAAACCAGAGGGCTACCGACTTGTTAAAAGTTCCCCAGCACATCGCCGACAAAAAAGATGACGAGAGTGAACTTCTGTGGGTCGCGGGCTTGAACAAGGATCCCCAACGCTTCATCGAAAGGGTTAAGTATCTGTATGCTCACCCCAATGAAATAGGCAAAGATGTACTTGAGTATAAGGATGGGACATTTCTGGATCGCTACACGGCTCCAGTTGTTGGCAAAAACGGAAAATACTACGGCAGACTCTGGATATTCCGCGACATCACCGAACGCCGACGGACGCAGGCATCGCTTCGCGATAGCGAGCGTCGATATCGCCTATTGATTGAGACCGTCAATGAAGGTATTTCAGTTGCTCAAAATGGATTTCTTAAGTTTGTTAATCCAATGATGCAAGTGATTACAGGCTTCACCCAAGAGGAACTTTTGTCACTTCCTTTTCTTAGTTTTGTATATCCTGAGGATAGGGAAATAGTGAAAAGCAATCATCTGAAACGAGAAAAAGGGGAACCGTTTTCACCCAGATATCAATTCAGGATTGTGAAGAAAGATGGGAGTTCAAGAAAAATCGAGATGAATGGGGTGGTAATAGAATGGGAAGGTGAACCAGCCTCCTTAAACATGTTTGCCGATATCACCGAACGTGAGCTTGCAGAGGAAGAAATAAAACGTAAAAACGAACAACTTCAAAAACTCAATGCTGAAAAAGACAAATTATTCTCCATCATTGCCCATGATCTGCGAGGCCCATTCAGCGGCTTTTTGGGATTGACAGAAATCTTGGCAGGTGATCTACAAAGTTTGACCATGGAAGAAATTCAGGAGTATTCGGAGTCCCTGAGCAAATCAGCTACCAAGCTTTACCTCCTTCTCGAAAACCTGTTACAGTGGTCAAGAATGCAACAAGGATCCATTCCTTTTCATCCCAAGGTATGGCAAATGCTTCAGGTAGTAGAAGAATGTATGGAAATGGAACCAGCCAATAACAAGGGAATATCCATTGTTTACGACATTCCGGATCATATAGAGGTATGTGCTGACAAGGATATGCTCCAATCAATCATCAGGAACCTGGTTTCAAATGCCCTAAAATTCACACCCAAAGGAGGCAAAATACGGATTTCAGCTAAAGGCCTTCCTGATAACAGTGTTGAAATTACAGTGAAGGATACGGGTATTGGAATGAGTCCGTCAATGGTTGGTGATATATTCAAACTCGATGCTCAAACCAATAGAAAAGGCACTGAAGGCGAACCCAGTACAGGCCTTGGCATGCTGCTATGCAAAGAATTTGTAGAAAAGCAGCGTGGCACCATTTGGGTTGAAAGTGAAGAAGGAAAAGGAAGTGCGTTTAAATTTACGTTGCCGATGGGAAACCCAGATCAGTAGGAGTGTATGGTAAAATGTGTATTTTTGCGGTATGAATAGTAAAAACAGCCTCATCATCGTTTCTGGCGGAATGGACAGCATCACCCTCCTACACGATTACCACCATCAAATCGCCCTTGGTGTTACCTTCAACTACGGCTCCAAGCACAACGAAAAAGAAATTCCCTTTGCCCGGTTGCATTGCGAAGCACTGGGCATCCCGCACCTGGTCATTCCCCTGGAATTCATCAACCAATACTTCAAAAGCGACCTGCTGCAATCGGGCGGCGACATCCCCGAAGGTCATTACGCAGACGAGAACATGAAATCGACCGTTGTACCCTTTCGGAACGGCATCATGCTCAGCATCGCCGCAGGCATTGCCGAAAGCAACGACCTGGAGCGCATCCTGATGGCCAACCACTTTGGCGACCACGCCATCTACCCTGATTGCCGGGAATCTTTCATCAAACCGATGAATGAGGCCATCAAGAATGGAACGTACAAGCAGATTGAGATCTTCGCCCCCTACACCTTGCTGGACAAACGTCAGATTGCCCTGATTGGACAAAAGCTAGGCATCGACTACTCGACAACCTGGACCTGCTACAAGGGTGGGGACGAGCATTGCGGGGTTTGCGGGAGCTGTGTGGAACGGAAGGAAGCGTTGGAGGGGTTTGACAGTACGGTGTATTTGAAATAGGGATTTTAAAGCCCAGCCACCAACTGCCTGAGTTTCGTTTCAGCCAGTTTCAGGTTGAAGCGGTAGTTGATGAGTCGCGTGTTGGAGTTCATGAACGTTTCCTGAGCCAAGTGTACTTCGAGCGAATTGGTTTCACCGAAGCGAAGGCGTTGGATGCTGATTTCAAGGTATTCCTTGGTCATCAGGTTGTTTTCCTCCTCGATTTTGAGTAGAGCTTTTTGGTTGTCGAAGTCGTTGAAGGCATTCTGCAAGGCCAAGTTCATCTCCAGCTGAAGGCGTTCCAAATCGGCTTGCGAAGATGCAACATTGAGTTCAGCCACCTTTTTCTTACGGTTGTTTTCGCCTCCCTGGTAAATGGGTATGCTGATGGAGCCACCGATGTTCGGGCCAAGGCTGGTCTGATCCGTGCCTGCGCTGTTCAGGTCGTTGGAACCGGAAAGTGCATATTTGGCGTTTAGACCAATTGTGGGCAGGTAGTTGCTTTTGGTTTCCTTCAAAGCCAATTGATTGATTTCAAGCTGTTTTTGAAGCGCCAAAAGGCTAGCGTTGTTGGAATTCAACTTTTTGAAAAGGTCTTCTCGATTGGGTTGGTATTGGTCGGGGATGGAATCGCCCACTACCAAGGGAATCTCGGTGTTTCGGGCAAGCAAGGTGTTCAATGCGCGCTTTGCTTGGCGGATGGCGAATTCCTGCGAAATGGCCGTTTCCAAAACTTCATTCAAATCGGTTTTGGCTTGCAGCAGATCGGGTTTGGATAAAGCACCCGAATTGAAACCCGTCTGAGCAATGGTGACACGCTCCTGATTGTAACGAATGGTCTGCTGGACGGAACGGAGCTGTTGCTGAAGTCGAATCAGGTCGTAATACGTTGAAATGACTTCATACATTTTTGCCTGGACGGTTTCGCGGAAACGGATTTCCCCCAGCGAGGCCGTTTCGCGAAGCCTCTGACGCATCACAAACATCCTGCCACCGTCGTAAAGTGTCCAATCAAGCAACAAATAGGCGGTTCCGTTCAGCAGGGTTGTCCCGCTATTGACAGTACCACTGGATGTAGAAACGTCTCGAGTATTCACGTGGGACAAATCAGTTGAAGCATTGATAGAAACGGTGGGAAGCATTCCCGCGTTACCGGCTGTATTGTTGGCTTCGGCCACCTGCGACGCATTCCTCGATATTTGTATGTCGAAATTGTTTTTCAAAGCCGTATCGATGGCTTCTTCCAAAGTCAATGGTGATTGTGCGAACAAAGCCGACGTGAGGAGAACAAGAGCCAGGCTGGTCAGTATGCGTTTCATTTCAATTAGTTTGGTTGATGAGTTTTCTTTCCGGTCAACATGGTGTACATGACCGGAATCACAAACAAGGTCAGCATCAGGGCAAACAAAAGCCCGCAAACGATGACGATACCCATCGAAACACGACTTTCGGCACCTGCGCCCAACGCCAGAGCAATGGGCAGCGCTCCGAACATGGTGGCCAGGGAGGTCATCAGAATGGGGCGGAAACGGCCGGAAGCAGCTTCAAAGGCAGCCGTTGCCTTATCCATGCCAGCCTTGCGTTTGTTATTGGCGAATTCCACAATCAAAATACCGTTTTTGGTCACGATCCCGATAAGCAAGATCATACCGATTTCAGAAAATATGTTCAACGTTTGACCGAATATCTTCAGTGAAATCATAGCACCTGCCAAAGCCATGGGTACCGTAAGCATGATGATGAGCGGGTCGCGGAAACTTTCGAACTGGGCGGCCAGGATGAGGTACACCAGCATCAAAGCAAGCACCAACGAAAATAAGATGTTGGAAGAACTTTCGGCAAAGTCTCTGGAAGAACCCGCCAACGCTGTGTTGAAGGAATCATCCGTGAACTTGGCGGCTATGCGTTGCATTTCAGTGATACCGTCACCCTGGGTATATCCTTTGGACAAATTGGCTGAAACGGTGGCCGATTTGTATCGGTTGTAATGGTACAGCATGGGCGGACTGCTGTTTTCCTCCATCTTGATGACATTGTCAAGCTGCACCATACCACCATTCTTGGAAGGCACATACAGGGAGGACAAATCCGCCGGAGCATCGCGGTCTTCCCTGTCTACCTGACCAATGATGTAATATTGCTTGTTGTTGCGCAGGAAATATCCGTAGCGGCTTCCGCTAAAGGCAGACGAAAGGGCATCGGACACATCTTTTTCGCTGACACCGAGGCTATTGGCTTTAAGCCGATCCACCGTAACGTTCAGTTCTGGCTTGTTGAACTTGAGGTCTACATCTACCGTGCTGAATACAGGACTGTTCTGCGCTTCGTCCAGAAATTTGGGTAATACATCCTTCAGTTTCTGGAAGTCAAGATTCTGCAGTACAAATTGAACAGCCATGCCTCTGGAATTAGAGGTAGAAATGGTCTGTTCCTGACTGGCCGTCACTTTGACATTGGGGAACCGGTTGTAAATCCGGGTGAGCCGGTCGAAAATAGCCTGTTGAGAAGCCTTTCGCTCCGTTGGATCGGTGAGGAACACCATGATGGAACCACTGTTCACGCTTGAACCTCCGCCGAAACGGGTCATCACGAAACGGTTCTCGGGTACGGAATCCATGGTGACCAAAGCAACTTGGTTGATGAAGTTTTGAGTGGTCGTATATTCCATGCCTTCAGCGGCCTTGATGTTGGTACGGATAAAACTGTGGTCTTCCAAGGGAGGCGAATCCTGTTTCAAGGTCGTTGCCAGCCCCAAGACCACGATTAAACACCAAACCAATACGACGATGGGAATCCACTTGTTGCGGAAGAAAAAGCTCAGCAGCTTTCGGTAACCATTTTCCATACCGGTAAAGAATGGCTCAGTGTCCGTGTAGAAGCGGGTGTGGTGACTACTGCCGCCGCCCAGGATGACGTTGAGCACCGGCGTCAGGGTGAGTGAGACCAAGGCTGAAATCAATACTGCTCCAGCTACCACTACGCCGAACTCTCGGAAAAGTCGACCGGTGAAACCTTCCATAAACATCACAGGCAGGAATACGACTGCCAACGTCACAGAAGTGGAAATGACGGCAAAAAAGATTTCGCGGGTTCCTTCGAAAGCGGCTTTCCACTTGTCCATGCCCTGCTCTCGTTTCTTGAAAATATTCTCGGTCACCACAATACCATCGTCCACCACCAGGCCGGTGGCAAGAACGATACCTAAAAGCGTGAGCACATTGATGGAGAAACCCGCCAAATACATGATGAAGAAGGTTCCGATCAGCGAAACCGGAATATCGATGAGTGGGCGAATGGCGATGATCCAGTTTCGGAAGAACAGGAAAATGATGAGTACTACCAGCGAAATGGCAATACCGAGCGTTTCGGCCACATCCTTGACGGATTGACGAACAAAAACGGAACGGTCACGGCCGATTTCGAGCACCATGCCTTCTGGAACGGTCTGTCGGATCTGGTCCAGGCGTTTATAGAATTCATCCGCTATCTGAATATCGTTTGCTCCGGGCAAAGGAATTAGCGCCAGCATAGTTCCGGTCGCCCCGTTGATGATGGCGCCTGTTTCTTCATTCTGCGGGCCAAGTACGGCTTCTCCAATGTCACTGAGCCGAACCACCTGATTGTCGTTCTGCTTGACAATCATGTTGTTGAAATCGTCCTCGGTTTCGAGCCGACCGCGGGTCTTGACCAGCATTTCAGTAGCTCCGCCTCGAATCTTACCGCCTGGCATTTCTACGTTCTCGCGCACCAATGCTGCTTTTACGTCGGAAGCCGTCAGTTGGTAAGCCGCCATTTTAGCCGGATTCAGCCACAAACGCATGGCCGGTTTCTGCTGACCGTAAATCTGAACGGAACTGACACCAGGAATGGTCTGTAGTTTCTCCTGAAGGATATTTTCGGCATAGTCGCTCAGTTCGATGGTGTTCATCCGACTGCTCCGGGCAATCAGCATGATGATGGGGTCGCCGTTGGCATCGGCCTTGGTGACGGTCGGTGTGGCGTCGATGTCTTGCGGCAACTGTCGCATTGCTTGGGACACCTTGTCACGAACGTCGTTGGCAGCTTTTTCAAGGTCGGAACCCAGATCGAATTCCACAGTGATGGAACTACTTCCAACAGAGGATTGTGATGACACAGATTTTATGCCCTCGATGCCGTTGATGGATTTTTCGAGGGGTTCGGTAATCTGCGATTCAATGATTTCGGCATTGGCACCTGTGTACGAAGCCTGAACCGTGATGATGGGCGGGTCGATGGCCGGATACAACCGGACACCCAGAAAATTGAATCCCACAAAGCCGAGCAGAATGATGATGAGGCTCAGTACTGTGGCCGCTACCGGGCGTTTCAGGGCAAAATCGGATAATGTCATATGAAGTCGGTTGTCATTTGGGATCGGTTACGTGGGAGTACTTAATGATGTCGCCTTCCTTAAAAAATAGGAGGCCTGAAGTGACCAAGGTGTCACCCGGTTGCAGACCATCGGTGACTTCGACCAGAGACTCCTTACGAATGCCGGTTTTAACGGTGACAAAATGCGCTTTTCCTTTTCGGGCGATGATGACTTGCTTCTCGCGTTCCATCGGAATGATGGATTCAGTCGGTATCAACAAGGCTTTGGTGTTCTCTCCCAATTGAAGCTTGACATTGGCGAAAGCGCCTGGAATCAAGCCTGCAGCCGACTGGTTGATGACTGCCCTTACCTTGAGGTTCCGGGTGGCATCGTCGATGCTGCGTTCCGTTGCGAGTACGGTTGCATGGTAATCATTTTGGCCGGAATACAGGGAAAAATCCACATTCATGCCTGCCTTGATGGCCTCCCCGTATTTTTCAGGGACGTAGAAGTCCAATTTCAGGCGGTTGCTGCGGACGGTCGCCAGCGTGGTGGCAGTACTAACCACCGCACCCAGACTGACGTTGCGCAAACCAACGATACCATCGAAGGGAGCCAGAATGACCATTTTTCGGATCTGGGCCTTCTGTGCTTCGATTTCAGCCTGCAACGAATTGACTTGCAGAAGGGATTGTTCGTATTCGTTCTGGCTAATGCCATTCACCTTGATAAGCTCGGATTGCCGTTTATAAATTTCTTGCTGCAGGTCCAACTGCGCTTTGAGCTTTTTTAGTCCTGCCTGAAGGTCGTCGTCAAAAAATTTCACCAAAACCGTACCTTTTGAAACGGTCTTGCCTTCCGGCAGATTCAACAATACGATGCGGCCGGCCACTTCGTTCTTGAGTTCCACTTCATCGAATGAAAGCAAGGAACCGGTCACAGATATTTCATTTAGAAGCTTGGCTGGACGTACCACAAGGGCTTCGACTTTGCGTTGTCCATCACCTTTGCCCTTGCGTTTTTCTTCGGGTTTCTTATGAAGCAGCAATAGGGTGAGCGGCACTAAAATGAGTATCAGGACAGAAATCCTGATGATGTTTTTTTTCACTGGGAGGCTGTTTAAATTCGACTTGAAATCTACCCGCTAAGGTAATCATACCTTTTAGACCGTAAAAGGGTGGAATCGTTTATTTATGGAATGAAATCAGTTCGTTAAATTCCTGGCGTAAAGAATCCGGGATTAATTTACTGTTTTCGTCAATGGGACACCCAATATCCATTCGATGTCACTTTCCAGACTCCCTTTTTATCCGATCCTTCGCGAGAAATTACACCTTCATTTTTCAATTTTTCCATATATTTTTGTACCGCAGAAGGATTGATTTGCAACGCTTCCGACAGTTCTTTCCGTGTAATATTGGGTTTTTCAACTAGGAGTTCAAGCACTCTGACCACTTTTTCTGACCACTTTTTCTGACCACCTAAATCATCTTTCTGACCACCTAAATTGATGTTCAATGGTGAATTTTGCTCTTTAACACCATCACTTTTTGCCTCTATTCGCAAATGTCTGTTTCTTAACTCGTTATTTTCACCGAGCAATAAATTGCCAAAAAAACGCATCAGATATTCGTGGGTTGCGAAAACTTTATTTTGATAGTCGTTATGATTTGCCCTGACAAGCGCATTGCGTAAATACCAGGAATGCTTGGCAAACATATCGTTTTCCACTTCAAAACCGAAAGAGCGTAGATATTTAATAGTAAAAACGGCTATTGTACGTGTATTTCCTTCACAAAAAGCGTGAATCTGCCATAATCCCGAAATGAATTTTGCAATATGTTCTACTATTTCCTGCTTTGAAAGTCCTTTGAAGTTGAAATTCTTTTCTTGTAGAAAATCGTAATCAAGCGTTGCGTTAATAGTATCGGCAGAGGCGTATAACACTGTTTTTCCATTCAATACCCATTCTGATTTGGTAATATTGTAATCACGAATTTTGCCAACTTTCACACGAACATTTTCAACGCCTGTAAAAAGACGTTTGTGTATTGAAAGGAGTTCGGCAGGGCTAAATGTAAACGTTTGCTCCGACAAAATTTCAGTGATATTCGCCGAAACTTTGTCTGCCTCTTCGGTACGGTCGCCATCAACACTTTTGACGTTTTTCTGTCGTCTGTAATAATTGTCGATACGGTATTTTACCTCGTCAATAGTAATTTTGCCTTCAATGTTTTCTTTGGCGGTTTCAATCAAATAGGCAGAAGGCGTTAAACCATCAATCTGCTGCAAGCCGATAGCGGTTTGCCAGATTTGGCTTTTCTCAATTTGTGAGGGTTCGCCCTGCCGGAGATATTCATCAAACTCTTCTATCATTTTCAGGGTGGTTAGTCGTTAACGATTAGTGGTTTGATGTAACTTTCATAACATTATTGATAGGATTTTATTGCCAAGACAAATGTAAACAATCGAGCGCAATACAAATTGCTGGCAAACATATTATTTTTTTGTCAATTTACCATCACTATTTCCAAAGTCTAGACAAAATCGGCATGACACCTGCTGAATTGAAGAAACGGCAATAAATTCGTACCTTTGCAGCCGTACCAAACGCAACGAATCATGTCCTATACGATACAGGCCGGCCGTTCTCTGAACGCCAACATTCAACTGCCGGCATCCAAAAGCATCAGCAACAGAGCATTGATTCTCGATGCGATGGCGGGTTCATCTTCAAGGAATTCCTTGCATAACCTTGCCGACTGTGACGACACGCTGGTCATGACAACAGCGCTGGGATTCAACACAAATAAAATTGATATCGGTGCAGCTGGCACTTCGATGCGCTTTCTGACAGCTTTTTTGGCAGGTCGTGAAGGCTGTTGGGAAATCACCGGCAGCCAGCGGATGCAGAACCGGCCAATCCGTCTGTTGGTGGATGCGCTGAACACTTTGGGAGCAGACATCACCTACCTTGAAAAAGACGGTTTTCCACCCTTGAAAATCAACGGCAAGAAGCTGAAAGGTGGTGCCATCACCATTGACGGCGGCATCAGCAGCCAATACCTTTCCGCCCTGATGATGGCCGCTCCGGCCATGCAGCAAGGACTGACCCTGACCATCGAAGGCGAACTCATTTCCAAACCGTACTTCCAAATGACACTTGAAATGATGCGCCTCTGGGGTGTCGAATCTTCTTGGGATGGAACAACGGTCGTCATCAAACCGCAAACATACAAGTCGATACCCTTCACGGTTGAATCCGACTGGTCCGGAGCCTCGTACTGGTATGAAATGTTGAGTCTGGCCGAAGAAGGCGAAGTTTTTTTGAAAGGCCTCTTCCGCGATAGCATGCAAGGCGACGCTAGGGTGGCTGAATGGTTTGAAAGCCTGGGCATCCACACTGAATATAGGACGGACGGTGTCCGGCTGACCAAGACAGAAACCACGGTGGAACACTTCGAAGCCGATTTCACCGACCAACCCGACTTGGCACAAACCTTTGCCATGACGTGCGCCCTGAAAACCATTCCTTTCCGCCTAACTGGCCTTCAAAGCCTCAAGATCAAGGAGACGAACCGCCTCAAAGCCCTGGTTGACGAAAGTGCCAAACTGGGTTTTGTATTTATAGTCAGCCATGACAGCATCCTGGAATGGAGGGGAGAAACCTGCACCATGTTTGCCATTCCCATCGAAACCTACGATGATCACCGCATGGCCATGGCCTTTGCTCCTGCCGCGTTGGTCTACGGCATCATCCTGATGAACCACCCCGAAGTGGTGTCCAAATCGTATCCGAATTTCTGGAACGACCTAAAAGACGCACAGTTCCACCTAACCGAATAATCGGCTTTCTGCACAATAAAATCGTTCATTTTCAGTTACTGAAGGAGTATTTATAGACCCTGAAAGCCTGGTTCTTTACCTTTTATGATGCGTCACCGACTTTTACCCCTGGCAACCCTCGCCCTGCTCCTGTTTACCGCCTGTTCCACCCAGCAGAACACGTGGCTGAGCCGGAATTACCAGGAAATGAACACGCGGTTCAACGTCCATTTCAACGGAGAACAAGCCTACTTGCTAGGTGTGAATCAAATGAATGCAGGATTTAATGAAGATTTTTCGAAAATCCTGCCCATGTACCAGGTCAGTAACCATGCCAGCGCTAAAGCGACCAGTTCGAATATGGACCGAGCCATCGAGAAATGCCAGAAAGCCATCAAAACCCATTCCATCCGGGTAAAACCGAAAAAAAAACCAGGCCCTAAAGCCAGTGCAGAGGCTAAACGTTATTTCAGCCAGGAAGAATTCAATCCGTTTATGGATGATGTGTTCATGTTGATGGCCAATGCCCAGTTCAGCAAGGCGGATTTCCTAGGTGCCTCCGCCACTTGTTCGTACATCATCCGCCATTTCTCCACCGATAAGAAACGCTGTGACGAAGCCGGCATCCTTCAGGCCAGAGCCTATACCGAAATGGAATGGTATTACGAGGCGGAGAACCTGCTCAACGACCTGAACAAAGAAAGCCTCACTCCTTCCCTGACGGCTGAATTCGCAGCAGCCACGGCCGATTTGCTCATTCGCCGAAAGAAATACGCCGAAGCCCTGCCCTATTTGGAAGTCGCTTCCCGCAAAATCCATAACAAAAGGGAAAAGGCACGTTGGAGTTATCTGCTCGGGCAACTTTATCAGGAAACAGGCAAACGGGATAAAGCCTATCAGATTTATTCTGCCATCCCGGCCATGAATCCGCCCTACGAAATGGAACTCAGTGCCCGCATTCGTCAAAGTGAGGTCTTCCCGGGCACAGATCCCAAAAAACCGCTCAAAAAACTGATCCGCCTAAGCAAAAGTTCTAAAAACACGGCCTATTTAGACCAGGTTTATTACGCCATAGGGAACTTGTACTTTGCAGCCAAGGACACAGTGAAAGCGTTGGAAAACCTGAATCTTTCGCTGCTCAAAGCGGTGAAATCGGGTCCGCATAAGCTGAAAACGCTGCTGACCTTAGGCGATTTTTATTACAGAAACGAACGGTATATGGAGGCTGAACCCTTTTATACACAGGCTATGAGCCTAATGGGGAAAGAGGACGAACGCTACTTGGATGCAACTGTTCGCAACAACATTTTAAAGGAGCTCGCACCACCCCTCAAGGTTGTATTTTTAGAGGATAGTTTGCAGGCAGTAGCCAAGATGCCCGAGAAAGATCGTCTTGAATTGATCACGCATTTGATGAAAGCCGCCGAGAAAAAGGCCAAGGAGGCAGCGCGTCTAAAAGCCGCTCAGGAAACAGCCGCCGCCAACGAAAACCAACGGGCGCAGAATGCTGGCCCTGACAATACCGCCGACCCTGTCACTGAAGATCTCGGCATCGATAAAAGCTGGTACTTCTACAACCCCTCCACGGTGGAAAAAGGAATGAAGGATTTTCGCAAGAAATGGGGCAAACGTGCTTTGAACGATGACTGGCGGCACAACCGAAAAACGCCTTTGTTCGAAAATCAGACAGCCGTTCAAAGCAACAATACGGACTCTGTCAAACCGGAAAAGGTTGTAACCGACTCGGTTACTGCCAAAGATTCCGTACCCGACCTGACCAAAGGTGCAGACGATCCGACCAAACTCAATTATTACCTGAAGGATCTGCCCTTCACCGAGGAACAGCTTGCCGTATCCGGTGAAAAAATTGCCGAAGGTCTTTACAAATCGGGGTTGGCTTACCGCGAACAACTTGAAAACGACAGACTGGCACTTCAGAGTTTCAATCGACTGGAAAACGATTATCCTAAAAGCAAGTATCTGGAAAATGCCTGGTACATCATGTACCTCATTTACAAGCAACAGAAACAGGAGGTTTCGGCCGATTCAGCCCGTGCAAAACTATTGAGAACGTACCCGGACAGACCCTATTCAAATCGCTTGAAAAATCCGGATTACATCGAGAAACTGATTGAAATGTATCAGGTTCAGGACACGTTGTATGCCAACACCTATGGCGACTATCTAAAACAGCGGACAGACAGCCTGTTCAACCGTTCCAAATATGCATTGACGAATTATCCGGCCAGCAACCTGCTTCCCAAATTCACCTTCCTGGAAGCGATGGAGTATGCACGAACTGGTCGGCCTGAAGACTTCCACCATATGCTGACTCAAATCCGCGACTCCTTTCCGGCAAGCGATTACCTTAAGGAGTTGGAGCCCATCGTGAAAGGCATGCTGGCATACTGGGATGCCGGCCGTAGGCCTGTTCCGTCCGCCGGGTTCACCAATCTGCTTTCCGCCAAGGATGTCCAATTGGTAGATAGCATGGCCCTACTCGATTCATTGGCTAAGAGTTTCGCTTTCAAGCCGGAGGAACCCCATTTCATCCTGATGGTGTACGATTCAGCCTACATCAAGATAAATCGCCTACAATTTGATGTTGCGCTCTACGATTTCACCAATTTCTTAGTACGCGATTACGACCTCAGGTTGTCGAAAATCGGAAAATTGGATGTACTTTTGATAAGTGGTTTCGAAAACGCGCTGGATGCCGTCCGCTATCGTTCTTGGATTCAGTTCCAGGGGCAGAAACCCGAGGAGAAGTACTCAGGCCTACGGCTCATCATCGTTTCCGAATCCAACCTGAAACTGCTGGAAGAAGGCGTTTCACCGGAAAAATATGAGACTTTCTTCAACTCAACGTATTCTGACATAAAAATAAATCCCTGATAAACCATGGCCAAAGACCGATTGCTCTGGGCGGACGATGAAATTGACCTGCTCATGCCCCATGTCCTGTTTCTCGAAGAAAAAGGCTACGAGGTGGTAACCACGACCAATGGTCAGGACGCGCTGGACTTGTGCCGCGAACAGCCTTTCGACCTTGTGTTCCTGGATGAAAACATGCCTGGCCTCAGCGGTTTGGAAACGCTTTCGGCCATCAAGGAATTTCTGCCGACGCTGCCCATCGTGATGATCACGAAAAGCGAGGAAGAAGACATCATGGACCAAGCCATCGGGAGCAAGATTGCCGATTATCTTATCAAGCCGGTCAATCCGCGTCAGATGCTTCTGACCATCAAGAAAAACGTGCACAAGGACGAAATCATCCACGATGCCACCACCACGTCCTTTCAGCAGAACTTCATGAAACTCAGCATGCAGATTGGCGATTGCCGAACGGATGAAGACTGGGTGGACGTTTACAAGAAAATAGTCTATTGGGAATTGGAACTGGAAGATGCGAAAACAGGCATGGAAGAAATGCTGAAACAGCAGAAAGCCGAAGCCAACAACTTGTTTTTCAAGTTTATCAAAAAGAATTACCTTGATTGGAGCGACCAACCCACCAACCGTCCGTTGATGAGTCCGGACTTGTTCAAGAACAAGGTTTTCCCCTTGCTGGATGCCGGCGAAAAAGTCTTTTTCATCCTCATCGACAACTTCCGGTTCGACCAATGGCAAGTGATCAAACGCCTGATGGGTGACCGGTTCACCTACGACGAGAACATCTATTTCAGCCTGCTTCCCACTACCACGCAATACGCTAGAAATGCCATTTTCTCAGGCCTGAACCCTTTGCAGATTCAACAAATGTTCCCCGAATTCTGGGTGGACGAAGACGAGGAAGAAGGCAAGAACCTGAACGAATCACCGCTCATTCAGACTCAACTGGACCGTTTCCGCAAACGTTACGAGTTCACCTATAATAAGATCAACAACAACCAGAACGGTGAAAAAATGATGACCAAGATTAAAAGCATGCTGCAATGCCCGCTCAACGTCATCGTCTTCAACTTCATCGACATGCTTTCACACGCCAGAACCGAATCCAAGATGATCCGCGAATTGGCTGGTACCGAAGCCGCCTACCGCTCCTTAACCGAATCTTGGTACAAGCATTCTGTCATTTCTGAACTCTTTGACCTGTTGGCCACCGAAAACGTCAAGATCATCGTCACCACCGACCACGGCACCATTCACGTGGACAACCCGATCAAAGTGGTTGGCGACCGCAACACCAACACCAACCTGCGCTACAAAGTCGGCAAGAACCTCAACTACGACCCCAAGCAAGTGTTCGAAATCAAGAATCCCGACCGTCACGGTTTGCCCAGCCCCAATTTGAGTTCGACCTACATTTTCGCCGCGAATAAGGACTTCTTTGCCTACCCGAACAATTACAGCCATTACGCCACCTACTACAAGGATACTTTTCAGCACGGAGGCATCTCGATGGAAGAAATGATGATTCCCTTCATCACGATGGAACCCAAGAAAAAATAGTTTATGGAACTTCAAATTGACTCTCTAAAACACATCCATAAAACCGCCCGCGCCTTTCTCGAAGCCACCAAAGGCCACACCATTTTCGCTTTCTACGGAGCCATGGGCGCCGGCAAAACCAGCTTCATAAAGGCCATTTGCGAGGAACTAGGCGTCGAAGATGTCATCACCAGCCCCACTTTCGCCATCGTGAACGAATATGCCCTGCCCAGCGGTGATGCCGTTTATCATTTCGACTTCTACCGCATCAACAAAATGGAGGAAGCTTACGATCTGGGCTACGAGGAGTATTTCTACAGCGGCCAGTACTGCTTCATCGAATGGCCGGAGAAAATAGATTCGTTGCTGCCAGAGAATTGCACGAAAGTGCATATAGAGGAACAGGTGGATGGAACGCGAAAGGTTGCTATCGGATAAATTAAAGAGGCTGCCTCCTTTTTTTTCGGAAACAGCCTCATCATTCTTTTAAGTACGTCCGAAACTATAGCAACGCTTCGATTTTCTGTACCATAACACTTTTTTGAGTGGCACCGACTTGCTTGTCTACCTGTACGCCATCCTTGAAAAACAGGATGGTCGGGATGTTGCGGATGCCGTAACGGGTAGTGACGTCGTTGTTGTCGTCCACGTCGAGTTTGCCAATGATCACTTTATCTTCATATTCATGAGACAGGTCTTCCACGATGGGGCCGATCATCTTGCAAGGACCACACCATTCTGCCCAAAAGTCCACCACGAGGGGTTTTCCGGATTTCAATAATTCGTCAAAATTCGAATCTGTAATTACTAAAGCCATAGTATGATGTTTTATTTTTTAGTTCTCTGTATAGCAGGGCAAAGGTACAAAAACATAGACGTTTTTTAAACTCTGCCTTAATTTATTTTCAGGTCGACCGAATCCATTTCCTCCAAATAATTGATGAATTCCTTGTTCGGTTGAACCTGATAGGACCTCGAAAAAAGATCCAGGCGAAGTGGTGGCTCCACGTCATAATCTGTTACAGTGACAGATAGCGCAGCTTTACCTGGATGTTTTCGAACTTCATCGAATAAATCTTCCACAAAAGTTTTGTTTAATACAGAAAGTGGTATAGACAGATTAATTTTCTCAATGGCCGTATCCATGACATCGGACAGAAGCGAAATATGGTTCACCTTCAGTTCGAATTCATCGGGTCTCCAGTTTTTGGGGCCGTACCTGGCCTTGATCATCAGGAACATGGACGGCCTGAGGAATTTCCCGAAATCCACATATTCCTTGGGCCAGAAAGGGATTTCAGCCGCTCCTGAATAATCTTCGATGGTCACAAAGGCAAACTGCTCATTCTTTTTGCTCATCCGTTCGCGGATATCGGTAACGATGCCGCCGAAAACCAGTTCCTTGTTGGATACCAGATTGCCCTGCTTGATGTCGTCCATCGTAGTGTTGCACACATAATTGATGAGTACGGAGAAACCATCCAGCGGATGCGAGGAAAGGTACATGCCCACCAACTCTTTTTCCTTGTTGAGCCTCATCAGGTCAGGCCATGGATCTGCTTTTGGCGGTTCCGGCTTGGTAACCATGACGGTGTTGTCGCCGCCGAAAAGCGAATTACTGATGCTGGCTTTGTCCATTTGAACCTTGATACCCCAACGCATCAGGGTATCAATAAACATTTCGCCCTTGCCGTTTTCAAATACGAATTGCTCGCGTGTCAGTTGACCGAATGCGTCGAAACTACCGGCCAAAGCCATCGATTCTACGCTCTTCTTATTGCAGGTATTCAGATTTACGCGTTCCAGGAAATCATACAGATCTTTGAACGGGCCGTTTTGGGATCGTTCGTCCAAAATGGCCCTTACCGCACTTTCCCCGACGCCCTTTATGGCTCCCAAGCCGAAACGGATGTTTCCTTCCTTGTTTACGGTGAACTTCATATTCGATTCGTTCACGTCAGGCCCCATGACCTGAATGTTCATGGACTTGCAGGCATCCATGAACTTGGTGATGTCGGTGATGTTGTTGATGCTGCGCGAAAGGACGGCAGCCATGTATTCAGATGGATAATTAGCTTTGAGCCAGGCAGTTTGGTAAGCGACAAGCGAGTAGCAGGTGGCGTGTGACTTGTTGAAAGCATACGAAGCAAATTTTTCCCAGTCTGCCCAAATCTTTTCAAGCACTTTCGGTTCGTGTCCATTGTCCTTTCCGCCTTTAATAAACTTCGGTTTGAGTGCATTCAGCTTTTCGATGATTTTCTTCCCCATCGCTTTGCGGAGCTCATCCGACTCACCACGTGAGAAATTGGCCAGCAAGCGGGAAAGCAACATCACCTGTTCCTGATACACCGTTATGCCGTATGTATCCTTCAGGTAGCGTTCCATGATGGGAATGTCGTATTCGATTTCCTCCCGGCCATGTTTACGGGCGATGAAGGAAGGTATGTAATCCATTGGACCCGGGCGGTACAAGGCATTCATGGCGATAAGGTCCTCAAACTTGGTCGGTTCCAACTCCCGCAGATACTTCTGCATGCCTGTCGATTCAAACTGGAACGTACCCACGGTATTTCCAGAGGAATACAATTCGTAAGTCGTCGCATCTTCGAGGGAAATGGTGTCGATATCGATGAGCACGCCTTTGGAAAGCCGGATGTTTTCGATGGCATCCTTGATGATGGATAGCGTTTTCAGCCCCAGGAAGTCCATCTTGATGAGCCCGGTCTCTTCGATGACGGAGCCTTCGTATTGGGTCACCAGCAGCTTTTCGCCCGTTTCCTTGTCGTCAGCGGTACTCACGGGAACCCAGTCCGAAATGTCGTCGCGTCCGATGATGACCCCGCAGGCGTGAACACCGATGTTGCGCACGTTGCCTTCAAGCAACTGGGCATACTTCATCGTGTCCCGCAGGTTCTGATTGGAGGATTCAGCAGCGGCCTTGAGTTCAGGCACGAAGGCAATGGCACTTTTCAGATTGACCTTTTTGACATCTGGAATCTTGTCCGGAATCAGTTTGGCCAGACGTTCGGATTCAGCCAGCGGAAGGCGTTGAACACGGGCCACGTCCTTGATGGCCGACTTGGCTGCCATCGTGCCGTAGGTGATGATGTGCGCCACTTTCTCCTTGCCGTAGCGATCCTCCACCCAGCGCAGCACCTGACCACGACCGTCGTCGTCGAAGTCGATGTCGATATCGGGCATGGAGATACGGTCCGGGTTCAAAAAACGTTCGAACAGCAAGTCGTATTTGATGGGGTCCACCTGTGTGATGCCCAGACAATAGGCCACGGCTGAACCCGCTGCCGAACCACGTCCCGGTCCCACCGAAACGCCCATTTCTCGGGCAGCCGTTGTAAAATCCTGTACGATAAGGAAATAACCGGGGAAACCCATGTGTTGAATAACCCCAAGTTCAAAATCAATACGCTCCCGTACCTCGTCGGTCATTTCCGGGTAAACCCGTTCAGCACCTTTATAAGTCAGGAATTTCAAATAATCATCATCGCTGTCGTAACCTTCGGGCCTGGGAAAATTCGGCATGATAGCATCGTGGTTGATGGAATAATATTCCACCTTTTCAGCGATTTCGAGGGAATTGGTCAGTGCTTCAGGAATATCGCCGAACACGTCGTTCATTTCCTCCTGGGTCTTGAAAAACTCTTGTTTGGTGTAGGCCATATTGCTGGGATCGTTCAGTTCCCGGCCTGTATTGAGGCAAACCAACCGGTGATGCGCTTCCGAATGCTCCTCCTCGACAAAGTGCACGTCGTTGGTAGCAACTAATTTGATGCCGTATTTTTTGGCGAATTCCACCAAGTGGACATTCACTTCCATTTGCCTGGGGTAAGTATCCTGGGCAGCATTGGGTACAGTCGGTTTGTGGCGTTGCAATTCCAGGTAAAAGTCTTCGCCAAAAACCCGCTGATAAAACTGAACGGACTTTTCGGCCTCCTCCAACCTGCCGTCACCGACAAAACGCGGAATTTCTCCTCCCAAACAGGCTGACAACGCTATGATGCCTTCATGGTATTTTTCCAATTGCTCATGATCGGTTCTCGGTACATAATAATACCCTTCGGTCCAAGCCTTGGAAACAATTTTCATCAGATTCTTGTACCCCTGATAGTTCTTGGCAAGCAATATCAAATGCCATCCTCTGGCATCTTCCTTGACTTCCTTGCGTTGGTTGTACTGCCCGTTTCTGGCCACATAGACTTCACAACCTATGATGGGCTTTATTTTATCTTCCTCTGCCTTATCCTTATTTTTCTTGGATATGTAGTTGAAAAACTCCTTGACTCCGAACATACATCCATGATCAGTCAAGGCAATGGCTCTCATGCCGTCACCGTGCGCTTTGTCCACCAAACCTGCGATGGAGGCCTGTCCGTCAAGGATGGAATACTGGGAATGGACGTGCAAATGGACGAATGGGTTCATAATCAGGAGCCGAAATTTGGGTAAAAACAGGTTTTAAAGATACCTCGAATTCGGTTACGAGGCAAGTACAGAGAATAAAAGTTATCAACACGTCTCCAAAAATAAAAATTTGGACGTATCCCGATTATGAAGTACTTTTGCAGCGATAACACCGTAAACCAACAGGAATGAAAAGAACGCTGGGAATGACCATACATAAGGAGGGTCGCAAGATTCTTCTGGGGTTGTTCTTTATTCTTGTCCTGCTCAATGGCATCGTCTGGATTCTGTTCGGACATTTTGTATTCATGCCGTTGTTTGTTATTACTACCATTTTATTTTTATTCTTTACCAATTTCTTCAGAAGTCCACGTCGCGTCAGCAAAGCAGGCCCGCTGGATATTGTGGCACCTGCCGACGGTAAGGTGGTGGTCATTGAAAAAGTCTTTGAAGGCTGTTTGCTGAACGAAGACCGTATTCAACTGTCCATATTCATGTCCATATTCAACGTACACGCCAACTGGTATCCCTTTGAAGGCAGAGTGGTGCATTATAGCCACCAAAACGGCAATTTCATGGCCGCTTACCTGCCCAAATCAAGCATAGAAAACGAACGTTCCACGGTGTTGCTCGAATCCACCCAATCCGGCAAGACCGTCCTGATCCGTCAGGTGGCAGGCGCTCTTGCGCGCCGCATCGTCACCTACGCCTACACCAATAAAAAGGCGCACCTCAACGAGCACCTCGGCTTCATCAAATTCGGCTCCCGCGTGGATGTCTATTTGCCGCTTGAAGACGTGGAAATCTTGGTGAAGCCTGGCGATAAGACAACCGGAAATAAAACCATCATCGCACGCTGGAAAGTGAATCCGGCGGCGGAATAATAACCAATCCCATGATACGCAAGCACATACCAAACGCGATTACATGCATGAATCTGTTTTCGGGGTGCATCGCCATCGTCTATGCCTTTCAGGAAGCATATCTAACTGCCGCACTGTTCATTGCACTGGCTGCCGTCTTTGATTTTCTCGACGGTTTTGCCGCCCGCTTACTGAAAGCGTATTCTGCCATGGGCAAGGAACTGGACTCCTTGGCCGATGTCGTAAGTTTCGGGGTAGCCCCCGGCGTGATGGCCTACAGTTACATCGCATCCCTTTCTACAACCATGGACAGTCCGACTTGGTTCGCCTGGTTCGGTTTCCTGATTCCTGTTTTCTCGGCCCTGCGCTTGGCAAAATTCAACTTGGACGAACGCCAGACCAGCTCTTTCCTCGGCCTACCGACACCAGCCAACGCCCTTTTCTGGGCATTCGGCATCGGCAGTTCCTTCAATTTTTTCTTGAGTTACACCTTCGATCCCATTATCCTGGTTATCGGAATCCTAATTTTCTCAGCCTTGTTGGTTCTTGAAATCCCTATGTTTTCCTTGAAATTCAAAAACTTTCAATGGAAAGGGAACCGTTTACGCTATTATTTTCTGATGGGTTGCATCATCCTGCTAATCTTGTTGAACGTTAAAGGCATATCCGCCTGTGTTGTCTGGTATATCCTGCTCTCTGTCCTGAACTTTGGATTTGTTAAAAAAGGAGTCTAAAAGTACTTTATATGAAATTCATATTTGGTTTACTATTTTTTATTATTATCTTTCGCCTCGTTTTCTCGATGACTACTCGTTTCCTGGTTAACAAAATCAGGAAATCGACCAACGGCGAAGGCGCACACACCGACCAATCAACACAAAATCCAGCGAAAAAGAAAAAAATTTCGAAGGACAAGGGGGATTATGTCGATTATGAAGAAATTGAATAAATAAACAAACATGCCCAAGAAAACGTCGCTCTTCCTTTTCCTCGTTTTCCTCATTCAAACCCTATCTGCCGCCAATCTCACCATCAGCGGCTTCATCACAGACCAAAATTCCGGAGAAACGCTGCTGAACGGTTCCATCTACGATTTCAAATCGGGTAAGGGCGGAGTCAGCAATGCTTATGGATTTTACTCTCTGTCCCTGCCGGCGGGCGAAGTGGAATTGCGGTGTTCGTATGTGGGGTACACGACTCAAAATTTCCGGTTCCGTCTCTCGAAAGACACGACCATGAACATCAAGCTGCAACCAGCCACCGAACTCGGTTCAGTTACTGTTTACGGAGGTTCCAGCCGCAAGGAATTCGGCGTACTTGGAGCGCAGATGGGAGCCATCGAAGTCCCCATTTCACAGATCAAGTCCATTCCGGCACTGTTCGGAGAAACCGACGTACTCAAAGCGTTGCAATTGCTGCCCGGAGTTCAAGGAGGCACCGAAGGTTCAGCGGGATTGTACGTACGCGGGGGCGGACCGGATGAGAACCTATTGCTGTTGGACGGTGTTCCTGTTTACAACGTCAACCACATGGGTGGATTCTTTTCTGTTTTCAATGCCGATGCGCTTAAAAACGTCACCTTATATAAAGGCAATTTTCCTGCCCGCTTCTCCAGCCGCCTTTCCTCAGTAATCGATATCCGGATGAATGACGGGAACTCCAAAGAAGCACACGGCAATTACAGTTTGGGCATCATCACGTCCAAATTCAACCTAGAGGGTCCGCTGATCAAAGACAAAACCACCTTCAACCTCTCCTACCGCCGCACCTATGGTGACCTCATCATTAAACCCATCATGTGGTACGCCGCAAAAAAGCAAAATAACGGCAACAGCTATTCGGCAGGATACTATTTTTATGATCTGAATGCGAAGATCACGCATAAGATTTCCGACACGGACAAACTTTTCCTGAGTTTGTACTCCGGCGATGATGACGTCAGCATGGATTTAAAGACCGAATACAGCACTGGTGGCCAAAACGGATACAATGTCACTTCCTTGGGTATGAAATGGGGAAACCTGATTTCTGCTTTACGATGGAACCACCTCATCAACAGCAAGTTGTTTATGAATACGACTGCTTCGTATACCCGTTATCGGTTTAACATGCTGGTCGGCAATGAGGACAAATATACAACCTCCGGTGAATCGACGTGGGCAGGTTCGAAAATGGAGATCGGTTACCTGTCCGGAATCAGCGACTATAGTTTACGAACGGATTTCGATTATACACCGCTGCCTGGTCATGACGTCAAATTTGGAGCAAATTATGTGAACCATACGTTCCGACCCGGGGTTTCAGTCTTCAATTATTCCATTACCCAAGGGACCACTGCTTCTGCCGATACGACGTTCGGGGATAAAAACGTCAGTGGAAACGAAGTGAACATCTATGCAGAAGACAACCTGAGTCTCGGTTCATTTTTAAAAGCCAATGTCGGCGTCAACTATTCCATGTTTCAGGTACAGGGGCAGTTCTACCATTCGCTGGAACCTAGGCTCAGCATGCGATTGCTAATAAGCGACAAGTTATCTTTTAAGGCCGGATACGCTACGATGAGTCAATACATCCACATGTTGTCCAATAGCAACCTCAGCCTTCCGACCGATTTATGGGTGCCGGTCACCAAGCGCATCGAGCCCATGGATTCCAAGCAATATTCAGTTGGTCTGTTCTACAACCTGAATGATGTCGTGGATCTATCCATCGAGAGTTATTACAAAAGCATGAACAACCTGATTGAATATAAGGACGGCGCCGGCTTCATGGGCTCCTCCACCGGTTGGGAAGACAAAGTGAGCATGGGGCGTGGCTGGTCTTATGGTGTGGAATTTCTGGCTCAAAAGACAATTGGGAAAACGACAGGTTGGCTGGCTTATACATGGTCCAAGTCCGAACGCAAATTTGATAAACCAGGACAGGAAATCAATTTCGGACATGTATTCCCTGCCAAATACGACCGTCGGCACAACATCAGTTTGACGATGAACCACAAGTTCAGCGACAAGTTCGACCTATCGGGCACCTGGGTGTATTACTCCGGTAACTGTGGAACGTTGGCAACTCAACAATACAAAGCCGTTGCTATTCCCGATCTCGACTGGCAAACAGTCACAACCATCGATTACATCAGCGAACGGAATAATTATCGCTTACCTGCTTATCACCGCATGGATATTGGTTTCAACTGGCATAAAAAGAAAAAACACGGCATCCGTACCTGGAACATCAGCTTGTACAATGCATATAACCAAAAGAATCCGTTCATTGTCCGGCAATCGTACAGCAATGACTTGGTCTATAATCCGGCTACGAATTCGTATGATTCCCGCAAGATATTTGTCAAGACCTCCATTTTCCCAATCATTCCATCCATCAGTTACAGCTATAAATTCTAAGCAATGAAGCGCTTCAGCACTATATTCTTCTTTCTGATGCTCAGCATCCTGCTGTCCTGTGAAACGGAAATCCCGTTCAACGGCGCGGAAACGAACCCTGTTCTGGTCGTCAATTGTCTGGCTTGCACGGATTCTGTCATCCAGGCTACCGTTTCAGCCAGTCGGTTCTTTCTTTCAAACGAGTATGAATTTCCTGCTGTGAC
>Ga0209429_10000440_pt1 | contig 28096 bp, 28 predicted proteins | sample BarGraNGADG00212_3_FD_184493 | JGI IMG/M metagenome (GOLD analysis project Ga0209429, IMG submission 184493) | Arctic peat soil microbial communities from Barrow, Alaska - Barrow Graham LP Ref core NGADG0004-212 (SPAdes) (version 2) | ecosystem: Environmental > Terrestrial > Soil > Wetlands >...
TGAATATTACGTGACAGAACGTGGATGGACACACGATAAATATGCACCAATGATAATTTTAGAACAAAAAGGTAGAATATTCTGGAAACAATTGTGTCATGAAAAATTGCCAGAAAATTTTGGATATGATTGCACGGATGAAGTAAAAAATATGCTAATCAATTCTTTACTTCTAAAGCATGAAAATAATCTTTTATATCAAAACATGAAAGATCAACAAAAAATAAAAATGAAGAAATTTAAAAAATGTATTAAAAATTAAGGGGATATAAAAATGAAAGAAGAATCAACTTTGACAATGTTCGAATGGGATTTACTATGGATGGCGATACGTTATTCTATGAACGGCAGAACAATTAGCACTGGAAGTTTACCAACGCAAATTATGGCCGAGTGGTACGAATTTTTAACTAAAGGTCAAAAAAAATCTATAGTTAAAGATTTAGAAGAGAATTTAAAAATGTGTGGTGTGTTTGGTATGGAAACAATAGATCATCCTGTATGGTTCAAATTTATGAAAGCTTTGGATGAAGACAATCATTATGAAATAGTTACAATCCACGGTGAAGTTATAACTGTATTCGAAGCAAATGATAGAATATATCCACTGAGAGAATACATCAAACAACCTTATCACGAAATTGATATACCAAAAGAAAATATCATGTGTTTGGCTTAGTAAAATGAAACTTGAAGAACTAAGAAAATTCCTAATCATCGAAAAATATCTGAAGGAATGGACAGGTAGGTATCCAGCGGAATGGACAATAAATTCAGACGGCACTGTAGATGTAGAAGGTTCTGTAGTACCTGACAATTTTCATGGTTCTAAATTGCCCTTTAAATTTAGAATAGTTACAAAGAGATTTGATCTCAGTCTTTGTAGAAGCATAACGTCATTGGAAAACTGTCCATATGAAGTTGGTGAATTTTTTAGTTGTTCTAATAATCCGATAACTTCTCTTGAATTTGCACCCAAGAAAACAGAACATTTTGATATCAATAACTATAATGTTCCAGTTAGATTTACAGAAGCAGATATAAGAAAAATTTGTGAAGCAGATAATATTTACTGTGGGTCTGGTAACAAATATCAAGATTGGAAACCTACAATAAAAATCTAACTAAAACGTTTATATTTTGTAAGTAAAAACAAACGAAGAATTAAGAAAATGAAAATTCAAAAGTTAAGAGAAGAAATAATCAGCAGGTACATGAAAGATTGGTTGGTCAAAGGTGGATCTTGGACATTAAATGAAGATGGTTCTGTTGATGTTAGAGGTTATATCAAGATTAGCAATTTTAAGGAACCTAAACTTCCATTTAAATTTGGTAAGGTTATTGGAAATTTCGATTGTAGACGTACACTAATAGAATCAACAGAAAACATGCCAAACAAAGTTACTGGATTATTCTTAACACCTCAGAAACCAGGAAGATTCTGGGGATAACCATGAAACTAAAAGAACTAAGAAAAGAATTAATTTTTAAAAATGCTAAAGAATTTACAATGCGTTGTACCGGTTCTCCATGGTCGATTAGAAAGAACGACCAACTTAATATCTACGGAAACGTCCAAATCCATTTAAAAGAGAATGGAGAAAAACTACCATGTAAAATAGGAACAATTTACGGAGATTTTATAGTTATAGGTAACCTAACATCTTTAGAAAACTTTCCAGATCAAATCGAAGGTTTCTGCAATTTCTATAAATCATCAAAAAACAAATTTACGAGAGAAGATGTTGAACAACCACCAACTACACTTAAAAAGTGTAGTGGATTGTAGAACGAAGATTCTACGGTTCAGTTGTTTAGACTAAGCTATTTAACAATAGCTACGTTATGTAAGAATATATAGGTACTTCAAGATGCTTCACAAGTCTTGAACACTACGGATAATGATTAAACATCTCTGATGGTAGGAGAAGTGTTGTTATCACACAAAACCTTAGCATAACATTGTCGATGTGAACCAACAGGATTTTTAAAATCCTGAATTATCTTAAAAAGAGATTAAATAAGAATATGGTATATGTAATTAGTCTGGAAGGTGTGGCTCTAATGCCAACAACCAGATACGGAAAGGTTAGAAGAATGTTAAAAACTGGTTTAGCTAAAGTAGTTAGCGTTAAACCTTTTACTATTCAACTGGGTTATCAACCAGAAACAGAACACACCCAAGAAATAACTTTGGGTATAGATTCTGGTTATAGTAACGTTGGATTCAGCGCAGTAACATCCAAGAAAGAATTGCTTTCTGGAGAACTAAAACTTCTATCCGGAATGAAAGATAGAGTATCAGACAGGTCAATGTATAGAACCAACAGAAGAAGTAGATTAAGGTACAGAAAACCAAGATGGAATAACAGAACTAAATCTAAACCGAAAGGTTGGTTATCACCTTCTATACGACACAAATTGAATTCTCATGTACGGTTTATAGATAGTATATACAAAATTCTACCTGTGACTAAGTGTATAGTTGAAGTTGCTGCATTTGACATTCAAAAGATTAAGAACCCTGAAATAACAGGAAAAGAATACCAGCAAGGAGAACAACTTGGATTTTGGAATACTCGAGAATACGTACTACATCGAGATGGTCACATGTGTCAGAACCATGCATGTAAGAATAAAGGATCTAAAAATCAGATATTACAAATTCATCATATAAAATATAAAAGTTTAGGTGGTACGGACGTTCCTGGTAATCTAATTACTTTGTGTACAAAATGTCATACATCACCTAACCACCTGGAAGGCAAATTTTTATACGATTGGTGTCAAAACACCAAGAAAACCAGAGGATTTAAAGACGCCACATTTATGAGTACGATAATAAATACTTTGGTTGAACGTCTTAAAGAAAAACATCCGAACGTTTACCAAACCTACGGTTACATAACTAAAAAGAACAGAATAGAAAACGGAATTGAAAAGACACATCATAACGACGCGTTTGTAATTGCAGGTGGAATTAAACAGTTTAGAAATGAAATAATACATAGTGTAAAACAAGTAAGAAGAAATAATCGTTCATTAGAAAAATTCTACGATGCTAAGTACACCGATACAAGAACATGTGAAAAATCGAGCGGAAAGGATTTAAACTGTGGTAGAAGATGTAGAAATAAAAACTCAAACACTGAAAATCTACATCAGTACCGAGGCAAAAAATTGTCTAAAGGACAAAGAAGAATTAGAAAGGTAAGACATTTTTACCAACCTAACGATTTAGTTAGGTATAACGGTAAAATTTATAGTGTTAAAACTACACAGAATAAAGGAGCTTACATAAGGCTAAATGGTATTAAGAAGATTCCGGGAGTAAAATCTATAACACCATATAAATTTAGTAAAGGAATATCGTGGTTATAACGATTAGTTAAAAAATTGCTTTTGTCCATATACCTTAAATTAAATTATGTTATGCTTTAGAAGAAATTCTAAATCATTTTTCTTTTTCTTTAAAAAGTAGGGTCTAAATTGTAAAAACAAACAAAAACTTATGATAAATTATTTAAGATCATAAAAAAAATTACAATAAAATTCAATCTTAAACGTTAATTTATTATAAAGCAATTAATTTAAACAGGTAGTAAAATGAAAAAAAAATTAGAACTTTACAAAAAAGCAAAAGAAGCCTATTACATTGGCGAACCTATTATGACGGACGATGAGTTCGATGCTTTAGAAGCTGAATTACAATCCGGTAGCACGTTAGATGAATACGTAGGTTACAAAGAATTAAAAGAAAAAGTTAAACATCCTTCAAAGATGTTATCATTAGACAAGATTAAAGAAAACGATAGTTCGATTCCACAAGAAAAATTAGATGGTTGGTTGAAAAGTTTTAGAACAGATGAATGGTTTGAAATTACACCAAAGTTCGATGGTTGTTCAGTCAATTTAATTTACATAGATGGAAAATCGAAAGACGCATTAACACGTGGAAATGGAGAATTTGGAATTTCAATTTTAGATAAAGTAAAAAAATTAGTTCCGAAAGAAATAGACACAGAGTTCAAAGAAGTAGAAATTCGAGGTGAAGCGTTAATCAAAAGATCTACGTTTGAAGCAAAGTATTCAGAATTTAAAAATCCAAGAAATTACATTGCTGGTTTGCTAAACAAGAAAGACGTAGAAAAAGAAAGTTTAGAAGATATGGATATTATGTGTTACGATGTTAAGTATTTAGAAGATGATAAAAGAAAACATATAGAAAACGTAAAACTATATTTGAGATCTCAAAACTTCAAATTAGCAGACAGTTTGTACGTAGAATATACATCAAATCTTTCAGAAGATTTTGCTGGTATTTTTCATAGATTTCAAGAATATAGAAAAACGTCTGAATATCAATTGGATGGATTTGTAATTAAAGCAGTTTCACAAGAGACGAAAGAAAGATTAGGTGAAACTGAACATCATCCAAAATGGGGATTGGCTGTAAAGTTTGGCTGTCAAAAGAAAATAACTACGGTAATTGATATTGAATGGAACCTTGGAAGAACAGGTGAAATAATTCCAGTAGCAATTTTTGTACCAACAGATTTAGACGGTTCTGTAATATCAAGAGCATCTATGCATAATTATGGTTACGTTAAAGACAATAATATTTCTCCTGGTTGTAAAGTTGAAATTGCAAAGATGGGAGACATCATTCCACAGATAACTGAAATAATAAAAACTTCGGATCAGGAATATGTTTTTCCAACAAAGTGTCCAGCATGTGGTGAAGAGTTAGAAATTTCAGGTTGCCATTTAACGTGTAACAATCTAGATTGCGAAGGAACAAAATATTTGAAATTTGCACGAGCAGTAGGAACATTGAAATTAAATTTCTACGGTGGAAGCACAGTCAAAAAGATTTACGAAGGTGGAATCGATAGCATTATAGATTTGCTAAATCCAGATGTTTACAACAAAGAATTTTTAATGAGTATTGGATTTCCAGATGGTAGTTCAGTTACAAGATTGTTAGCAGAGATTAGAAAAATAAAAAGTGTTAGTTTGGAAGATGTAGTTCTAACGATTTCACCAAACCAAGCAGGACATACAATATCAAAACAGATAGCAAAGATGATTGTAGGTTCAGAATATTCGACATTCGGTTTGCAAAACAAATTATTTGAATATTTTCAAAAACCAGAAATTACAGAAAAGATAAATAGTATTGTAGAACAGTTACAAAATTTAGGAATTGAAGTTGTAAAACCAATTGAGGTCGTTATGAATGAAGATGTTAAGTTATTTGAGTGCACTGGTTCTCCAAAGGAGTCTGGGTTTAAAACAAAAGAAGAATTTTTTAAATTTGCAAAAGATAGAGGATTTATCAACAGCAAATTAACAAAAGATTCGACATATTTGCTTACAGATAGTTACAATTCGAGTAGCTCAAAAATGAAAGCGGCTACAAAATTGAACGTAACTATTATTACTTACGAAGATTTTATCGAAAAATACCGTTAGTTAAAAATTACATCCGTTTAGAGAGTTATACAAAATGCTAATGCTTTAGAAGAAATTCTAAAGCATTTTTCTTTTTCTTTAAAAAGTTGGGTCTATTTTGTAAAAATAAATAAAGAACAATTTAAATAGTGAGAAAAATGATGAGCGCAGACACAAAAATTCTAACTCTAAAGTTAGAAGAAAACGGTATCGAAGTATATACCACAATGCCATATTCCAAGTTATCAGATATTAAAAGTGGATTTGGAATTGATGTAAAAGATCTTCTCTTAGAACAATTAGAGATAGAATTAGAGGAGAAAAAGACATTACGAGAAGAAAGAATTGAAAGTACAATGGAAAATTGCAAAAAAGAAATTGACGAATTATTAAAATCCGTAAAGACGGATACAAAGGAAGAAGTTCAAATTTATTTAGACGCTTTAATGTCTCGTTTAAATGAGATTACGGTTTCTTAGTATCTAATATATAATTTATATAAAAAGACATTAACAAAAATCATAAAGGATTAAAAATGGGAGACGTATTTCAAAATGCTGTTTCAGAAGAAAGAGCAAAAGAAATCTTAGAACAACGCACGGCTTTAGACGAAGCAAAAAACTTTGCTGAAAATGATGTAGAGCCAGATGCACTAAAAACAGAAAGACCAATGGCAATGCCAACCGTTGGATATAAGGTCTTTCCTGTTGAGACATTACCCAGCAAGGGTAAGATGTATCCAGTTGGGTTTGAATTTAGTATTAAACCAGCAACAGCAAAAGAAGTTAGGCATTTTTCATCTGTTGATAATAACGATCCAATTGGTATTACAGAAAAGATGAACTTCATCTTGAAGAACAACTGCAAATTTAAAAATCCGGCACATAATTACAAAGACCTATTAGACATAGATAGATTCGCTATCGTTTATGCTATTAGGCAATTAACATTTAAAGACAGCCCAAATCTTACATCACGTTTGGAATGTCCAAACTGTGGTACAGAGAATGACATTGTATTACATGGTCAAAATTTTATGAATTTTAGATTAGATGATAGACTTGAAAAATTCTTTGATGTAAACGAAAAATGCTACATCTTTAAGACAAATGATTTTGATTTCAAAATCTACATACCATCAATCGGAACAGCAGAGTTCATAACAAAGTTAGCAGAAGACGCTGCAAGATCCAGTAAATTCTTCGATGAAGATTTCGTTAATATTGCTCCTTTCTTATTCAAATCATATAAAGCAATAAACGAAAAGACATTTAAAGAAGTTGGTAGGAAGACATTAGAATGGTCACCGGAAAAAATGTCAGCAGTGATTCAAGTCATAGAATTGATTAGAGAATCAATCGATCCAAACGTTAAATACACTTGTAAGGAATGCGGTTCAGAAAATGACCAGTTACTTACCTTTCGTAATGGATTCAAAGAATTGTTCACTATACAATCTGATGATATCTTCGATAAATTTATATAGTACAATAGTTCAAAGACAAAAACTTGAGGATGTAGAAAGAGATTACTATATACGTAGAATTGAAGAACAAATTTTTTCATCATTTCAAGTTGATTATGCTGAACTATTAAAATTAGAATTTATTTTCACTTATAAACTTCATGTATCTCCAATAGATATGGACCAAATGGAATTTTTCAGGGTTCAGTACATGGCGGAGAATTACAATGAAGAAATAAAACGAGACGAAGAGCAGAAGAAAATGCAACACAAAGCAGAAGAAGCTGAGCAGAAACGACAAGAATCCAAAGCTAAACGAGAGAGTTCATCTCAACAAAAGCGCTACAAATAGTCAAAAGCAGTAATTAATTTTACTGCTTTTTTGTTTTTAAAAAATCAAAATATATATCGTATAACGAAAATGATTAGACCAAAATATGCCATTTAATTCTGGATTGTCCGCAGGAGAACAGCAAGGAGATTCATCCGCTGAATTACTTGCTTTTTTAAAAGATATAAGAGAAAGTAAAAAAGATAACACTTCAAACCCACCATCTCCCGAAGTTGATGCATCTTTATTAGGTGTTTATGCTTCTTTGTTTGGAATAGCTGCTATTTCTGGTTACTCCATGCCTGGACCTAAAACTTTTATTGATCAAAAAAATAACAAACAAGCAATTACAAAAATGTCTTGGTTGATATCTTCTATAAAGAATAATCTAACAAAGAAATCTAAAACTCATCCTTCCATGACTAAAAATCCAAAGGGAGCAACAAAGGAAGCAACAAAGAAATCTAAAACACCACCTTCCATGACTAAAAATCCAAAGGAAGCGACAAAGGAAGCGACAAAGAAATCTAAAATTCATGTTTCCATGACTATAAATCCAAAGGAAGCAACAAAGAAAACAGAAGCAAATATTCCATCAGCCGCAGCCGCAACTACACCTACAATGGCACCATCCGCAACTACACCTACAATAGCCTCACCATCTGAAAATTTGCCGGGCACTAACGGTAAGGTTACAAATATAAGATCCGAAATAACATTAGCAGAAAATACCATTAAATCTATAATGGGAATATATAATACAGTTATAAAGACTTTTGATAAGGAGAAGTTTAAAACTGCTACAGATCTTATAAAAGATATGGACTTTGCGACAGCGATCACAGGTTTATTAACTAAGTTTACATCTTTAGCTGACGGATTAGGATTAAAAGAAGAAGATTTCACTATAGAAAAAGGTGTAGTTGTATTTACTGGAACCCGTGGCAAGTTAGGTTTAGTTATTAAAAGTTTAGAATCTATACCAACTTTCCTTGGTAAATTCTCAGAAGATTTAGCAGAAAAAGACAAAGTGTTAAGTAAGGTTAGTGTTTTACCTTTTGATGTTTCTATCGTTAGTATGTGGAATAAATTTACATCGTTAGCAGACAAATTAGATTTAAAGGAATCGGATTTCAAAAAAGACGGATGGAATGGTATGGTATTATCTGGATCCGCCGGTAGAATGGGAATTGTGATAGAAGCATTAAAAGCCATACCAACGTTCATAAATGAATTTTCATCTGACTTGGTTAGTAATTACAAATATTTTGCTATAGCAAGCGTTTTACCTTATAGTGGAATGATTATACGCTTCATTAAGAAGTTTGAAAAAATTTCAAAATACATTGGTAAAAAAGGAATTGGTATTACATTAGGCAAAGAAGGAAACGTGATTAAGACAGATTCCGGAAATCCTTCAGTGTTCAGCACTGTTATGTCTAACCTTATGGAAATTCCTAAATTCGTAGAAGCATTCGGTGTTAAGCTTTTTGGATCTTATTTCGCTTTATTAATTGCTACAAAGTTACCGATTGGTACAAGAATTAAACAATTCTTAGATAAAACAGTAAAAGCATTTACAAATAATAAAGGCGGATTCCATCCAACTACCCAGAAAGGATTGGAAGCTCTAAAAAATTATGTAGATATAATTAAAAGTTTCAGTAAGGATTTAGTAAAACAATTTCCATATTTCTTAATGGCAACTTCTTTACCATACGGTATGAAACTTCGTCATATTCTGAAAATCCTGAACAAATTGGATTTAGCAGGATTAGCAAAACTAAAAGAATTCACTACAGATTTTACATTCTTCTTAGGAAATATATCTATTGCTATTGTAGATTTTTATACGAAGACAAAAGCAATAGAAATTAAGACAATGAATACAATGATAACTTTCATGGATAGTCTATCGACCAGTATAGTGAAGTTAAACAAATATTCAGATAAAGCGATAATTTCTAAAGGTAATTCTATGAAGATGTTTTTAGAAAGTTTAGCAACTGGATTAGCAACGTCAAATAGATTATTAACAGGTGGATTATGGGGATTTAGAATGCTAACAGATACTATTGCAGATTTCATAAAGACAATGGGAAAAATGCTAATTGGTATAGCATTGATTCCTGTGGCTTTGATATTCTTAAAATTTGTAAAAAATCAAGTAATCGGATTATTCGATCATCTTGGTGGTGTAAAGAAAAGCAAAGAAGTTAAACACGGTATTCATAGTTTTAAAGAAGTAGTTCACGCTTTAATGATGTTTTCAGGAGCAATGATAGTTTTAGCAGCAACTGCAATTTTACTTCCTGTAATTATAATTTACATCGCTGTCATAGCAGGTATAATAATGTTACTTAGCTTAATAGGTGGAAAGAAAATCCAAAGAGAAGTAAAAGAAGGTGCGCAAACCCTCAGAAAGATTTCACTTAGTCTTCTTTTATTCTCCTTAACAATAGCGGCAATGGCATTTATATTTACAATTGTTCCAATTTCTGGAATATTGAAAGCATTTTTAGCACTTGGTCTTATTACGTTAAACCTAATACTAATTGGTAAATTACATAAACATATAAACAAAGGTGCTGGTTCGTTAGCCCTAATGAGTTTATCGTTGTTATTATTTGCAGTAGCAGCATTCATATACTTTTCAGCAATTCAAGCGTTTCCAATTACAACAATCCTAATAGCAGGTTTAGTTCTATTTATGATGATTGGTTTAGCACTATTATCTAAACTTCTTAGTTGGAAAGATATATTAATTACATCAGTATATTTCATCTTAATGGGAGTAGCATTAATTGTATTCGGATATGGATTAGGATTAATGATGAATTCTGTAAAAGATATGACATGGGAAAAATTTGGAATGGTATTTGCACTTTTAGGTGGTATAATATTACTTGGAGTCTTATTTGGTTTGTTACTAATGACCGGTGTAGGCTTTTTAGTATTTTTATTACCAGTATTCTTAATCTTAATGGGTATAGCGTTTGTTATATTCGGATTTGGTTTATTATTAGTAGCAAAAGCTATGAATATGTTTACACAGGAAAAAGTAGATTTATTATTCTCATTAATGAAAACGTTGGTTAAAGTTTTTGCAATTGCAGGAATAGCATTACCATTATTAGTATTAGGAGTAGCAGGAATTGCTTTGATTTCCGGTGGTTTAATAATTCTTTCATTCTCACTATTAAAATTGGGACAAGGTCTATCAGTAATCGAAAAAGCAACAAAAGGTAGCACGTTATTACAAAGAGATAAAAACGGACATACAGGTCTTTACAATCTGTTTAGTTCGTTAGTCGGTATAGCAGGATTATTAGCGAAAAATGTATTAGCATTTATAGTTGCTGGTAAATCTGCAAAGTCAATTATCACAATGGGAAAATCATTCAAAGCATTAGCAATCGGTTTAACGTTCATTAAAAAAATACAAGATTATAGATTAAATCCACATCAAATTAGTTCAACTATTAATTCAATATTAAAAGTGTTCGCTAATATAAAAGCAGGTGCTGTTAGTAAAGGTATAAATTCAGTTCTAACAATTGGTAAAGCATTGAACGCTGTTGCCGGTGGATTAATTTCATTCGATAAAGCAACAAAGAGTTTGGATCTTAGTGGATCATTAGTAAAAGGAAAGTGGATGCCAAATGCTAATAGTCTCGGAGCAAGAATTGCAAACGTGGTTGGCGTAATTAGTGAATCGTTTGCATCTATTGGAAAATCAGGAAACGATAGTCAATCTATACTTAAAGCGTATTTCGGATTAGATTTTGACCAAGCAGATGTTAAGATTGGTATTAATGCAGTCATGAAAGTAGATAAAGCATTATCTTCTGTTGCTAATGGATTAGAAACATTTTTCAAGAAAACACAGAAATTAGATCTAACGAAAAATGGTAAAGTCGTTAGTAGCATTAGAACAGTAATTGGCTTAATAATGAGTCAATTTGCTAACATTGGTGCAGATAAAAACCTATCAGTGTTTAAACTTGTATTCGGTAAAGATTTTTCAAAATCCAATGTAGAGCAAGGTGTTCAAATAGTTAATAATTATGGTAAAGCATTACTTAGCATTTCAGAAGGATTAGAAAAATTCTCAAGAATAAATCGTGCTAAAGCAAAGATGTGGAATTTTACTAAATTAATAAAATCTGCAATGTATGGTTTAATCCAAATATTTGCAGATAAGAATTTAGATCTGAAAAAATTGAAAAAAGATGTACAACGTCTAAAAGAAGTAGCAGATTTCTTAACACCATTAGCACAAAATTTTGAAAATCTTTCAAAACAAAAAATAGATCCAACATCAGTCAATCAAGTTCTTGGCATATTGAATTCGTTCTTTGGTTCTAAATTGATTAAGACTGTTCTTAGAATGCAAGAATCTGGTAACACCAAGATGTTAAAAACAGGTGCTAAAGATTTAGAAGATTTTACATCTCGTCTTAGTACAATTACTAAAAGTTTAGCATCTGTAAACGGAATGAGTATGAAATTAGCTAACTGGAAAGTTGGTGGAGAATATGCTTCTAATTACATTCAATTCTGGATGCAAAGAATATCTGCAATTTCTGGTAACAATTCGATGTGGGGTTTAGCATTTCCAAACTTAGCAAAAGTAAAAGCACTAACACAAAAAGATTATCAGAAAGGTGTAAAAAATCTAAAAACATTAGCAGGTGGATTAGTCAAGTTCAGCGATATAATGAAAAAATTCGATATATCAAAATTAGATCTTAGTAATTTCGATAAGATAGTTAATTTTACTACTCAGATGACTAAGATGACAAATCCATTAAGAGACATAGCAACATCATTTGATAAGATTGCTAATGCTATTAATACATTGTCTAAAAACTTGGATGTTTCCGTAGCAGCTCTGAACGGTGCAACTGCCGATGAGATCAAAGTCAATTTAGAAAAAGTTCAACAAAAGAAGGCTGAGAAAGAAAAAGCAGCAAGACAAGAAAGTGAAACATATAAAAAACAAGCACAGTCTGGCAACGACACTCAAGCATTAATCCTATCTGAAATCTTAGAAGCACTAAACATCTTGGTGGCAAGAACTTCATTTTAAAAAATCCAATTGGAATAGTCTGACAGGTAAGAATGTTCGTGTTTAGCTACATTTTGTATTCAATCCGGTCGAACGTTCAATTAATTATACAATTGAAACCGGTTTTTTAAAGATTTTTATTAAAAAAATATATAACTATATTAAACAAAAAAAAAATAGCATGAAAAAATATGTAGAAGACTTTAATAGCTTTATAAACGAAGCAGCATTACCGGAAGGTAAATCTAATCAAAAACAAGATATAGAAATATTGAAAGATGTAGTTGATGGAAAATACAAATGGAACAATAAAGAGCAAGCGTGAGACGTAAAAGGAGATGTAGATTTATATAAACTGGGATTACAGCAAATTCCAGTTAGATTTGGAAATGTGACTGGAGATTTTGTTTGTAATTTCAACCAATTAACAACACTTGAAGGATCACCGATGGAAGTAGGAGGAAAGTTCGATTGTGCTTACAACCAACTAAAAACACTTGATGGATCTCCACAGAAAGTAGATGGAAGTTATAGTTGTTCTAACAATAAAGTTAAATTTACTGAAGAAGAAGTTAAAGATGTGTGTAATGTAAACGGTGGTATATACTGTTAAGTCTTATCGTTATAAACATCTAAAATCCATCAATGGTTAGAATAGTCTGAATGGCAATAATGTTTCACTAGTTTGGGATGGTTATTGCCATTTTGTATTTAAACCTTTCGAACGTTCATTTAATTATACAATTGGGACTGGTTTTTTAAAGATTTTAATTGAAAATATTTTTTTAGTTTAAACTACAATATACTACAGACATAAACGTTTATTAGATTGTAAGAACAAAAATATTTGTAATTTTCTTTAAGAGTCAAAAAGATGATAGACATAAATTTAGAAACTACAGAAGAATTTCCAGAAACTGATAATTTCAAACCAATGGGTATTTCAAGGTGCGGGCACAGATACGAAGTTACTAAGGAACACCAATTGTTAGCTCTTATGCTAACCGTTATGGTGGATCCAGAAGTTGATAATATCGTTGACCACAAAGTAATTGAATTTGCAGAATCTCAAGGATTAGCCCATTGTGGACATCCAGATTGTGACTTACCATTTCATTTACATTTACCAACTCTCGTCGTAAAAGTTGATAATACTGAATATCTTTCAAAAGAAGAAATTGACGAAATGTGTCAAAAATATCAAAAATTAGTTAAGCCTTTATTAGATTGTAATAACTTATATGGTATTGCTTTTACAGGACAATACGGTGGAGATGATGTTAGTTTTCCTAACAATTCCAGTGTAGACATAGAAATGGATATTATAACTTTATCAGTAAACTAAAATTTTACAATAAATCTTAGACATAAACGTTTATTAATTATGTAAAAATTTTATTAGGTAGCAAAATTAAAACAGAAGAATTAAGAAGAAAATTAGCAGAGCAATGGTTAAACAGGTGGATACTAATTTATGGTAATGGAAATGGTTGGAAATGGAACGATGATGGTTCCGTTGATGTAGAAGGAAGTGTCAACATTAAAGATTATCCGTACCCAGTTTTACCTGTTAAATTCAGGTGGGTTAGTGTACATTTCGAATGTGAAAATCAAAAATTAACATCTTTAAAAGGAATACCAGATGAAATAGGTGGTTATATTAACCTCGCTGGTAATCCAGGAAATTTCACCGAAACGGATGTAAGAGCAGTTTGTAAAGTAAAAATAAAAGCATCAATTTACGTCTAATTCATGGTTTAGGTTCGTGTAAAACCTTACGTCAATACAGTAATCTCGAACAGGAAATGTTCAGGTTGAATTTTAAAGTATAAAACGAATACAAACACGTGTAAAAACGAAACTTCGTTAGAAACGGTTTGTGTAGGTTTTAGAAATTTTACAATAAAATTTAGACTTAAACGTTTATTAATTATGTACAAAAATTTCTACTATTGTAGATTTTAAGAGATGGTAAGAGTTTTTAAAATGAAAAAAGAAGAATTAAGAATAGCGTTAATTGAAGAATATTTGAGTCATTGGTGCATAAGGTGGCAATGGAATGAAGACGGTTCAATAGATGCTGAAGGCTCAGTGGTGATAGCGTCTAATATTAGTAGCAATATAACTTTACCTATCAAATTTAGAAAAATAGAAGGAAGTTTTTACTGTGATCCTATTTTAAATTCGTTAGACAATTTTCCTTCTGAAATTGATGGCATATTTTACTATTTCGCTTATAATCAAGATAAAAATATAACTGCTGAAGACATTAGAAAAATCTGTAAAGTAAATGGAAAAATTTACTAATCATGAAAAAAGAAGAATTAAGACGAAAATATATTGAAGAAAAATATTTGAAACCTTGGACGTGGAATAAAGATAACTCTACAACGTGGTCTTGGAATAATGACGGTAGCGTGGATATAGAAGGTTGTGTAACTGTATTTGTAAGTGTAAAAGAAAAATCTTTTAATAAATTACCATTCAAATTTAGAAAGGTAAATGGATATTTTAGTTGCACAATTTCATTATGCTCTTTAGACAATTTACCGGATGAAGTTACGGGTAATCTTTACTATAATAACTATCTTAATGATATTACTTTTTCCGAAAAAGAAATTAGAAAAGTATGTAAAGTAAATGGAGAAATTTACTAATTAAATAAACAAATAAAAAATCAGAAGGCACTGAGAAAATAGATTATCGTTGTCTTTGTATACTTATCTGTAGTTCGAAACTGAGGTAGGTATTCTTAACATTTAGACAAAACCAATTTTTAAAAATAAATTAATAGGTACTTAATGATAGCTAAAACTATCTCGAAGACGTCTTACACTAAAAACGTTGATAACTTTTTCAGTGAGCATTCCACTAAGAAGGAAAAAGAGACAGCGTTTACACAAATTTTCATAGATCTTAAACCAAGATTAGAAAATTTCTTACGTAAATATATTAATCAAACAAAAGGTAAAAGTTACATCGTTGAAAATTTCGGAGGAATAGAAAATGTAAACGATAAAATTCAAGACGTAGTAATCGGATGTTTTGAAAAATTACTAACACTCAAAAAGAATCAATTTGACCCATCTAAGAAATATCAACTAACAACGTGGTTATATACCATAGCAAGAAACGATATGGTAAATGAGATTAAAGCAAATTATAGTCATTTAGCAAGTCTTAAAGGTATGTATTCTTCAAATAACAATATTATCATAACTAAGAAAGGTCCAAACCTTAGTGTTATAGAAGGAGATTGTGAAGATGGTGCAACATCTTACGGGTCATACCATAATACTGTTACTTTTGAAGAAAAAGACACAATAGATAGCATATTTAGATACCTGGAAAATGATAAAAAGTTCAAAGAAAAACAGATCAATTACTTTAAGATGAAATTCATCGAAGGATACAAGTACCGAGAAATAGCTGATAAGCATAGCACTTCAATTCAAGCAGTAAGGGATATTCTGGATAACAAAATTATACCTTCAATCAAAAGAGAATTCGCTACAGATATACGATTGATACGATAAATATATACATTATAATTAATTAAAAATACAAGAACAAGATGAGAAATTTGATCATGTTGCTATTAATAGCAATTACAAGTTTCTCGGTTAGCACAACAAATTTATTCACAAATCAAAATGGTAAAGTAGGAGGAACTAAGAACACGATTGTGGAGAATTCTCAAAACAATCAACAAATCCAATTAGTTAAAGAAAAATTAGATGATACTAATTGGTGGATTTTTGATCATATGATAGATATAGAATCTATGAACATGTTTAAAAACTCTAACATCGTTAATATTCGAGAAGAATATAGAACGAAAGAGCTAACCGAGGAAAATCTACAAAAAGCATTAGTAGATATAGGAGTCCAAAAACCAGAGTGGGTTTTGAGACAAGCAAAATTAGAAAGTGGAAACTTCAAATCTAAACTTTGCAGAAAACATAACAATATCTTTGGAATGAGGAAACCGAGGAATCGTGACACATATTCGAAAAATGAAAAAAGATTGAACTACGCGTCTTTTGAACTTTGGATAGATTCCGTGCTTGATTATCATATCTGGCAATTAATGAGACCTATAAATCCAGATGAGAAATATGGGAATTATTTAAAAAGAAGAAGCTACGCCACCGACCGGCAATATCATAAAAAATTAGAAAACGTCAAATTACTAACGAGTTTATAATAAAATCTTTAAAAAATTGAGCGTTATTTGTAAAAACAATAAAACATTTAATAAATAGGACAGAAAATGGAATTTACAATTAAGAAAAAATACAGCGATTATCCGTTCGCACATAGACAACATAAACACGATGGATTTTGCAGATCAATTCATGGCCACAACTGGTCTTTCATAATAGAGTTAGGATGCTACGATTTAGACGAGCAAGGTTTCGTTTTAGATTTTGGTAAAATGAAATTTATTAAAAATATCTTAGATGAGAATTTTGATCACACGTTGGTAATTTCTCAGAATGATACAAACTTTGATACATTTCAAGACTTAGCAAAAAAGAACTTAGCAAAACTAACAATCATACCAAATGATGCTTCAGCAGAAGGGATAGCATTGTACGTTGGTGGATTGATAGATAATGTTATCAAACAAGAAACCAATGATAGAGCATACGTAAAAAGTATCGAGTTATTTGAAGATTCAAAAGATTCAGCTATAGTTACATTTAAGTAAGATAATCGCAGGTTAGTGAAATTGGTATCACGACAGTCAATTCTATTAATAGTAAACTGTAGTTTCGAGTTCAATTCTCGAGCCTGCCCAAATTCAATAATTTTTAGGAAAACATAAATGCCAAAAATCTGTGAGGATTTTTATAGTATTCAAGGTGAAGGTATATCCAGTGGGTTTCCTTCATACTTTATTCGACTTTCCGGTTGTTCACTAAGTTGCGGCGGGAAGTTAGGTAAATGGCTAAAAGAAGGTAGATCCACGTGGGTTTGCGATAGTCAAAAGGTAATTAGCAATTACGATAGTAAAAGTAATATGTATATTTTAGATCGTTGGGTAGAATTAGGAATTATAGATTCTATCTTAGAAGGAGATATACACGTTATTTGGACGGGTGGGGAACCAACGTTAAAAGAAAGTCAAGAAGACATAATAAGTTTTATAGATTATGTGGATGACTGCTATCCGAATAATAAAATATTTTACGAGATAGAAACAAACGGAACAAGACTTATAGACGAGAAAATATTCAATAGAATAGATCAAATAAATTGTTCACCAAAATTAGCAAATTCGGGTAACCAAGAAAAAGACAGAATAAAACTTGAAGTCATCGATCAAATTAATCAACATCCAAATAGTTGGTTCAAGGTTGTAATTTCTTCGATGGAAGATGTTTCAGAATTCATAAAAGATTTTGTTATATCTTGTCCTTCTAATATACCATTTAGTAAAATTATATTGATGCCAGCATTAGACAATCAAGAAAAGTATTTTGAAGGTGTTAAGTTAGTATATGAATTGGCTAAAATTTACAAATGCAAAGCGACAGCGAGAAATCATATTGCCGCTTGGAATAAGTTAACAGGAGTATAGGATGTTAGATAAAGCGAAGACAAATCCAGAATTAGGATTGAAAATTAGCAATCATTTAAAAGAAAAAGGTGTGGAAACACCAATGACAGGTAGATTTGAAAGCAATAAGATAAACCTGAATAAGATAGAAAAGAATTTTAGGAACATTATGTCTGTTCTCGGTATGGATTTAGAAGACGATTCATTAACTGAAACTCCAAAGAGAGTAGCAAAAATGTTCTTAAACGAAATATTTTGGGGATTAGATACAGACAACTTTCCAAAAATGACAACGATAAACAATAAGATGAAATATGATGAAATGATAATTTCAAAAGGTGTTAAAGTATCGAGCACGTGCGAACATCATTTTCTTCCTATTATCGGAGAAGCATACATAGCATACATACCAAACGAAAAAGTATTAGGATTAAGTAAATTAAATCGAGTTGTAGAATATTTTTCAAAGAGACCACAGGTACAAGAAAGATTAACAGAGCAAGTATTTTTTGCTCTATCTTATATTTTAGAAACAGAAGATATAGCTGTTTTGATAGATGCTAAGCATACTTGTGTTTCTACACGTGGTGTAGAAGATTATAACTCAACTACAATTACTTCAAAATTGGGTGGACTATTTATAGAAAATTCCAAAGTTAGATCTGAATTTTTAAAATTAATTAAATAGGAAATCATTGAAATTATATTTAAGTTCAGATAATTTAGGAGACGCTAAAGTTGAAGCAATTAAAGATTGTCATTTTCGTTATGGGATCGAGATGAAATTTCTAATGTCTTTTTGGTTTTTTATTCGTTTTGAAAAGAAAACTAAGAAATGGACATTCTCAAAAGAAAACAAGACATTAGAGAGTATTAGAAGAGTAAAAAATGAAACGGGTCTGGATCTGAAAATGCTGTTAGATTCAGGAGTATTTTCAGCACGTAAAAAAGGTATTACATTACCAACGGAATTATTAGCAGAATTTTACCACGAGTATTCAGATATTTTTGAATACGTTTTTTCAATGGATGAAGGGACGATAGAACAGCAGATTGAAAATATTAGAATTTTAAAAAATGAAAACGTTCCAGTAATTGGTATTTTCCATCCAGGTAGTATAGAAAAACCGTTCATGACAAATAAACATTTAAACGAGATAATGGATATTACAGATTTTATATCTTACTCTGATGCTTTTATTCCTACGGCACAAAGAGAAAAAATATTAGATAATATTTTTAACGAAGTATACAAAAGAGGGTATAAAGGAAAATCTCATTACTTGGGTATGGAATCTCCTGTATGGTTATCTCAATATCCTTTTTATTCTGCAGATGCTTCAACTTATATTAGAAATGTAAACTTAGGTGAAATATTTCAATTCGATCAAAAAAATTGGCACGGTCTCAAGAAAATAAATATTAAACGAAATATGAGAGAATTAGTAAGAACGGATATAAATTATTGTAAGTGCCAGGACAGAATAGAAAAGATAGAAGGTGAGTGGACAGGACCAGACGTGAGAACGTATTACAATATTTTAAATCGCGCAATTTATCAAAAATTTTTAACTGACCTATGGTCTAAAAGAGGTGTAACTTGGAATTAAGGAAAATTAAATTAACAGACATAGTCGAAGATAAGATAGATTTTTATTTTACTGACAATCTATATTTTTCAGAACTTTATAACTCTATTGAACAGTTGGGACTATTAGAACCAATTTCGGTATATAAAGAAGATAAAGTGTATAAAATATTAAATGGAAGGCAGCGGTATAAAATATATCAAAGGTTAAATATATTAGAGATAGATTGTGTAATTTTAGAAAATGTAGAAGAAAATTTTCATAAAAAATTATTAAGTACACAGTTTATAACAAAAACTCCTGATCATTTTAAATTAGCTGAATACATTTTAGAAAACGATTTACAGTACGATGATGTTTCTCCTGGTATTTTAAACGAAAAGAAAAACTTCAAAAATTATAGAGATATTTTCAATTGGAAATGGTCAAGGTTTCACACTGAAAAAGATTTAGAATCTATAGTTAGAAACAATCTAAGAAAGAAACTTTTTTAAAGGAATACATGAAATTTTTTATCAGTATGAGCGAAAACTTTGAGATGGGTTTTGATGCTTCAGATTATGCTTTAGATAGATACAATATTAAACAAGATTTTCTAATATCCTTTTGGTGGTTTTTCAGTAAGTATAAAGACAAAACAGATTTTTCAAAAATTAATTTAACAGAAGATAAAACGTTAAAATTATTTAGAAATTATCTAAACAGAACAAATAAGAAAGTACTTTTGGATTCTGGTGTTTACTCAGCGAGACAGAAAAAACAAAGTATACCTAACGAAGCATTAGTTGATTTTTACCATAAAAATTCGGATATTATATCTCACGTTTTTACGAACGATGAAGGTAGTCCGGATCAGCAGATTGAAAATACTAAATTTCTTAAATCTGAAGGTGTTCCTGTAATTGGAATTTATCATCCTGGACATATAAATAAACCAACAATGGGTTTGAAATACATAGATAAGATTATAGATATATGCAAAGAAGATGAAAAATCTTCTATATCGTATTCTAATTTTCAAGTAGTCACAAAAGATTATATGAAAACTGCTGATATAATTTTTAATCACATTTATAATAACTATAAGTTAGAAGACGTAAAAATTCATATACTTGGCGCTGAAAGTTCAGATTTACTCTTACAATATCCGTACTATTCAACCGATTCAGCAAGTTTTGCTATTAACTCGTGTAATGGCAGACAGTCTTACTTAGATAAAAAAGATTTTAGATATAAGCATCTACAATTTAACTATGATATTAAGAAACTGGTAAGCGAAGACATAAACAAACTAAACATTTTTGCTGATGCTTATCAAGATCAACGAAGATGTAGATACTTCTACAACATACTTGAGCGTGGAATGTATCAGAAGTTCATAACTGATGTTTGGGAAAAAAGAGGTGTAACATGGGAATAACCATAAAGCAATTTAATCCAATTAATATCATTAAAGATATATTTTTAATGGTTAAATTGAAAAAATACTTAAAATCACTACAAAAATTAGACGACTGGGAAAGATACGGTTTCAAACTTGGTTGGTTCGGACATTTTGATTTATTAGTCGAAATAGAACCAGTAAATGAAGCAAAAGATTATCCGTTGCTATTAAGATCTTTAGTAACAAAAGAAATTAAACCAGCGATAGATTTTTTAACTGAAGGTTCTTATGATATTGGAATGTATCTACGAATGGAAATTTTAAAGACTAAAGCGTCTTATGTCTTTAGAGTTCTGTTTAGTCCAAAACTAAAATCATTCGATACAAGTTTTTTTAAAACAACATTAACAATTATAATGATTGCTACAGCGGCAATAATAACAAAGATTTTCATTTTTTAAAAGAGAGATAAATGCAAGAATTAGAATTAGAGAAAGTAGAAGTAAAAGAGTTAAACTTAGAAGAATTAAAAACAGTAGATTTAACATCTACAATCATCCAACCAGAAAAAGATTACAGCGCCGAGATTGAAAAGTACAAATCAATCAAAGCGGATAGAATCAAAGACAAAGAAGATTTGGAAAACGAATATCCAAAACAGGAGCACACTTTTCAGATTACACCACACGATATGATTACAGTTTTGGAAGACATACGGAAAAATTTTGAATGGTCACACTACGAAGCAGTTTGGATGACAGATTTATTTAATACGCTTCCACCAAAGGTATCAGCATTCAGAAAAGAATACAAAGATTTTATAGATGGTAAAATAGTATTACCTGCACCACCTGGATTAGTAGTTACAAATTTAGAAATAGAAATGTTAAATGCTATATTACAGAAGCATAAAAGTAAGGGGTTGAATTTAGCAATTTCCTGTGCTAATCTAATACATAACATAGCAAACGTATTTCCAATCCAACAGAAATACAAAGCAAAAATTAAATTGTTAGATAGAGCATTGGAAATATTAGAATTCAAATTAGGGTCTTATGAGTATGGAATTGTTCCTGCTCCAGAAGATGAAGATATAGAAAGGTTAGTTCACGAAGGGTTGCAGCAAGAAGCAGAATAGTTTAGAACATAAACTGTTTAATTATGAGTGAAGGAGATTTGGTTCTCTCCTTCACTTTTTTTGTGATTTATTTTGCCGAATAAATAAAACATAGAAAGAAAAAAATTTTTAGATATGGCAATACACGTCAACGATCCAGATTTTCAGCAAAATTCAGATAATTATGATAATTTGAACTATGCTGTTCCTTACCAAGAATTTCCAAATGAAACAAATATCCGTCAAGGTATAGATTCGTATTATATACGTAGACCATTAGACGAGACACAGCAATTTATAATTTTCAATAATAATAAAATACAGATTGTTAGAGGTAGCAAAACTTTAGCAGAACAAGAATTAGATGGAATATTTGATATTGCTAATAGTTATGTATGTCAAAACGTTTTACTGAACAAAGTTCTTCCATATAATTCAAACGACGAATTACTTTTTGTTGATGCGGACATCTTATACGATTTTAAATCCCAATTGAATATTGTTCCGGTTGAAAATATGACAGAAGAATTAAATTTTTTAACGTTAGGTGGTATATCTTACGCTCCTATTAAAAACATTAATATTATTGCTGATTATACTTCGATTAAAGAACAAGAAAATGTTAGTCACCTTATATTCTTCATTAGAATTAAAGGTGTTTGGATTTGTGCTAAAAAATACTTCATGTTCTCGTCTAACGAGGATCTTAGCGATACAGTAATTATCAATCCTTTAAGCGAACCTTTAAGGTTTAAGATAATTCTTTCTTAAAAATTTAAACACCAATGGTTATTGAATTCTCAGGTGGCAGATATGTAGGAACGATGTTAGACACTAAACCAGAAACGGCAGTGGACGGTTGCTTGTTTTATGTTATTGATGCTAATACTATTGAAACTTGGATTAGAAAAAATTCAATTTGGGTCTTATTACAGACAATAGGAATAGATGGAAGTTCTGGGTCATCTGGTACTTCTTATTCAGGGACATCCGGAACATCCGGTATAAACGGAACATCCGGTACGAATGGACCAATTGGTCCAACTGGTTTAACCGGTTCTTCTGGTACGTCAGGAGCGAATGGAGAATATTACGGATCTTCGGGTACATCTGGCACGTCTGGAACCGATGGTAGTAATGGAACTTCAGGAACAGATGGTACGAGCGGTACGTCTGGTTCTTCGGGTACGTCAGGAGATAGCGGAAGTTCGGGAACGTCAGGAACATCTGGCACGTCTGGAATTGATGGCACATCTGGTACTTCCGGAACAGACGGAACTTCAGGTACAAGCGGAACTTCAGGTACGTCCGGCACAAGTGGAACATCCGGAACATCTGGTACAGCAGGAACAAACGGAACCAGTGGAACAAACGGTTCTTCTGGAACATCCGGCACTTCCGGCATAGATGGATCTTCGGGAACTTCTGGTACAGATGGTTCAAGTGGAACTTCTGGAATAAATGGATCAAACGGCACGTCAGGTATAAACGGTTCTTCAGGAACATCCGGAAGTTCAGGAACATCAGGGTTGAATGGTTCTTCAGGAACATCAGGGTTGAATGGTACAGCTTTACTATGTGATTGTCAAGATCTAATAAACAAACTGGAAATGTATCAAATTCATTATAACGGGACCAATTGGGTTAGTGACACAAACTGTTTACCTTAAACATAAAAAACGATAAATGATAATATCTTTTAATGGTGGAAAATATATAGGGACAGTTTTAGACGAAAAACCAGAAGTTGTAGACGGTTCTTTGTTTTACGTTCTTGATGCTGATCCTATAGAAACATATTTTAGAAAAAATTCAGAATGGATATTAATAGATAATGACGCTATTACAATAGCAGGAACATCTGGTACCAGTGGAGAAGGAACTTCTGGCACGTCCGGTACATCTGGAATCCACGGAACATCAGGAGGATTAGGAAAACCAGGAACAGCAGGTGGTTTTGGGTCTTCTGGAACAACAGGTTTAAATATTGGTTCTTCAGGAACTTCTTCTACATCAGGAATTTCTGGACTGAACAAGACATCTGGTATAAATGGAATAACCGGAACTTCTGGAACGGAAGGTTCTTCTGGTACAACAGGATTAAATATTGGGACTTCGGGAACTTCTTCTACATCTGGAACTTCGGGTAGTGATGGAACTTCTGGTGTAAATGGAATAATTGGAACTTCTGGTGTAAATGGAACTTCAGGAATTAACGGAACTTCAGGAACATCTGGAGAATCTAATACATCTGGGACATCTGGGACTTCAGGAGATAATGAAACATCTGGATCGAGTGGAACTAATGGTTCAAGTGGAACTTCAGGATTAAACGGTAATTCTAATATATCTGGAGTAAATGGCGTAGATGCTATTAGTGGAAGTAATGGAATGGATGAACAATCTGGAGAATCTGAAACATCAGGTGTAAACGGAATACCAGGATTAGATGGAATAGACGGTGAAGATAAGGATTGTTGCGAATGTAGTCATTTATTAGAAATGTTAAATAATCCAAATTGTAATAAAGAAGTCATGGTGGCACTTTGCTATAGAACATCTGGCGTAGGTACTCAGCTTTAAAAAATATAGAATAATAATGCAAATAAGTGATATAACCGAATTAAAAGGAACTTTCACAGGATTAAAGATATTAGAACCTGAAAATGGTTCTATGAACGTTAATTCCTATAGAATATCTCCTGGTAGAATAGTTTTTACACAAGATGATAATACACAAGATATAGTAAATATATGGAATTTTCAGAACGATTACGTACTGAAAGACACACTTTCTAAAAAAATGAACGGTAGTACAGATAATTATCCACAATTATATTCTGTTTATGCCAAACCAGATTTAATAAAGTTGGAAGATAATATAGTCAATTTAGATTTCTTTACGGTTTATGGAACACCTGAAACTAATCCAGTGTTACCAGTAGAGAATACAGAATATATTTTCTTAGGAATGGTTTTTGTACCTTCACATTTTCCATCTTCTGAAACTCAATTATTTTATAGATCAGTTTCAATTGAAGAATATTCTTATAATCTAATTATAGCACAGAATGAATGGGTTAAAAATCTAAGAGAAAAAATTGAAAGGTGGGTAGTAGAAACTATTTATTTTTCAGATATGATAGTCAGGTACAACGATTGCCTTTATATCTGTTTAAATACACACGCTTCTTCGAGCAGTTTCGCTACAGATTTAAGCGACGGATACTGGATACAAACTTGTACGACAGGTGGAATAGTTGATGAAACTCAAAATTACGAAGTTATACTTGTTCAGAATGGTACAAACGGTGGCGTAGACGGTGATAAATATTACTGTGTCTATGAAAAAATAGATTTTTTAGATGGTATATATGGCCGAGGGAATGTAGAATTAAGACGTTTAGTTACTACAATATCTGCGGCTCCTGCTAATACAGAACCAATTGAAGGATATTTTGAACAGTATTCAGATTACCAAAGTAATCTAAACTAAAAAAATCAAGTAGATGGTTATTTCTTTTTCCGGAGGTCGATATGTAGGTACTCAAACCGATATTAAACCCGATAATGCAGTTGATGGTTCGTTATTCTATGTTATAGATGTAGAATATATTGAAACTTATATTAGAAAAAATTCTGAGTGGGTTTTAATTGAATTTATTGGGCAGGCGGGTTCTTCTGGAACATCTGGTTCTGGAACATCTGGAACATCTGGTACAAGTGGGCAGAAAGGTGAAGGCGGTTCTGCAGGTACGTCTGGTTCTAATGGCGGAAGCGGACCAATGGGACCTGCCGGTGTAAACGGATCTTCTGGCACATCCGGTATAGATGGGTCGTCTGGAACATCTGGTTCAAGTGGTACATCTGGTAGTTCTGGTAGTTCTGGTAGTTCTGGTACATCTGGTTCAAGTGGTACATCTGGTAGTTCTGGTTCAAGTGGAGACAATGGAACATCTGGGACATCAGGGACATCCGGCAGCTCTGGTTCAAGTGGAACATCTGGTTCGTCCGGTAGTTCTGGTTCAAGTGGAACATCTGGTTCAAGTGGTAATTCAGGAACAAGTGGAACATCTGGTTCATCTGGAAGTTCTGGTTCAAGTGGAGCAAATGGATCGTCTGGTTCGTCTGGTGTAAATGGTTCATCTGGAAGTTCTGGTTCAAGTGGAGCAAATGGATCGTCTGGTTTGTCTGGTGTAAATGGTTCTTCAGGAACATCTGGTTCGTCTGGTAGTTCAGGAACATCTGGTTCGTCTGGTAGTTCAGGAACATCTGGTAGTTCAGGAACATCTGGTTCAAGTGGAACATCTGGTTCGTCTGGTAGTTCAGGAACATCTGGCAGTTCAGGAACGTCTGGTTCAAATGGAACATCTGGTTCGTCTGGTAGTTCAGGAACATCTGGTTCAAGTGGAACATCTGGTTCGTCTGGTAGTTCAGGAACATCTGGTAGTTCAGGAACATCTGGTTCAAGTGGAACATCTGGTTCGTCTGGTAGTTCAGGAACATCTGGCAGTTCAGGAACGTCTGGTTCAAGTGGAACATCTGGTTCGTCTGGTAGTTCAGGAACATCTGGATCGTCTGGCAGTTCAGGAACGTCTGGAACATCTGGAACATCTGGCAGTTCAGGAACGTCTGGTTCAAGTGGAACATCTGGTTCGTCTGGTAGTTCTGGTATAAATGGATCTTCGGGAACATCTGGTTCATCCGGAACTTCTGGTATAAACGGATCAAGTGGGACATCTGGCAGTTCTGGAACATCTGGAACTTCAGGATCAAGTGGTAAATCTATAGGAACATTAGATGGTACATTTTCTTATGTTAGTAACCAAGGAAATTATTGTGATCTTAGTAATGAAGATAAACAAAGTTGTAAAGATTCATCAACCTCTGGATTTTCTGGTGTCTGTAATTTATTATCCAATGATTCATCAGTTATTTTAACAGTAACAGAAATACACGGATTTGTAATTTTTTCTTATCTTGTGTCTAAAGATATTAATGGTATTTGTACTTTTACATTCTTGGGTCCTAATTGTGATGGCTCTTCAGGAACATCAGGTACGAGTGGAGTGGACGGGTCTTCAGGAACATCTGGTTTAACCGGTATTTCGGGATCTTCCGGTACATCTGGTTCAAGTGGAAATTCAGGAACATCTGGTTCAAGCGGTACATCCGGTTCAAGTGGTGTTTCCGGAACATCTGGTACATCTGGTTCAAGTGGTGTTTCCGGAACATCTGGTACATCTGGTACATCTGGAACACGTGGCACATCCGGTTCATCCGGTGTTTCTGGTACATCTGGTTCTACGGGTCTTTCAGGAACATCCGGTTCAAGCGGAACATCCGGCAGTTCAGGAAATTCTGGTACTTCTGGTTCAAGCGGTGTTTCAGGAACATCCGGAACATCTGGTAGTTCAGGTACACGTGGAACATCCGGTTCAAGTGGAAATTCTGGTACATCTGGTTCAAGTGGAAATTCTGGTACATCTGGCAGTTCAGGAAATTCCGGTACATCTGGTTCAAGCGGAACATCCGGCAGTTCTGGTTCAAGCGGAACATCCGGCAGTTCAGGAAATTCTGGCAGTTCAGGAACATCTGGTTCAAGTGGAACATCTGGTTCAAGTGGAACGTCTGGTACATCTGGTACATCTGGTTCAAGCGGAACATCCGGCAGTTCAGGAAATTCTGGTACATCTGGCAGTTCAGGAAATTCCGGTACATCTGGTTCAAGCGGAACATCCGGCAGTTCAGGTACACGTGGAAATTCTGGTACATCTGGTTCAAGTGGTGTTTCAGGAACATCTGGTACATCTGGCAGTTCAGGAAATTCCGGTACATCTGGTTCAAGCGGAACATCCGGCAGTTCTGGTTCAAGCGGAACATCCGGCAGTTCAGGAAATTCTGGTACATCTGGCAGTTCAGGAAATTCCGGTACATCTGGTTCAAGCGGAACATCCGGCAGTTCAGGAAATTCTGGTACATCTGGCAGTTCAGGAAATTCCGGTACATCTGGTTCAAGCGGAACATCCGGCAGTTCAGGTACACGTGGTACATCTGGTTCAAGTGGTGTTTCAGGAACATCTGGTACATCTGGCAGTTCAGGAAATTCCGGTACATCT
>Ga0209429_10000442_pt1 | contig 28074 bp, 23 predicted proteins | sample BarGraNGADG00212_3_FD_184493 | JGI IMG/M metagenome (GOLD analysis project Ga0209429, IMG submission 184493) | Arctic peat soil microbial communities from Barrow, Alaska - Barrow Graham LP Ref core NGADG0004-212 (SPAdes) (version 2) | ecosystem: Environmental > Terrestrial > Soil > Wetlands >...
TGAACCCACCTACTCAAGATGAACTTCCGTACAAAGCTGTCGCAGGGAGTCCTCTTTCCGCGATGCAAATATAATATATTTTAAAAATAATTGCAATTTTTCTTGCATATTAAGACAGTACCTTGAACCAGATAAAACATTCTTATATGCAGAAAGTCGCTTGCTTTTTATTGATGAAGAATACGGACAACCAATTATACCAGTGGATGGTAAGTTCTTTGAAATTGAAGGTGCTCAAGTTGATTTGGATCTAAGCCAAATACGTACATTCCGTTATGCTTCCTACAATTCTAAAAGACAATCACGCGATGCTGACCGTTTTGGGATTGAAAAAGGCAGTGTAATTTGTATCAATAGGGCTATTTCGAAGGAAGAAATTGACGAAATCAAAAAAGGAATTGGGCTTTATCTGAATGAAGGATTTGGGAAGGTTTTGATAAATCCTGAGTTTTTAAGAACAACGAAAGATACTTTACTCGGAGAATCAGTTTTCAGTATTAAACCAATAAAAAAAGATGATTCAGAAGAAGTAAAAATTAAGTCATCAGACATCATAATGCCTGAAACATTAAAAGAAAAAGCCGTTTTTTTATATCTAAAACGATCATTAAAAGCCGAAGAGGATCAAGAAGCTATTTATTCAAAGGTAAATGAATTTGTAGAAAATAATAAAACCCTTTTTGAAAACAGTAGCGAACAATTTGCTTCACAATGGGGAACTATAAGAACTAAAGCAATGCAGGTAAAGACGAAGCAAGAATTACATAATGCACTTTTTAGTTCTGATGGTTATTTAATGACAGGTCAATCGGCAACTAAATGGAAAGAGACACAAAAAAGAAATCTGAATGACTTTATAACTGGTTTGGATGATCCAATTGCTTTAAAAACCATGATTAATTTATCTGCCGAAATGGCAAAAAAATGCAAGAAGGGAGGTATTCAATGACAACATACACACACCGTTATCTGGCAAGGATAATTTTAGAAGCTGCAACTCCACTTGCTGTGGGAAGTGGCGAACGGGATGTAATTACCGACCAATTAGTTACAACCGATGTCAATGGATTACCATATATTCCCGGCACAGCTTTAGCAGGCGTTTTACGAAATGCACTTGAACCTGAAATAGGAAAAGATGTTATTGAAAAACTTATGGGCTATCAAGGCAAAGACAATGATGGGCAAGGTTCACGACTTATACTATCTCATGCACAAATAATCGGGGTTGATGGATTACCCATTGATGGAATAGTAGAAATTGATTGGGAGAATTCGTTTTACAAAGAATTTCAAAACTTACCAGTTCGCCAACATGTACGTATTTCACACAAGGGTGCAAGTGAAAAAGGTGGAAAGTTTGACGAACAGGTGGTTTACAAAGGAAGCCGATTCTGTTTCGAAATGGAGTTAGTTTCTGATGGTACCGATGAAAATATTTGGAAAAATATATTGAATACTTTCCGTTCCCCTTTATTTAGAATGGGAGGAGGAACACGAAAGGGATTTGGAGAATTAACAGTAAAAGATTGTAAATCTAAAATCTTGGATTTGACTGATAGAAATAAATTAAGCAATTATTTAGATAAAACATCTTCTTTAAATGATATTTTTTGGAGTTTTGAAAGTGATCCAAAAATTGAAATAGATTCAGATAAATGGATTAAGTATGAATTGAAATTAAAACCAGAAAACTTTTTTCTTTTCAGCAGTGGATTGGAAAGTGCTGATGCCAAAATGATTCCGGTTACAGAAAAAATTATCGATTGGGACAAATTAATGAATAAACCACATTTTATGAAAGAACAAGTCTTGATTCCGGCAAGTTCGGTAAAAGGAGCCTTAGCTCATCGGGTTGCTTTTCATTACAATAAATTCGCCAAAGTTACTTCTGAAAAGATTGCAGAAGAAGCGAAGAAGACGGATAAATCATTCGTTGATGTCGCAAAAAATTACACTGGTGAAAATAATCCTGCTGTCCGTGCGCTCTTTGGCTATTCAGCTAGTAACGACGATGGGCAACGCGGCAATACGATCTTTTCTGATTTGCATTTGAAAGAACCAGCCAACAAGAAACTTCTTAACCATGTCGCCATCGACTGTTTTACCGGCGGGGCAATGGACGGCGCACTATTTAGCGAAGAAGTGGTTGGGAGCAAAGAGGCTTTTACATTAACTTGTTTGGTAAATAGTTGTGTTAAATCAGAATATTTAGATGCCTTTGGAAGGACGCTGGATGATCTTTGCAGTGGTATGTTGCCCCTTGGCGGAGGCACTATGCGCGGACATGGATGTTATAAAGGAACATTTACTAATAATAGAAAGGAATTAGAAAATGAGCAATAAAATTAGTTTACAAGAAATTCTAACCAATAAATTGTATGAGGGCTACTTATGGTGGAGTGATGAAGATAAGCCTGAAATATTTCAAAACGAAATATTAACAAGCAAAGTCCATAAATTATGGCCTGCTGAATCAAATAATCCTTTTATTATCGAAGGAAATCTTTGGGATAAGAAAGATCAAACTTCTTATTTGATTCGGTTTATTGACGGCAAATATTTGGTCTATAAATTTGATTTGAAAGGAGTTGATCCAGAAGCCATAACAGAACTAGAATATTTACCTCATCGTATGCCAGAAGTTGAAAAGCTCAAATTTAAAGAAGTTTGGATAGAGCAACCCGACCTCAATTGTCTCAATTTTGATGTATTAAAACCGGCGTATACCGCTTTTGTTGGATTTATAAAGAATAAGGAGGTAAAGAAATGACACAATATATTAAAGCCCCTTTTAATTTTGTTCCGGTCAGTAAAAAGGTATTTTTCCCTGACTGGGTAAACCAAATTTCACATGACATTCCGTTTTCAGATGGTGAAAGTGGTGAAATTGAGATTGATCTTACTGCTATCACTCCACTTTTTATACGAAATGGTCATACTCGTGCAGATGCTGATGAAAAAAATAGTACATACACCTCGTTTAGCAAAGATGTTAATGGAAATCCCTTTATTCCTGCTACTTCAATTAAAGGAATGATTCGAAATGTGCTTGAAATTATCAGTTTTGGGAAAATGGATAAAATATCAAATGACAGATACAGTATCAGAGATCTTCAATTAAAAAAATATTTGAACTTCTTTCAGAATTCAGATATTCATTGCGGTTGGATGACAAAAAAAGATAATAATACAATTGAGATTACAAACAATGGAATACCAAGAAGAATATCCCATAGAGATCTTGATAAAAAATGGGGCACTGATTTTGCAGTTAGATTTAAAAATTCTAAATTATTGAAAACTGATGAAAATCGAACAGCATTATATAAAATTAATTTAGCTCAAGATAAAGAGATTAAAGATAGTTTTATTGAGCTGCCTTTAAATCCAGACAATCCTAAAGATACAAGAATTAAAGTGAAATTTGACCAAGATGGATCATTTAAAGGAACGATTGTTTTAACGGGTCAACCCAGTGCAAGAAAAGATATTGATGATATTGATTCACATGGGAATAAAGTATTAAAAGGAGAAGGTAAATGTTTTGAATTCGTTTTTTCTGATTCAACTGAAGGTGAATCTTTTACTCTTGATATTGATCAAGAAACTGGATTGTACAAAGATTTTTGCTTTGTTTATAAAGACTCAAATGATTGGAAATATTGGAGAAAGAAAATGGACGAAGGAGAGCAAGTTCCAATATTCTTTTCATTAAAAAGCAATGAATTACAACACTTTGGATTATCTTACCTTTATAAATTACCTTTTAAAAAGAAAATCAAAGAATTTCTTCCCCCAGATCATACAATATCAGATGATGATTTAAGTGATTGTATTTTTGGAAAGTCTGAAAGGAAGGAAGCAATTAAAGGTAGAGTTCAATTTATGAATATGACTTTGGAAAGTGGAGATATATCAGATGAGATTAGAAAACCATATATGGGTTCCCCAAAACCTACTTATTATCCTATTTATATAGTTCAAAACGGAATAAATGGTTTTCCAAATGGTGAGTTTACTACAATGCTTTCAGATTCACCTCAATTAAAGGGATGGAAAAGATATCCCGTTCATGATGATATTGCTCCATTTAAGATTCCTGAAGGCATGAAAGAGGAAAATCTCAATCCTTTTTATCCAATTAACTCAGGGTCGAAGTTTACGGGAAGAATCAAATTTCATAATTTGAGAAAAGTTGAAGTTGGAGCATTGCTACAATCTGTATTGTTTAATGGTAATGGTTATCATTCACTTGGTTTTGCTAAAGCATATGGTTTTGGTAAGGTTAAAGTAGAAATTAAAAAAACTAAGGGATTAAAAGCTCCTATTGATGAGTATGTTAAATCTTTTATGGAACTTATGGGACATGAAATACCTAATTATTCCAAATCCATAGAGTTAAAAGAGTTGTATGCGATGAGTATTCCTCAAAATACAAGATCACCTCTTGAATATATGGACTTACCGGAATTTGTTACATGTAAAAGGCAGAAACTTAAGGATGATCTAACTGGCGAATACTTACAGTATTACACTGATCTTATTGTAAAAAAACCAATTGCAGATCCAGTTCAATTGGAGGTAGAAGCTGAAATTACTTTTGCACAAAAGCCCTTTATTAATGCAAAATTATTGGAAGGGAAAGATATCAATCCTAAGCCATTGAATAATATTCCAGAAAAGCGTAAACTCAAATTAGGAGATCGAATAATAGTAAAACGAGTAATGCTTGGAGGAAATATTAAAAGTCTAAGTTTTGTGAGATTCTTATAATAATTAACGTTATCTTGTACAGATTAAATTAATAAAAACATGAAAAAAATTAAAGTAGCATTATTCCTTTTTTATTTTACCTTTTTAGTAAGCAATTCATTCGCACAGGTTAATAACACTATTTCTCCCAAACATTCTCATCCTGAGTATGAAAAAAAAATACAGGAAATGAAAAGTAGAGAAGATAAAGCTGATCAAACTTATCAAAAAGCTCAAGATATGTTTGATATTACTAAAGAGCATGTAAAAAATATTGAAACTGATCAAAGAAATTTCTTGGCTTTTTTTGCTGCTTTATTAACCATAACTTTTGGGGGTGCAGTAGTTGCAACCATTGCTTCTTTTAAAGCGATTAAAAATTCCTATGAAAATAAATTTAAGGAAAACTATGAGAAAATTGCTGAGAAGAATTCTGAAACCATTAAATCAATGATTGCAAAAGAAGATTGGTCAACAAAAATCAGAAATGAAAAGGAGATATTGGTGTTAAACAAAGAAGGAACCGGAATTAGTTCCGAATTCTTGAGTGTTATATCTGCTTTTAAAAAATACAAATTTGAGAACATTAAAGAATTAAAAGATTCGCTTGAGAAGGATTATTCTGGTTACGATTTGGTTATTATAGAAAATTGTGACGATAAGGGTTATTGGAAATTAACTCACGAATATAAAGATTCTGAAAAAAATATTAAAGTAAAAACCAAATTTGACGCTGAAACACAAGAAATAGCTGATGTAAATAATATTTTTAAAAATCTTGGCAATAAGATATGTCCTGTCACAGCATTAATTTATTATGGTAAACAAAGTAAAGGAAATTTTCCTTCAGATAAAGTGGATGAACAGAAACGTCACATGATATCTTATGCCAACACACCTTCTACTTTGTTTGGAAATATGATTGATTTATTGAGATATAAAGATATCATTGAAAATCATCAAACATTTTAGTTCTATGCCTCAATTTCCCTTTCTCTCCCAAATCACATTTATCCGTATGCGGATAACTTTCGAAGCGGTTGAACCGCTTGTGTTGACCGAATACCCCGGTTCGGCTTTGAGAAGTTGTATGATGGAAGCTATGTTGGGTTCTGCTTGCATAAAACAACAGAAAACGGAATGTATCGCTACTTGTGATGAACGTTATACCTGTCCGTGGTCGGTGCTTTTTAATAGCTACTCCCTGCCGGAGCATCCGCATCATAAAAATCATGTTCATACCCCTGAACCATATATCATTGAACCTTTCGCCGGTAATCAAACCGTATTTAAAAAAGGAGAGACTTTTGGTTTCGACTTTACCTTAATCGGGAAGGGAATAAGCTATTTACATTTGGTAATCAGTTCTTTTCAAAATATGGGAGATATTGGGATAGGAAGATGCCGGGGTAAATTCAAACCTGTACGGTTGGAATCGCTCAATGCCAATCTGGATTATGAGCCTTTATCATATTTTGGACAACCGGAAGTACTATCACTCTCAAAACTCATGGTGCCAAAGGTAGAAAAAAAAATAATAATCGATCAACAAACAGAATTTCGTACAAAAGTAGGCAAAAAGCTGTTGACTACTCCTCCTCCTTTTCAGTTGTTTGTGAAACAATTAACAATACGCCTGAGCTTATTGGCTCATTTCCATTGTGAGGCAGCATGGTTTGATTTTAAAAATTTTCCTTTCCCCACCGAAGTGGAAATGAAGGATGAAGACACTCAGATTGAACATTTGGAGCGAAAATCACGAACTATGAAACCAATTATGAAAATGGATGGGCCCGTAGGAAAGTTTATTTACGAAGGTGAAGGATTGAATGACTGGATGCCTTTGATTACGCTGGGCAGTTGGTTGCACGTGGGTTCAACCACTTCCATGGGTTTGGGTAAATACGCCATAATAGAAGAATAAAAATCTTTCTTGCCTGATATTATCAGGTGAAACGCTCTTTGACATTTTGAAACAGAATAAATTCCGCTATTCTTGAGACTTTTGTCGACTGAAACAGAGTTATATATATTGACACCTAGATACACAAAAGTATATTCCGCTATTCTTGAGACTTTTGTCGACTGAAACAATATTAGCATTCCTGCTTAAACTGTTTTGCCTTATTCCGCTATTCTTGAGACTTTTGTCGACTGAAACACATAGACAGTGTCTTTTCTTATTTCAACCCTTTATTCCGCTATTATTGAGACTTTTGTCGACTGAAACGTAAAAACAATCACTTCCAACCATGTTGTTTTTGTGCGTTATTCCGCTATTCTTGAGACTTTTGTCGACTGAAACAAATTTTCATTTGACATATTTTTTTTCAGGTGAAAAATTCCGCTATTCTTGAGACTTTTGTCGACTGAAACGCAAATACTGGTGAGTTAATTACTGATTTTATAATTCCGCTATTCTTGAGACTTTTGTCGACTGAAACCAACATTTTTTTGATCCAAGATTTTCTTTCGAGCAATTCCGCTATTCTTGAGACTTTTGTCGACTGAAACTCAGGATTTGTACTGCCTATTATTAAAGAATCTTATTCCGCTATTCTTGAGACTTTTGTCGACTGAAACTTGTTTAAAAACAGTTAAAGTATCCTCTTCTACTTATTCCGCTATTCTTGAGACTTTTGTCGACTGAAACGTTCCATTTTTAACCTTTTTTCTGGTGAAAAAAAGATTCCGCTATTCTTGAGACTTTTGTCGACTGAAACAAATTGATATTACCTACAGCAATTTGATCTGATTATTCCGCTATTCTTGAGACTTTTGTCGACTGAAACTAAAGATAAGTTCAGCTTTACCGTTTAAACTAAAAATTCCGCTATTCTTGAGACTTTTGTCGACTGAAACGAAACTTCTATTACATTATCTATGTAAAACATGAAGGTATTCCGCTATTCTTGAGACTTTTGTCGACTGAAACGAACCCTTGGGATCCAGATAGGTGATGTGATAATACAGATTCCGCTATTCTTGAGACTTTTGTCGACTGAAACGATTTCCAACTTCCTGCAACATTTCAGAACCAACATTCCGCTATTCTTGAGACTTTTGTCGACTGAAACGCGAACCCGGAGTTATCGTAAGTTATCATCTTAATATTCCGCTATTCTTGAGACTTTTGTCGACTGAAACATTTAAAGCGAATTTTCCACGAATAGTTGTGTCATTCCGCTATTCTTGAGACTTTTGTCGACTGAAACAAAGCCACCACAAATTCTTTTCAAACCATGTCTTTTATTCCGCTATTCTTGAGACTTTTGTCGACTGAAACTTTATTGCCTCCTCTGAACACGGAACATGCAAAAAATTCCGCTATTCTTGAGACTTTTGTCGACTGAAACAAATTTTCATTTGACATATTTTTTTTCAGGTGAAAAATTCCGCTATTCTTGAGACTTTTGTCGACTGAAACGTTCCATTTTTAACCTTTTTTCTGGTGAAAAAAAGATTCCGCTATTCTTGAGACTTTTGTCGACTGAAACAAATTGATATTACCTACAGCAATTTGATCTGATTATTCCGCTATTCTTGAAACTTTTTTAACCAGAAGAAAAAACAAAGAATAATCGTAGTGATAACAATTAAATTTCGCTATTTTTGTAATACTCTAACGAAGTATCCTATATGTGAATCATTTTAATCAAATCCTTAGTCGTGAGAAATATAATTACTCCTAATTTGATACCTACCGTCAATATACATCGGTCTTATCGTGAACTATCGGAAGATATGAATGGTTTGTTTCTGGCATGTGCAGAAGGTAAAAACCTCAGGATATATTTATATGAAGATTACCGGATGCAGAATAATCCTTTTTATGGAATTACTCAATTCCCGCCTGAAATCAGTTTCTCATTTAAGATGGTTTCGATTAACGAAAATCTGTTGCTTAACTGCTGGGAGATAATTATTCCGCTTACATTTGCAGCTGTAATTTCGGAGGAAGTTGAAGAAGATGTGTTCGGTCACAAATACATCATCTTAACAAAAAAGATGGATATCATTAAGATAACGGGTAAAATCTGTTCGTTCGACAAGCCGGGTTTTGTATCTTTCTTTGATTTGGAACCTTTTGAGGTGGGAGATGGCATAGACTATTGTGATATTTACAACAGGGTAGAGATAGAAACGCTTATTAATGACGAGGACTTGCAATTATCGTATCTGAAGGAAAATATCCGCCAACTGTCTTTTCGTTTAAAAAAAAACGAATGAACAGGAGGCAAAGAATAAAATTGCCGAAGAAATAGATGATGTGCTGGTAAAAATTAAGGAGTTGGAAAATGAACTTTATTACAGTTTTGATGAACCAAAGGATTATAATCCGATATTCAATAAGATAAGTGAGATGGAAAATAACAGATATACGAGTCCTCCGGTAATTCTTTACGAAAAGGATGGGGAAATTTCAAATCTCTTTAAAGGTAAAGTAAAAACAGCTGTTCCCTATATGAAGATTATGGATTCTGACTATTTATTATTGGATTCGACCCGGTTGAATTTATTGAAATACTTAAAAGGTGGATTTTAAAAGAGTTTATATAGATTAAATTGCTATAGCATTTTAATTGAAATAAACTCTATTAGCTATGGTTATGATTTTAGAATACCGGATAAACGAATTGAAATGGGAATGATAATCATTATACCACAAATCAGATATTTAGGCATCTCTGGCATAACTCTTTTCCCGTTTATCATACTAAGAGATAAACAACTAAAACAGGATAAACGGATACTAAATCATGAGCGGATTCATATCCGCCAGCAAGTTGAATTGTTGATTTTGCCTTTTTATCTGCTGTACCTTATTGAATTTGGTATTGGCTTAATCAAATACAAAAACAGACAGACTGCCTATCAAAATATTTCTTTTGAGCGAGAAGCATTCAAACACGATGCGGATTTGAATTATTTGAAAGATAGAAAATTATGGGCGTGGAGGAAATATAGGTGAAATAAAAAAATTTTTACAATAAGATAGAAAGTTCCGAAACCACCATTTCGGAACTGCTCATTTCGGATCTTATAACACAAGCATAATTTCTAGTCTGATTATTCCGGCAAAATGCGCCACTTGTTAAGGTTGATATTTAATGTTTTTTTTACGGATAAATCGATTAGCGTATTAACCCATAAAAGGGTTATATCGGTAAATATGCCGATAGTATTAAAAGGATAATATATGGATGAGCACATAAACTATATTGAAAACGCCCACGGATTTGACTCTCAATCGCTGACTTCCGAAGATGTGGAGCAATGGGGCAAAGTGTTGTTGAATACAGCGAGTCCGTTAAACGAAAAGAAAAAGGCACTTGGAATATTGGCACACAGCACTGATTTACAAGCTTACAATTATCTGAAACAGTATGCAATACAGCCCGATGCAGGGTTGGAAGAATGGGCAAAACTGGCACTGGGAGAATGTACATTATTTCTACACGCTGACCTGAGTGAGGGTGATAGTGAAGAAGAATTTGTTTTCACGGGTGTGGGTAAGAATAATAACCAGTTGCGGTATTATTTTATGGTTTTGCCGATGGAAGAGAAAGTACTGGAAACCTGGCAACATACTATCATTGAAAATGAGATGACCTATGCGGCTCGTGACCTGAACTGCGAGATTGAGTGGTTAGACTGTAAACCGAACTACGTTGGATTTAGCGTGTTGATGCCTGTAACCGTATCCATTGCCGCCTATATAGAAAAAGGGATAACACAATGCAATGAGCTGGGTGGCTTTCTTCTCGAAGAGTATTATTGCGGAAGCGGAGTTCCCGATGAAAAAGAAATAGAAAAGATCATTCAGATAGTAAGGAATGGGGAGGAAAATTGATTCATGTTTAAAAAAATAGCTATATTTGCCTCTACAAAATTATCGCAATGAAAACCGGAATTAAAATCTTTGAAGAACAAAAGGTTCGTACTGTTTGGGACGAAGAAACCGAAGAATGGTATTTTTCGATAGTGGATGTTGTTGGGATATTGACAGAAAGTCCGAATCCAAACAATTATTGGAAAGTGTTGAAAAGCCGCTTAAAGAAAGAGGGCAGTCAGTTGGTTACAAACTGTAACCAACTGAAAATGCAATCTGCAGATGGAAAGTATTATAAAACTGATGTAGCAGATACTCAGCAGCTTTTCCGCTTAATTCAATCCATACCGTCATCCAAAGCAGAGCCTTTTAAGCTGTGGATTGCTCAAGTAGCCAAAGAACGCTTAGACCAAATGCAAGATCCTGAATTATCTATAGAACAAGCTATGATGGACTATAAACGCTTGGGTTATACGGACAACTGGATTAATCAGCGGTTGAAAAGCATTGAGATTCGCAAAGACCTGACCGATGAATGGAAATCGAGAGGTTTGCAGGAGGGTGTTCAGTTTGCAACGCTTACTGACATTATATATAAAACCTGGGCTGATAAAACAGCACGTGAATACAAGCAGTTCAAAGGCTTAAAGAAAGAAAACCTGCGCGACAATATGACTAATGCCGAATTGGTGTTGAATATGTTGGCTGAACTTTCTACTACACGGATTTCGGAAACAACTAATCCTGACACGATGGACGAACATGAGCAAGTGGCAAAACAAGGTGGCGAAATTGCCCGAAATGCCCGCCTTGAATTAGAGGCTAAAACAGGAGAAAAAGTAATCTCACCATTAAATGCAAAAAAGGGAATTTTGAAGAACAACAAAGATGTGAAAGATTCAGCAACCTGAACATCTGGTGAACCGGACTCCGTCAAAACGGAACTAATAAAACAATAGATTCGTGAAGTCTGTAACAGGAATAGCCGGAACAAAAATACAACTTTGACAAATGATTTCAGCGATTATTCATTTTCTGATTCGTAGTCTTTTTCAAAACAATTCAGCAGGATTTAATCTTAAAAAATCCTCCATAGGAATACCACCAGTTCCAACGAGCAACACCTTTTCGGGATGATACTTTTTAGCAAAGACACTTATTCCTGCATTTTCTCCCCGTCGAAATGTATGTTTTACTCAATACTAATTACTATTTTACTCGATTTGTTGAGCTAAATTACTCAGTATCTTTTGATTTACAATTAAAAATGTGAAATTATTAATGCCGGATTGAATAAAAAACAGTAGCTATACTTTAAATAATCATAATTTCAGGGTTAATAACTATTAAAGTTTTACTGCTTCAAGATGCAAGGAGATGCACACAGATGTAAGGAGATGTAAACTGCACATTTATAAGTATTTGTGCAATTTTCATCTCTTGTTTTTTATAAAAACCTGCCTTATCTTTGATTCGTCTTACAGAAAAACAATGTAGTTTTTTTGACAAAAGGACAACAATAGACGATATGAGTAAATCTCAAAATCCAATGACCGGCCAAATGAGCGGATCGATGGGTAACTTTGTTACCACCAGGTTAGGGGATAAAAACATCATCCGGGCAAAAGCGTTCGAACCACGGGACGCTAAAACCGAAGCGCAGGTAAAACAGCGTGATGGTTTCAAAATGATCGTGGATTTGTTCCCTGCGTTGGGCAGTATTCCTGCAGAAGGATTTGTTCAACGCCCTGCTAACACTTCGGTTTATGTTGCCTTTATGGCAGCCAATATGCCGAAGGCTATTGACAAATCGGGTGAAACATCCGTAATTGATTACAGCAAACTTACCGTTTCCGACGGGAGTATATCGAAAGTAATCGTTACAGAAGCCACACTTGATGAAACCGGAATTACCGTAAGGTATATGCCCTCGCTGAAAAACGAACTAAACAACTCAACTGACGAGATAGTGGCTTTGGCCCTGCTTGCTTCAGGAGAATTGTGGATAGAACGTCAGCCACGGGGCAGTGAGTTAACCGACTCCATACTGATACCGGTAACGAACGTTACAGCTGCTGATATGCTGGGCGTTTATCTGTTTGCGAAACGGGCAGATGGAAGCAAAGTGTCGAAATCGACGTATGTGGAAATCGGCTGAGCTGAACCTAAACTTCTTTAACCGTTTGCTTCGTACAGAAACAAGGCAAAAAGATGGTGTTGTTTAGTTACTGAAAGAAAAGCTGCGAAGAATTGAAAAATTATTCGCAGCTTTTTTACGATTAAAACCTTTAGCATTATTCCCGAATTGATGCATAAAACACTTGAAAATAAATCGTTCACAAAAAAACAAAAAAAATACTTTGTCAATCGAAAAGGATTATCTATCTTTGCAGTCCGAAATAAAACAAACAACAATTTAAATTAAATAACTAATAATTATGATCGTAGTTCCAGTAAAAGAAGGTGAAAACATTGAAAGAGCATTGAAAAAATTCAAACGTAAATTTGAAAAAACAGGCGTTGTTAAAGAACTTCGTCGTCGTCAGTGTTTTGACAAACCTTCTATCGTAGGTCGCGAAGAAAAAATGCACGCGGTTTACGTTCAAAAGAAGAATCTTAGCGAAGAATAGTAAAAAATCAGCGGAAAACTTGTTTTCCTGATTTATTTAGTCTATTTTCGTTGCAGATTTGAGCATACGGTTATGATGAACGAATTTCTGCAATATCTACAGTATGAAAAGAATTATTCTTCTCATACTGTTTTATCATATCATACTGACCTTCTGCAGTTTTGTGATTTTCTGCAACTCACTCCAGCAAAACTTGATCCCCCCAAAATAATTTCCCAACAAATTCAACAATGGGTGCTTTCATTGATGTCAGCCGAACTGTCGGCACGTACATTATCCCGTAAAATTTCTACACTCAAATCATTCTGGCATTTTTTACTGTCTCGCGGGTATGTTACACAAAACCCTACGTTAAAAATTATTTTACCCAAAACAAAAAAACCACTTCCGGCGTTTTTTAAGGAAAGCGAGATGGAAACTGTGTTGAACAATCCATTTATTCCCGATAGTTTTGAACCGGTGCGTGATCAGTTGATAATAAACTTATTTTATCAAACCGGAATTCGTCTTGCTGAACTAATCAACATTAAAGATTCGGATATAGACCTGACAGAAGGCAATTTACGCGTAATCGGTAAACGAAACAAACAACGAATCATACCCATAGGTGAAAACCTGATCAAAGATATAGAGCGCTATATTAAGTTGAGAAACGAAGAAGTGGAAGTGCTTGAACCGTACTTATTTGTCAGAAAAAAAGGAAAAAAAATGTATCCGAAAATGGTGTATAACATGGTACATAACACTATGTCGGAAGTAAGCAGTTTACATAAGCGGAGTCCGCATGTGCTTCGTCACACTTTTGCCACTGGAATGCTTAATGGTGGAGCCGACATTAACGCCGTGAAAGAATTACTCGGACATAGCAGTCTGGCAGCAACCCAAGTATATACACATACGAGTTTCGAAGAACTACATACTATATATAAACGAGCTCATCCACGAGCTAAATAAAAAAAGGAGGCAATTATGAAACTAAGGATTCAATCTATCAATTTTGATGCAACTACAGCGCTGGAATCTTACATCAACAAAAAACTGTTGAAATTAGAAAAGAATTTTGATGAGATACTGAACGTAGAAGTATATTTGAAGGTAGTAAAGCCTGAAACGGCCACCAATAAACAAGCCGAAATAAAAGTGTCGATACCAAATATTGATTTTTTTGCTTCCAAAACATGCGACACATTTGAAGAAGCAACTGACCTAACTCTCGAAGCATTAGACAAACAGATACGCAAACACAAAGAAAAAACCACTAAAAAATAAAATATTGCAGTAAATGTTTTGTAGTCCAAAATATTTCCGTACATTTGCAAGCCGTTTGAATAGCAGTGTTCAAACGGCTTTTTAACCCTGAAAAACACTATAAATCAGAACATTGCCTCTTTAGCTCAGTTGGCCAGAGCACGTGATTTGTAATCTCGGGGTCGTTGGTTCGAATCCGACAAGAGGCTCAACGATCTTTATTTCATGTATCGAAATGTGAAAAATGGGCAGTTACCAAAGTGGCCAACTGGGGCTGACTGTAACTCAGCTGTCTTTCGACTTCGGAGGTTCGAATCCTTCACTGCCCACCACCCCCAACCCCCTAAAGGGGGCTAAAAAATCCCCTTAAGGGGACATAGGGGTCAATTAAATTTTGCGGAAGTAGCTCAGTCGATAGAGCATTAGCCTTCCAAGCTGAGGGTCGCGGGTTTGAGTCCCGTCTTCCGCTCCAATAATGGAGAGAAAAAATCAATCCATTTTTGCTGTTGTAGCTCAGTGGTAGAGCACTTCCTTGGTAAGGAAGAGGTCGCGAGTTCAATTCTCATCAACAGCTCAACTTTGTAAGCTTTTATAAAACATATAAATTAATTATTAAATAATCTTTGAGTTATGGCAAAAGAAAAATTTAACAGGTCAAAACCCCACGTTAACGTAGGTACTATTGGACACGTTGACCACGGTAAAACTACCTTGACCGCTGCAATTACTATGGTACTTGCAAAAAAAGGACTTTCTGAAATGCGTTCTTTCGATTCAATCGATAATGCACCTGAAGAAAAAGAACGTGGTATTACTATTAATACTGCTCACGTAGAATATCAAACAGCTTTGCGTCACTATGCACACGTTGACTGTCCGGGTCACGCTGACTACGTTAAGAATATGGTTACCGGTGCCGCTCAAATGGACGGTGCTATCATTGTAGTTGCTGCAACTGATGGTCCTATGCCTCAAACACGCGAACATATCTTGTTGGCTCGTCAGGTAAACGTTCCTCGTTTGGTTATCTTTATGAACAAATGTGATCAGGTTGACGACGAAGAAATGTTGGAATTGGTAGAAATGGAAATGCGTGAATTGCTTACATTCTACGATTTTGATGGCGACAATACTCCTGTTATCCGTGGATCTGCACTTGGTGCATTGAACGGAGTTCCTGAATGGGAAGAAAAAGTAATGGAATTGATGGATGCAGTTGATACCTGGATTGAAATACCTCCACGTGCAGTTGACAAACCTTTCTTGATGCCGGTTGAAGACGTATTCTCTATTACAGGTCGTGGTACAGTTGCAACAGGTCGTATCGAAACAGGTAAAATCAAAACCGGTGAAGAAGTTCAAATCATTGGTTTAGGTCATGAAACTAAAAAATCAGTTGTAACCGGTGTTGAAATGTTCCGTAAAATTCTTGATGATGGTCAAGCCGGTGATAACGTAGGTTTATTGCTCCGCGGTATTGATAAAGATGAAGTTAAACGTGGTATGGTTATTACCCACCCGGGAAAAGTAACTCCTCATACTTCATTCAAAGCATCTGTTTATATTCTGAAAAAAGAAGAAGGTGGTCGTCATACTCCATTCCATAACCGTTACCGTCCTCAATTCTACATCCGTACATTGGACGTAACCGGTGAAATCACTCTTCCTGAAGGAACTGAAATGGTAATGCCGGGTGACAACTTAGAATTGACAGTAACATTGATTTATCCGGTAGCTTGTAGCATAGGTTTACGTTTTGCTATCCGTGAAGGTGGACGTACAGTAGGTTCAGGTCAAATCACTGAATTATTAGACTAAAATACAGTAAACAAGTAAACAAGTAAACGGCAACAGCCCAGTCTCGTTTACTTGTTTACTAACTACTCGTTTACTTTTATATACGGGCGTAGCTCAGTTGGTAGAGCACTGGTCTCCAAAACCAGGTGTCGGGAGTTCGAGCCTCTCTGCCCGTGCAAATTCTATTTATAATATGAAGATAATTAACTATATCAAAGAGGCGTATTCAGAACTTGTTCAGAAAGTATCCTGGCCAACGCGCGCAGAACTTGTTAATAGTGCAATAGTGGTATTGATTGCTTCCCTCATTCTTGCATTAATAGTCTGGCTTATGGATTTAGGTTTTGAAAATATCATGACATTCGTTTACGGAAAACTGTTTTAATTTAATCAATGGAGGTCAACAAAGTGTCTGAGTCAACAAATTTTAAATGGTACGTAATGCGCGCCATTAGCGGAAAAGAGAACAAGGTGAAAGAGTATATTGATACAGAAATCAAAAATTCGGATCTTGGTCAATATGTTGCTCAGGTATTGATTCCTACTGAGAAAGTTTATCAGATTCGTAACGGCAAAAAAATTACAAAAGATCGTAGTGCAATGCCGGGATATGTCTTGATAGAAGCTAATCTTATCGGTGAAATTTCTCACCGTCTGCGTAATACACCAAACGTTATCGGATTTTTGAGCGAAAAAAACCACAGTCCCATTCCAATTCGTGCTTTAGAGATGAATCGGATTTTAGGAAAGGTTGATGAACTTCAGGAAACGGCAGAAGAAATGATAACTCCATTCTATGTCGGCGAAAACGTGAAAGTGATATTTGGTCCTTTTACAGGATTTAGCGGTACCATTGAGGAAGTTCAAAACGATAAGAAAAAACTCAAAGTTATGGTTATGATTTTCGGTCGGAAAACTCCGCTCGAACTTGCCTTTACACAAGTAGAAAAGGAATAGTCGGTTCCCTGTTACAAACCGATCGTTCCACTTTAACAACAAAAATTAAAATTATTATGGCTAAAGAGATTGCTGGACTTATTAAATTACAGATTAAAGGAGGTGCGGCAAACCCATCTCCCCCGGTAGGACCTGCATTAGGTTCTAAAGGGATCAATATTATGGAGTTTTGCAAACAATTTAATGCCAGAACCCAGGACAAACCGGGCAAAATTTTACCCGCAGTCATCACCTATTATACTGACAAATCATTCGACTTTGTTGTAAAAACTCCGCCTGTTGCCATTCAATTATTGGAAGCAACTAAACTGAAAAGTGGATCGGCAGAGCCAAACCGTAATAAAGTAGCTGAAATTACCTGGGGACAGGTATCTGCTATTGCAACGGACAAAATGGTCGATTTGAACTGTTTTGATTTAGAGGCCGCCATGAAAATGGTTGCCGGTACAGCCAGAAGTATGGGTATTACCGTAAAAGGTACATTTCCAAGTAAAAATTAATTAACACTTCAATTAAAAATGAGTAAACTGACAAAAAATCAAAGGTTAGCTTTAGAAAAAATTGAAGCAGGAAAAACCTATTCTCTCAAGGAAGCAACCAGTTTGGTAAAAGAAATTTCGAATGCGAAATTTGACGCTTCTGTTGACATAGATGTACGCTTAGGTGTAGACCCACGTAAAGCCAACCAAATGGTACGCGGCGTTGTGTCGTTGCCAAACGGAACCGGAAAACAAGTAAAGGTTCTTGCATTATGTACTCCCGACCAGGAAGCAGCGGCAAAAGAAGCCGGAGCTGACTATGTTGGACTCGATGAATATATCGAAAAAATCAAAGGTGGCTGGACAGATGTTGATGTAATTATCACTCAACCTGCTATCATGGGTAAATTGGGTGCTTTAGGACGAATATTAGGCCCACGTGGTTTAATGCCAAACCCTAAAAGCGGAACAGTAACCAATGAAGTAGGAAAAGCAGTAAAAGAAGTAAAACAAGGTAAAATTGACTTTAAAGTCGATAAATATGGTATCGTACACACTTCAGTAGGAAAAGTATCTTTTACTCCTGAACAATTGGTGCAAAATGCCAGAGAATTTGTTTCTACTTTGATGAAACTGAAACCCACAGCCGCTAAAGGTACTTATGTAAAGAGCATTTATCTTTCGAGCACAATGAGTATGGGCATTAAAGTTGAACCCAAATCAATTGACGAATAAAATTAAAAGTTTATGAAAAAGGAAGATAAAAGCACTATTATAAAACAACTCGAGTCAACTCTTGGTGAGTATGCTCACTTCTACCTTGCTGATATTGGCGGATTGAATGCCGCACAAACCAGCGATTTAAGAAGAATTTGCTACAAAGAAGACATTAAACTTGTAGTTGTAAAAAATACATTGCTCCAAAAAGCACTTGACAACTCATCAGTAGATTTCAGTGAACTTTATGGTTCGCTCAAAGGTGAAACTTCATTGATGCTTTCGAATAAGGCTAACATACCGGCGAAAGTAATCAGCGACTTCAGCAAACTTAAAAGCAACAAGCTCAAAAAACCAATTTTGAAAGCTGCTTATGTTGAAGAAAGTTTCTACATTGGCGAAAACTACCTGGAAGCACTTATCCACGTGAAGAGCAAAAACGAACTTATCGGCGAACTTATTGCTTTATTGCAATCGCCTGCTAAGAATGTTATATCCGCACTCCAATCAGGAGGAACTACTATCCACGGCGTGTTAAAAACGTTGGCGGAAAGATAAATTTCAAAATAAAATATAATAAATAAAATCATAAAAAATAAGTAAAATGGCAGATTTGAAAGCTTTTGCAGAACAATTAGTTAACTTAACAGTTAAAGAAGTAAATGAGTTAGCTCAAATTTTGAAAGATGTATATGGTATTGAACCAGCCGCTGCAGCCGTTGCTGTTGCTGCAGGTCCAGCCACAGCTGCAGCTGATGTAGTTGAAGAAAAAACAGCTTTTGATGTAGTATTAAAATCATCTGGTGCAGCTAAATTACAAGTCGTTAAGTTAGTTAAAGAATTAACCGGTCTTGGTTTGAAAGAAGCTAAAGACTTAGTTGATGCAGCTCCTTCAGTAATTAAAGAAGGTGTAACAAAAGACGAAGCCGAAGCCTTGAAAAAAGCACTTGAAGAAGGCGGAGCTGAAGTTGAACTTAAATAATAATACCTGATTATCAGGTCTTTGGTTTAGATTCCCTCAATCTGTGGGATTCTAAACCTTTTGTTGTCTATAAAATAATTGAGTTCACCGCACCAAATAACCTCTTTGAAAATGTCGTCATTAACAAAAAATCAAAGAATAAATTTTGCTTCTATTAAGAATCAGTTGGAATATCCTGATTTTTTGGAAGTACAATTAAAATCTTTCCAGGACTTTTTTCAGATGGACACAGCTCCTGAAAAAAGAAAATCAGAAGGTTTGTATAAGGTTTTTTCCGAAAACTTTCCTATTGCTGATACCCGAAATAATTTCATCCTCGAATTTCTAGATTATTACGTTGACCCTCCACGTTATTCGATTGATGAGTGTATAGAACGCGGCTTAACATACAGCGTGCCGCTTAAAGCCAAACTAAAACTATATTGCACCGATCCGGATCACGAAGATTTTGATACGGTGATTCAGGATGTGTATTTGGGACCAATCCCCTATATGACTCCCAAAGGAACTTTTGTAATAAATGGTGCTGAACGCGTTATCGTATCGCAACTTCACCGTTCGCCGGGCGTATTCTTCGGTCAAAGCATACACGCAAACGGAACAAAATTGTATTCTGCTCGTATTATTCCTTTCCGCGGGTCGTGGATTGAGTTTGCTACCGACATCAACAACGTGATGTACGCATATATCGACCGTAAGAAAAAACTTCCGGTAACGACCTTACTTCGCGCCATTGGTTTCGAGAGCGATAAAGATATTCTGGAAATTTTCAATCTTGCCGAAGAAATTAAAGTCAACAAAACCAGTTTGAAAAAAGCGGTTGGTCAGAAATTAGCAGCACGTGTACTTAAAACATGGGTTGAAGACTTCGTTGACGAAGACACCGGTGAGGTAGTTACTATTGAACGTAATGAAGTAATTATTGATCGTGAAACGATTCTCGAAAACAGTCATATTGATAATATTATAGAATCGGGAACGCAAACAATTTTACTTCACAAGGCAGATGCCAATCAAAATGACTATGCCATCATTTACAACACACTTCAGAAAGACCCGAGTAACTCGGAAAAAGAAGCTGTATTGTACATCTATCGTCAATTACGCAATGCTGTGCCTGCTGATGATTCAACAGCACGTGAGGTAATCAATAATTTATTCTTCTCTGAAAAACGTTACGATTTGGGTGATGTTGGTCGTTTCCGCATTAACCGTAAGTTGAATCTTAACATCAATACAGATATTAAAGTATTGACCAAAGAAGATATTATAGAGATTATCAAATACCTGATTGAGTTAATTAACTCAAAAGCCGATGTGGATGATATCGACCACTTGAGCAATCGTAGGGTACGTACAGTAGGCGAACAATTATACAATCAATTCAGCGTAGGTCTTTCGCGTATGGCCCGTACCATTCGTGAACGTATGAATGTTCGTGACAACGAAGTATTCACGCCTATCGATTTGATCAATGCAAAAAGTATTTCGTCCGTAATCAACTCTTTTTTCGGTACGAATGCACTTTCGCAGTTTATGGATCAACAGAATCCATTGGCCGAGATTACGCACAAACGTCGTATGTCGGCTCTCGGGCCTGGCGGTTTATCACGTGAACGTGCAGGTTTCGAGGTTCGTGACGTACACTATACTCACTACGGGCGTTTATGTCCGATTGAAACTCCCGAAGGTCCAAACATTGGTTTGATTTCTTCGTTGTGTATTTATGCCAAAATCAATGAACTTGGTTTCATTGAAACTCCTTACCGCAAGGTAACCGATTCAATTGTTGATACAACTGAAAATGGCATTGAATATTTTACAGCTGAAGAAGAAGAAAGTTTGGTTATTGCTCAGGGAAATGCTCCTTTGAATGATAAAGGTGAATTTATTAAATCAAAAGTAAAATCACGTTTAGGTGCTGATTTTCCTGTTATTTCACCTTCAGAAGTGAATTTAATGGATGTTTCTCCATCACAAATTGCATCGATTGCTGCAGCGTTGATTCCATTCTTGGAACATGATGATGCGAACCGTGCATTGATGGGATCGAACATGATGCGCCAGGCTGTGCCTTTGTTGCGTTGTGAAGCTCCTATCGTTGGTACAGGGATTGAAGCTCAGTTAATTCAGGATTCACGCACGCAGGTAACTGCCGAAGGTGAAGGAATTGTTGAATTTGTAGATGCAACCTGTATTAATATCCGTTATGACCGTACCGAAGAAGAAGAATTTGTAAGCTTCGAATCGGCTGTAAAAGAATATAAATTACCAAAATTCCAGAAAACCAATCAAAATACTACCATCGACTTACGTCCGATTGTTCGAAAAGGAGACCGGGTAACTGATGGTCAGATAATGACAGAAGGTTATGCAACTCAAAATGGTGAACTGGCTATTGGTAAAAACCTGAAAGTGGCTTTCATGCCCTGGAAAGGTTATAATTTTGAGGATGCAATTGTAATCAACGAACGTGTGGTACGTGAAGATGTCTTCACTTCAATTCACGTGGTTGAACAATTGTTAGACGTTCGCGAAACAAAACGTGGAATTGAGGAATTTACTTCGGATATTCCAAATGTGAGTGAAGAAGCTACAAAAGATCTGGACGAAAACGGAATTATCCGCATTGGTGCCCGCATCGAACCGGGCGATATCATTATCGGTAAAATTACTCCGAAAGGGGAATCAGATCCTTCACCGGAAGAAAAACTGCTTCGCGCCATCTTTGGTGACAAAGCAGGTGATGTGAAAGATGCTTCGTTGAAAGCTACTCCTTCATTATCGGGCGTGGTTATCGGCAAACGTTTATTCTCAAAAGCTCAAAAGAACCGGAAATCGAAACTTGCTGACAAAGCTGTTCTTCCAAAATTAGATGAAGAATTTGAAAACCAGGCAGCAATTTTACGCAATACATTGGTTGAAAAACTGATTGTATTACTTGGCGACAAAACATCAGCCGGTGTAAAAGACTTTTTAGGAGCAGATATTGTCTCTCGTAACAGTAAATTCACAATCGAACGCTTGCGTGAAATAGACTATACGGCTATTCAATTAAGCAAATGGACAACTGATTCACATAAAAATGAATTGATAAAAAAGTTGATAATGAACTATTTGAGAAAATACAAGGAATTGGATGCTCAAATAAAACGTCAAAAATTCAATATCACAATTGGGGATGAACTTCCAAACGGAATTGTACAAATAGCCAAAGTTTATATTGCCAAAAAACGAAAAATCCGCGTAGGTGATAAAATGGCGGGTCGTCACGGGAACAAAGGTATCGTGTCGCGTATCGTTCGTCAGGAAGATATGCCGTTCCTCGAAGATGGAACTCCGGTAGATATCGTATTGAATCCGCTTGGTGTACCTTCGCGTATGAACCTTGGACAGATTTTCGAAACTGTACTTGGTTGGGCCGGAAAAGAATTAGGTGTTAGCTTTGCTACTCCAATTTTTGATGGAGCAAACCTGGATGATCTGAATGCCTGGACTGATAAAGCCGGTGTGCCAAATTACGGTAAAACTTATTTGTACGATGGTGGAACCGGTGAACGTTTTGACCAAACAGCTACAGTAGGTGTAATTTATATGTTGAAACTGGGTCACATGGTTGAAGATAAAATGCACGCGCGTTCAATCGGGCCATACTCACTTATTACACAACAGCCTCTTGGTGGTAAAGCACAATTCGGGGGTCAACGTTTCGGAGAAATGGAGGTTTGGGCACTCGAAGCATTCGGTGCTGCTCACATTTTGCAGGAAATTCTGACTGTAAAATCGGATGACGTTATGGGACGTGCCCGCACTTACGAAGCAATCGTGAAAGGTGATCCAATGCCAACACCGGGAATTCCGGAATCGCTCAACGTATTGTTGCACGAACTTCGCGGATTAGGTCTGAGTATCAATTTAGAATAAAAACGCCTCACCCCAACCCCTCTCCGACCTCTATCCCCCTTCGGGGACTTTCTCCAAAGGAGAAAGAAAAAGGGAAAGAGTTTTTGAGAGGGAGTAAGATAGGGACTTTAGAGCGTTTTTTGTTATCTAAATTTAATTGTCCCAATTGTCAATTTATTAAACCCGCCTGCCGGCTGGCAGGTTGTAAATCAAAAAAAGTTATGGCTTTTAAAAATGATAATAAGGTAAAGAGTAATTTTAATAAAATTTCGATCGGTTTAGCATCGCCCGAAGAAATATTGAAATTATCGAGTGGTGAGGTTCTCAAACCCGAAACCATTAATTATCGTACCTACAAACCCGAACGAGATGGTCTGTTTTGCGAACGCATTTTTGGTCCTACCAAGGACTTCGAATGTCATTGCGGCAAATACAAACGTATCCGTTACAAAGGCATTGTCTGCGACCGTTGCGGGGTAGAAGTGACCGAGAAAAAAGTACGTCGTGAACGCATGGGGCATATTCAATTGGTAGTTCCGGTGGCTCACATTTGGTATTTCCGCTCATTACCGAACAAAATCGGTTATCTGCTCGGAATGCCGACCAAAAAACTGGATTCAATTATTTATTACGAAAAATATGTCATCATTCAGGCAGGAATTCTTGAAAACGGTGAAAATATTGCGCAAGGTGAATTGTTATCCGAAGATGAATATTTAGATATTCTGGAAGCACTTCCAAAAGAAAATCAACAATTGGATGACACCGACCCAAACAAGTTTATTGCTAAAATGGGTGCCGATGCTATTCATGATATGTTGAGCAGATTGGATTTGGACGTTTTGTCGTACGACTTACGTCACAAAGCAAATACCGACACATCACAACAACGTAAAAACGAAGCGTTGAAACGGTTGCAAATCGTTGAATCGTTCCGTGCTTCACGCTTGCGCAACAAACCGGAATGGATGATTATCAAAATCGTTCCTGTTATTCCGCCTGAATTGCGTCCGTTGGTTCCGTTGGATGGCGGCCGTTTTGCCACTTCCGATTTGAACGACTTGTATCGCCGCGTTATTATCCGTAACAACCGTCTGAAACGATTGATCGAAATCAAAGCACCGGAAGTAATTTTACGTAACGAAAAACGTATGCTTCAGGAAGCAGTGGATTCATTGTTCGACAATTCACGTAAATCGAGTGCTGTAAAAACAGATGCAAACCGTCCGTTGAAATCGCTTTCCGATTCATTGAAAGGTAAACAAGGTCGTTTCCGTCAAAACTTACTTGGTAAACGTGTCGATTATTCGGCTCGTTCAGTAATTGTTGTAGGGCCTGAATTAAAAATGCACGAATGCGGTATCCCTAAGGATATGGCAGCAGAATTATATAAGCCATTTGTTATCCGCAAATTAATTGAACGCGGAATAGTAAAGACGGTAAAATCGGCTAAAAAGATTGTAGACCGCAAAGACCCTGTAATCTGGGATATTTTAGAATACGTGATGAAAGGTCATCCCGTATTACTAAACCGTGCGCCAACGCTTCACCGACTTGGTATTCAGGCTTTCCAACCTAAATTAATAGAAGGAAAAGCAATTCAGCTTCATCCGCTATCATGTACGGCTTTCAACGCCGACTTTGATGGTGACCAGATGGCTGTTCACTTACCACTTGGTAACGAAGCAATTCTGGAAGCACAACTATTGATGTTAGCTTCGCACAATATCTTAAATCCGGCTAATGGTGCTCCTATTACAGTACCATCTCAGGACATGGTTCTTGGTTTGTATTATATTACCAAACCACGTCAGGGATCATTGGGTGAAGGGTTGATTTTCTATTCACCTGAAGAAGCAGAAATTGCTTACAACGAAAAGAAAGTGTCTTTGCATGCCTGGATTAAAGTGAAAACCAAAGACTTAAATGAAAACGGTGAAATAGTTGACAAACTGATTGAAACAACGGTCGGACGTATTTTATTCAATAAATGTGTTCCTGCTAAAGTTGGATATATCAATGAATTACTTTCAAAAAAATCATTGCGCGATATTATCGGTAACGTAATTGATATTTGTGGAGTTGCCCGTACAGCTGCTTTCCTTGACGATATTAAAGATTTAGGTTATAGCATGGCTTTCAAAGGTGGACTTTCGTTTAATTTGAACGATGTGATTATCCCTGCCGAAAAAGAAACATTGGTAAAAGAAGGTAACGCTGAAGTGGAAGAAATTCTGAATAACTACAATATGGGTTTCATTACCTATAACGAACGTTATAATCAGATTATTGATACATGGACACACGTAAACTCGAAATTGTCAAACATTTTGATGAAACAACTTTCGACCGACAACCAGGGATTTAACTCTGTTTACATGATGTTGGATTCCGGTGCCCGTGGTTCGAAAGAACAGATTCGTCAGCTCTCCGGTATGCGTGGTTTGATGGCAAAACCTCAGAAATCAGGTGCCGAAGGCGGACAAATTATTGAAAACCCTATTTTGTCGAACTTTAAAGAAGGACTTTCGGTATTGGAATACTTTATTTCAACTCACGGTGCACGTAAAGGTTTGGCCGATACGGCTCTGAAAACAGCTGATGCAGGATATTTGACCCGTCGTTTAGTTGACGTATCACATGATGTGATTATCAATGAAGACGATTGCGGAACATTGCGCGGCTTAATTGCCACCGAAATGAAGAATAACGAAGAAGTGATTTCGTCACTTTACGAACGTATTCTCGGACGTGTTTCGGTTCATGATATCTATCATCCGCTTTCGGGAGAATTAATTGTTGCCTCGGGAGAACAAATCACCGAACCGCTGGCCAGAAAGATTCAGGATTCACCTATCGAACGTGTGGAAATTCGTTCGGTATTGACTTGCGAATCGAAAAAAGGTGTTTGTGCAAAATGTTACGGACGCAATCTGGCAACCGGTAAAATGGTGCATATGGGTGAAGCTGTTGGCGTTATTGCTGCCCAATCCATTGGTGAGCCGGGCACACAGTTGACATTGCGTACATTCCATGTCGGTGGTATTGCTTCGAACATTGCTGCCGAATCGAAAATCGTGTTGCGTTATGACGGTCGTCTGGAATTTGACGAACTTCGTACCGTCGATGCAATGGATGATGACAAAACAACGCACCAGGTGGTTGTAAGCCGTTTGGCTGAGATGCGTGTTATTGACAAAAATACCGGCATTGCGCTTACCACTCAAAATATACCTTATGGTTCGAAATTATATGTAAAAGATGGTGATAACGGTACAAAAGGCCAAATGGTCTGCGAATGGGATCCATTTAATGCCGTAATTATTTCGGAAACTGAGGGTAAGATTGAATTTGAAGATGTAGTTGAAAATCTTACATTTAAAACTGAAACTGACGAAGCTACCGGTTTGCGTGAAAAAATTATTATTGAGTCGAAAGACCGTAATAAAGTTCCGAGCGCTCATATTGTATCAAAAGATGGTTCTATCTTACGTACATACAACTTACCGGTGGGTGCCCACCTGGTATTGGATAACGGCGATAAAATAAAGACCGGTCAGATGCTGGTAAAAATTCCGCGTGCCGTAGGTAAAGCAGGTGATATCACAGGTGGTCTTCCACGTGTGACCGAATTATTCGAAGCCCGTAACCCATCGAATCCGGCAGTTGTAGCTGAAATCGACGGTGAAGTAACCTTCGGAAAAATCAAACGTGGTAACCGCGAATTGACCGTGACTTCGAAAACAGGTGAAATCAAGAAATACATGATTGCACTTTCGAAACAGATTCTTGTTCAGGAAAATGACTTTGTACGTGCAGGAACTCCGCTTTCGGATGGTGCAACTACGCCTTCGGACATTTTGTTGATAAAAGGACCCACAGCCGTTCAGGATTATATTGTAAACGAAGTTCAGGACGTTTATCGCTTACAAGGTGTGAAAATCAATGATAAACACTTTGAAGTTATTGTGCGTCAGATGATGCGTAAAGTGGAAATTCTGGAACAGGGTGATACCCGTTTCCTTGAAAAACAAGTCGTTGACAAAAACGAGTTTATGGAAGAAAATGACCGTATCTGGGGGAAAAAAGTAATTTTGGAAGCCGGTGATTCAGTCAATCTGAAACCGGGGCAAATTATAACTCCGCGTAAACTGCGTGACGAAAACTCGGTATTGAAACGTAGGGATTTACGTCTGATCGAAACACGCGATGCCATTGCCGCCACTTCAAACCAGATTTTACAGGGTATTACCCGTGCGGCACTGCAAACCAACAGCTTCATGTCGGCTGCTTCGTTCCAGGAAACTACCAAAGTACTGAATGACGCCGCTATCAACGGAAAAGTGGACAGGCTGGAAGGTATGAAAGAAAACGTTATTTGTGGCCACCTGATTCCTGCCGGAACAGGCCAACGCGACTTTGATAAAATTGTGGTTTACTCGCGCGACGAGTACGACAAGAAAGTCGATGCCCGCCGTAATGTGATTGATATGGAAGAAGGCGAAACGGAATAATAATTCAATATTTCCTTTTTACAACTCTACCGAACGGGTTTGTTTTTGGATATACATTTTTAATTTTCCCGCTCCCGCGCGATTGTATCGCGTGGGAAAACAAGTAAATAATTTAGTAATGCCACACGATACAATCCCTTAGTTTGCAGTTAGAAAATATTTATAGGTTATTTCTTTACTTTTGTTGTATAAAAGAAGGAATTAACCGATCCTTAAAAGTGAACTATGATACAATCAAGAGAAAAAATCTCTATCGCAC
>Ga0209429_10000443_pt1 | contig 28067 bp, 25 predicted proteins | sample BarGraNGADG00212_3_FD_184493 | JGI IMG/M metagenome (GOLD analysis project Ga0209429, IMG submission 184493) | Arctic peat soil microbial communities from Barrow, Alaska - Barrow Graham LP Ref core NGADG0004-212 (SPAdes) (version 2) | ecosystem: Environmental > Terrestrial > Soil > Wetlands >...
TCGCTAACATAATATATATTTGCAAGATTTAAGCATCAAATATACAAAATCTTGCAGATATATCCAAACATTTTAAGAGTTATTTTTCTGTATATCTATTGTTTATATAGTTTTTAAGGCTCGACTAATTAATACTGGAAAATGATTTATTCTTTGGTAATTTTCAATAGGTTCTTTAAATTAACATTGAAGCCTCTGAAATTTTCAGAAGCACCAACGGAGCATCATCCATCCCTCTGAAATTTTCAGAAGCACCAATGGAGTGTCATCCATCCCTCTGAAATTTTCAGAAGCACCAACGGAGTGTCATCCATCCCTCTGAAATTTTCAGAAGCACCAACGGAGCATCATTCATCCTTCTGAATTTTTCTGAGGCTTCAATGTGAATAATTTTAAGCTTTACATTCACAATGTGCCGTAGAATGGTTCTGGTTCTGCTATTACAAGATAAATGACTGAGAGGTTGAAGTTTCAAAGAACAAAAGTGCACAAATATACAAACATATTATTGAACACTTAACACAATATTGAAAGATTCTTTCAAATATTTTTTGAATTATTAGGAAATGTAGGGTTGGTGAGGGTTGTAAGTCAATGCACAATTCATAATACATAATTAACAAAAAATCTCCGAACGACTTGGGTTGTTCGGAGATTTTTATGTATTGAGTTTGACTTTTTGTTATATCCTCTGTAATTATAAAACGGCCCAAAAAATGTTTTATAATTCTACTGTGGTTAACGTCGTTGCTTCAAACAAATTGTATCAATGAGACGAAGTCGAAATTGGACTATATTGTTTGTGCAAGCGGTATTATTCTGTCAACAAAGCCTTTTCAGCTTCTCTGACTTTCTTAAATGTAAACTGGCTCAGAATTTCATTTCTGTATGAGCAAATTTCATCGTTGCACAAATTTCCAATACTACCTTCGTGAGTATGATACACGGTTTTAACGGGTTTAAAGTTTCCTGCTTCAATTTCCAGACCTACTTGTTTGTAAGCATCGCGGAATGGAACACCTGTCAATGTTAAGCGATTCACTTCTTCTACGCTAAACAGATAATCGTAACGCGAATCGTTCAGAATTTCGGTGTTCACTATCACTTGTGCCATCATCATGGCTGTCATTTCAAGACAATCAGTCAATTCTGCAAAAGCAGGAACGAAAACCTCTTTGACAATTTGTAAATCGCGGAAATAACCGGATGGTAAATTGTTGGTTATCATCATGATTTGTTGCGGAAGCGATTGCAATTTATTGCATTTAGCACGAGTCAGCTCAAAAACATCCGGATTTTTTTTGTGTGGCATAATGCTCGAACCGGTCATAAATTCATCGGGTAAACGAATAAATCCGAAGTTTTGTGACGTGAACAAGCACGAATCAAAAGCCAGTTTTGAAACCGTTGCCGCCACACTTGCCAAGGCATTGGCTACGGTGCGCTCCATTTTTCCGCGCCCCATTTGTGCATATACAACGTTGTAATTCATCGAGTCAAAACCCAATAAATCGGTGGTCAATTGGCGGTCGAGCGGAAAGGAAGAGCCATATCCTGCAGCAGAACCAAGCGGATTACGATTAGTAATTTTCCAGGCAGAAAGCAATAATTGCAAATCATCAGCAAGACTTTCGGCATACGCGCCAAACCAAAGTCCGAACGACGACGGCATGGCAACCTGCAAATGTGTATATCCGGGAAGTAAAATATCTTTATAATGATTACTTTGAGAAATCAGCACATCAAAAAGGTCGGAAACAGCAGCAACGGTTTTCTCAATTTCGGCACGTGCAAAAAGCTTTAAATCAACTAACACCTGATCATTGCGTGAACGTCCGCTATGGATTTTTTTGCCCATATTGCCCAGTTTGCGGGTCAGCAACAATTCAACTTGGGAGTGTACATCTTCTACACCCTCTTCAATGGCAAAATTTCCATTATCAGCCAATTGATAAATATTTTTCAATTCTGCCAACAATGACTTCAGCTCATCAGTTTGTAATAGTCCTACTGACTGAAGCATACGGATATGCGCCATGGAACCAAGCACATCGTACTTTGCCAGGAAAATATCCATTTCGCGATCGTGACCAATAGTAAAAGCTTCAATTTTTGCGTTTACCTGCGTATTTTTTTCCCAGAGTTTTGTTGCCATAATTGCCCCCTTGTTCCCCCTGAAGGGGGATAATAATTACTATAAAATTGTTTCTTTGGAAATCACAATTTGTGATATCCGTTTAAAGTTTTATCATACTTGAGTAAACTCACTTAAGTCCCCCTTTAGGGGGATTTAGGGGGCAACATTCAATGTTTTCGCCAATACATCGGCAATGGCATTTATTCCTTTTTTGAGTTTTTTATCGACCATCATTTTAATCATCATCGGGAGTTTAGCTTTCAATGTCAATCTCATGGCAGTTTCATTATCAGCAGTTTGCTTCAACTGAATCCAGACATTTACTTCAACCGGCGTTTTTTCCGAAACCAGTTTAATGGTTTTAAAGGGTTCACGTTCCACAATGCGGAACCCCATTTTGCCAAATCCTTCTACTACAAAACTGCAACTATCGGTATCGAATAGCAAGTCTTTTGCTTTGTCTTTCAACGATGGATTATCTTGTAATTTTTCCAGATTTTTTAGGTCGCTCAGTATGCCAAAAACCATTTCTTCGTTCGAAGAAATGGCTTTTATATCGCTTTCGTATGTTGTCATATTATTTATTTACGATTTTTTTATTTAAAATTTACAAATGGATTAATGAAACTTCCCGCATCAATCTTTATAATAAACAGCATAAGTTGTTATAAGTTCAATTGTAAATTTTTCAACTTTCGGCAAGCCAAGCGACAAAGTCGAGGGATCAATTTAATTTATTCCGTTTTCCAAGTCGATGGGTTTTGTCTCCATTCCTGCAAAGTTTCTATATCATTGGCTGAAATATAATTTATTGCCAATGCTTCAGACAAAATAGCTTCGTAGCTGCACAAAGTTGTCAGTTTCACTTTAGCAAGTTTAAATTTTTGCTCTGCCATTGGGAATCCGTATGTAAAAATAGCCACCATTCCAAGAACTTCGGAGCCATCGTTGCGAATAGCTTCAACCGCTTTTAAGCTGCTTCCTCCGGTCGAGATCAAATCTTCAATCACAACCACTTTTTGGCGTGGACGTAAATCGCCTTCAATCATATTTTCCAATCCGTGATCTTTCGGAGTAGTCCGAACGTAAACAAATGGTAATCCGAGTGCATCGGCCACTAATGCTCCCTGAGCTATGGCTCCTGTTGCAACACCTGCAATCACTTCAACATCAGGATACATTTCCACAATTAGCCGGGCTAATTCTATCTTAATATAAGTGCGGATATGCGGATAAGACAGCGTTTTACGGTTATCGCAATATATAGGTGAATTCCATCCCGAAGCCCAAACGAATGGGTTATTCGGTTGTAATTTTACGGCTTTAATCTTTAGCAATTTTTCAGCTACGCTTTTTTCTAATGTTTTCATTTTGAGTAATTTTATTCTTCAATGGTTCGTTAATCTTTTAGATAAATTGCTGAAAACCAACGAAGATGAATGCCTTTAATGATAGAGATAGTCGAGTCCATAATGGAAATATTATTGTGCAAAGATACAAAAAGTAAATAAATCTGTTTTCTTTTTGTTTTCTTTTTGTTTTTCAAATTGAAATACTACAACAAAAGCCGATTACGTATTTAACAGTTATTCTTTAATTTTAGCTGTTTTTATTCTCACAGATTAGAATAAGTTCGGTTTCCGTTTTTTCGCTTCGTCCAAACTTAATAAATCTGCTTTCTTCGTTTGTTTGTCGCGCAAAGTTTGGTATTCGGTAGCAATGTCTGCTTCGTAAGTCGTATGATTAGCTTTGCTCATCAATTGCGCCACTACATGTGTATTAACCGAAGCATCTTTCACGTAAACCACTGGGCCTTTGTAGTTTGGTGCAATCTTTACAGCTGTGTGAATTTTAGAAGTTGTGGCGCCACCAATCAGCAACGGAATAGTCAATCCGGCCTTTTGCATTTCAGCAGCAACGATGGTCATTTCTTCCAGCGACGGTGTAATCAAACCGCTTAATCCAACAATATCCACTTTTTCATCGATGGCTGTCCGAATAATCTTTTCGGTTGGAACCATTACGCCAAGGTCAATCACTTCGAAATTATTACAAGCCAACACCACGGCCACGATATTTTTTCCAATATCATGCACGTCACCTTTTACAGTGGCAATCAGGAATTTTCCTGCTGATGAACTTTGTCCGGGAACTTTCTCAGCTTCGATAACCGGTTGTAGAATCGCCACGGCTTTTTTCATGGTTCGGGCAGTTTTTACAACTTGTGGTAAAAACATTTTGCCGTCTCCAAATAATTCACCTACGATATTCATACCGCTCATCAGAGGTTTTTCGATAATTACAATGGCCGAATCATAAACTTTCAATGCCTCCGCCAAATCTTCTTCCAAAAATTCGCTGATACCTTTTATCAAAGCATATTCCAATCGGCCTTGCAACGGACGCGAACGCCATTCGTCTACTTTTTCCGCCTTCTCACCTGAGGCTTGATTCTTGACTTTTTCAGCCAGTTCAATCATGCGTTCGGTTGCATCCGGACGGCGATTGAGAACGATGTCTTCAACGTGTTCCAGCAATTCAGGTTCAATATCCTGATAAATCTGCAACATGCCGGCATTAACGATTCCCATATCCATGCCTTCTTTGATGGCATAATACAAAAATACAGAGTGAATGGCCTCACGTACCACATTATTTCCACGGAACGAAAACGAAAGATTGCTCACACCGCCACTGATTTTAGCGAATGGAAGATTGGCTTTTATCCAACGCGTGGCATTCAGAAAATCAACGCCATAGTTATTGTGTTCTTCAATTCCGGTGGCAATGGCCAGCACATTCGGATCGAAAATAATATCTTGCGGCGGAAAACCAACCTTATCAACCAGCAAATGATAGGCGCGGCTGCAAATTTGCGTTTTGCGTTCGAAACTGTCCGCCTGACCTTTTTCGTCGAAAGCCATAACGATAACAGCTGCACCATAAGCACGAATTTTACGGGCTTTTTTCAGGAAATCCTCTTCGCCTTCTTTCAGACTGATAGAATTGACAATACATTTTCCCTGAATGCATTTCAGTCCGGCTTCAATCACTTCCCATTTCGAAGAGTCAATCATAATCGGCACACGCGAAATTTCCGGTTCAGCAGCAATATAATGCAGGAATGTAACCATTTCCTCTTTCGATTCCAACATGGCATCGTCCATGTTAATATCGATAATCTGAGCGCCATCTTCCACTTGTTTACGGGCAATGCTGAGTGCTTCTTCGTATTTTTTCTCATTAATCAAACGCAAAAAAGCCTTCGAACCTGCAACATTACAGCGTTCGCCAATGTTGACGAATAAGGACCTCACCCCCGACCCCTCTCCTTGAGGAGAGGGGAGAAGTACCTCTGTATCATTTTGGTTTGTGCGGTTGTAAGATAGGAAGTTATCAAGGTTTCCTTTTATTTTTTTTGCTACTTTAAATGGGTTTTCTATAACTTCTTCATTTGTGAATCGAATTACTATAAAACCATTATTGTTTAAAACTTCTGTTCGGAATTTATCAAGTTCCTTTTGTTCTTTTGTTTCATGAATTCCTCCATCAACTTCAATTATAACTTTTTTCTCAATACAAATGAAGTCTGCAATAAAACCATTTACAATGTGTTGACGACGAATTTTATAATCTATTTTTCTGTCACGCAAACATTCCCATAAATCTTTTTCTGCTTTTGTAGGTTCATGGCGCATTTCCTTTGCTCTATCAATCAATAAATTCCATGAAATTGAATCTGTTGTAAAGTTAGCATGCTCAGTTCCCCTCTCCTCAAGGAGAGGGGTTAGGGGTGAGGTGATTTCTAAATGCTCAAGTCCAGATAGTATCAGGCTGTTGCTTTTTGTTTTTGTTTTTCTTACCTCAGCACCTTTAATCAATTCCTGATAGGCTGCAATATGATCGGGTGAAGTTCCGCAACAGCCACCAATAATGTTTACCAACTGTTCGTCGATATATTCTTTTACCTGCAAGGCCATGGTTTCCGGCGTTTCGTCGTATTCGCCAAATTGATTCGGCAAACCGGCGTTTGGATATGCGCTGACAAACCAGGGTGAATGTGCACTTACTTCTTTCAAATAGGGTTTTAAATCTTTTGCACCAAAAGAACAATTCAGTCCGATTGACAATAAATTGGCATGACCTATGGATGCTAAAAATGCACGGATAGTTTGACCGGACAAAGTACGACCACTTTTGTCGGCAACGGTTGCCGAAAGCATAATCTCAACTCGTTTTCCAAGTTCAGTCATGGCTTCTTCGGCAGCAAAAATAGCTGCTTTGGCGTTCAGTGTATCGAAAATTGTTTCAATCAATAATGCATCAACACCACCTTCAATCAATGCCAGCATCTGTTCTTTATAAGCAGAAACCAAATCATCAAAACTAACTGCGCGGAAAGCAGGATTATTCACATCGGGCGACATAGAAGCAGTTTTATTGGTTGGTCCAACTGAACCGGCAACAAATCTTGGTTTTTCAGGATTCTTTGCTGTATATTCATCGGCAGCCTGACGTGCCAGCTTTGCACCGGCAATATTGATTTCACGAACCAGTTCGCCCATGCCATAATCTTCCATCGATATTCGTTGCGCGTTGAACGTATTGGTTTCAATAATATCGGCACCGGCTTCAAGATATTCGGCATGAATTGAGCGTATGATTTCCGGTTGGGTTAATACCAATAGGTCATTATTGCCTTTGACAAGGCTTTTCCATTGGGCAAATCGTTCGCCGCGATAATCCGCTTCGTTGAGTTTGTGGCGTTGTATCATGGTTCCCATCGCACCGTCCAAAACCAGGATGCGATGCTCAAGTTCTGTTTTTAGTTTCATCTGTTCTAAAATTGAAAAGGAATATAGGAAATGCAAAAGTACGTATAAATCAAATATAAACAAAGAAATAATTCATTCATGAACAGTTGAAGTTTGAAAGTTGTAATAAATTATTAAAACAACTTTAGTACTAAATTTTTTATTGGATTTTGAGTATCTTTGTCCTCGTAAATTTAAATTCAAAGCAATATAAATATTTAAATTCTTCAAAATGAAAAAAGTAGTTTTAATTCGGCACGGAGAAAGCGTTTGGAATAAAGAAAACCGTTTCACAGGCTGGACAGACGTTGATTTGTCTGAAAAAGGAATGCAGGAAGCTGTTGAAGCAGGTAAAACTTTGAAAGCAAACGGATTCTTTTTTGAAAAAGCATTTACTTCTTATCTCAAGAGAGCTGTAAAAACTTTGAATAGTATTCTGGATCAAATGGACTTAGATTGGATTCCGGTAGAAAAATCGTGGCGCTTGAACGAGAAACATTACGGAATGTTACAAGGGCTGAATAAAGCAGAAACGGCTGAGAAATACGGAGATGAACAGGTTTTAATATGGAGACGGAGTTACGATATTCCGCCCGCTCCATTGGAAGTTAACGACCCACGCTCACCTTTCGTCGATCCGCGTTACAACGGCGTGGATAAAAAAGACCTTCCCCTTACTGAATCGTTGAAAGAAACAGTAGCACGTATCCTGCCATATTGGGAAAATGTTATTTTTCCGAGTTTGAAAGAATATGATCAGATTTTGGTAGCTGCTCACGGCAATAGTTTACGGGGTATTATCAAACTTTTGAAAAACATATCGGATGATGACATTGTGAGTTTAAATTTGCCTACAGGCATTCCATATGTGTTTGAATTTAGCGATAACTTCAAATTAGTAAACGATTATTTTTTGGGAGACCCCGAAGAAATCAAAAAGTTAATGGAAGCTGTTGCCAATCAAGGAAAGCAAAAATAAACAATTCCCGTTTTTCATTTATAAAAGCAGTGCACAGTTGTACTGCTTTTTTGTTAACTTTGTCGTTCAAAATCACATGCACATGTTTATTGTTATTGCTTTTATGCTTGCCGGAATTGCTGTAGGCTTTTTATTTCGCCGATGGAAAATCCGTTTTATTCACCGGTTAATTCTAATACTTATCTGGCTGTTATTGTTTTTGCTCGGACTTGAAGTCGGTGCAAATAATACTGTCATTCAGCAATTTGGCAAACTTGGATTTGAAGCTTTTTTACTGGCAACCGGCGGAACGTTGGGGAGTGTAATTTTTGCATGGTTGCTTTGGTTGAGTTTCCGTTCTAAAACCGCTGAAAAATGAAAGGAAGCCTGATTATACTTTCGTTTTTTGCAACAGGTTTGCTGTTGGGCATTTTCCGTTGGTTTCCACCTCAGATTCTGAGTTACAACTTTAGTTTTTACGTGCTTTGTGCGTTAATGTTTTCTGTTGGAATAAGCGTTGGAAATGATCCGAACTCATTCCGGCAATTTCGCAGTCTAAATCCACGACTGATTTTTCTTCCTTTAATGACCATTCTCGGAACTTTTTTGGGTGTTTTTGCTGTAAGTTTTCTTGTAAAAGACAGAAGTCTGGCTAATTGTCTGGCTGTCGGCTCCGGTTTTGGATATTATTCACTTTCCAGTATTCTGATTACCCAATACAAAGGTGTCGAATTGGGAACTATTGCTCTGTTATCCAATATTATGCGCGAAGTTATGACGCTTTTGTTGGCTCCGTGGATGGTAAAATATTTTGGAAAACTGGCACCAATTTCAGCCGGAGGTGCCACCACTATGGACATCACTTTTCCTATTATTGTCCGGAATTCCGGCAAAGATTATGCAATTGTATCAATATATCAAGGATTTGTAGTTGATTTTACGGTTCCGTTTTTGGTTACGTTCTTCTGCAGTTTGTAAAATACTGAAACAAAAACCTCGATTTTTTATAACTAAAAACCTGCAAAGGCAAAAATAATTTTGTACTTTTGCAGAAAATAAATGAAAAGTAAAGACTCTGAAAAGCCGAAGAGAATAATTGAAATAAATTGAGCAAAAGGCATTGTTCATTGTTTCTAACTTTTTGTTTATCAATCTAATATTATTTGTATGAAAATAATTATAGTTGGAACGGCATTTCCTTATCGTGGCGGATTGGCAACTTACAATGAACGTTTGGCGCATGAATATGCAAAACAGGGACATGAGGTGGAAATTATCACTTTTACGCTTCAATATCCTGCTTTTTTGTTCCCTGGAAAATCGCAATATTCGGCCGAATTTGCCCCTGAAGATTTGAAAATCACCCGAATGATAAATTCGATGAATCCATTGAACTGGATAAAAGTGGGTCGCAATATCAAAGAAAAATCACCCGATATGGTAATTTTCTGTTATTGGATGGCATTTATGGCGCCATGTTTTGGAACCATTGCACGTTATGCACGTTCTCCAAAAACCAAAATGGTGGCAATGATTCATAATATGATACCACACGAACCAACTATTCTGGATAAATTATTTCCTAAATACTTTGTGAAATCCATGGATGGCTTTGTGGCAATGGCTGAGTCAGTTGTGGCAGACATTAATCATTTTGATACTGAAAATAAGCCTAAAGTTGTTTCGCCACATCCGATTTACGATCATTATGGCGATGCCTTAACTAAAAAAGAGGCTGCCATAAAACTTGGGCTTTACGAGCAAAATAATTATGTATTGTTTTTTGGGTTTATAAGGAATTACAAAGGGTTGGATTTGTTGCTGGAAGCTTTTGCCGATGAACGTTTACGGCAATTCCCGGTTAAACTGATTGTTGCAGGGGAGTTTTATGAAAATCCGGCTCCTTATATGCAACAAATTATCCGATTGGGATTGGATGATATGGTCGAGTTGCGAACTAAATTTATCCCGGACAACGAAGTTCGGAATTATTTCAGTATTGCCGATTTAGTGGCTCAACCTTACCGCACTGCAACTCAAAGTGGTGTCAGTCAGATTGCTTATCATTTCGAAAAACCTATGCTGGTGACTAATGTTGGCGGTTTGGCAGAGATTATTCCCAATGGCAAAGTAGGTTATGTTGTAGATGTTGATCCAAAACAAATTGCTGATGCACTGGTAGATTTCTTCTCGAATCAACGATCGGAAAAAATGATTGAAAATATTAAAATTGAGAAACAAAAATTCTTATGGTCAAGAATGACTGATGCAATAAATGGATTATTCAGTTAGAAAGTTTATAAATTTTCAACTTTATAAACTAATAAACTTTTAAACTTTATGAACTCAGATATTGTAGAAACCCCGATGATGAAGCAATTCAACGAGATTAAGGCAAAGCATCCAGATGCGATTTTGCTTTTTCGTTGCGGCGATTTCTACGAAACATTTTCAACTGACGCTATTCAAGCTTCTCAAATATTGGGAATTACACTCACAAAGCGTGCAAACGGTTCGGGCAAAACCATTGAATTGGCCGGATTTCCTCATCACGCATTGGACACATATTTGCCAAAATTAGTCAGGGCAGGAAGACGAGTAGCCATTTGCGACCAACTGGAAGATCCGAAACTCACCAAGAAAATTGTAAAACGCGGTGTGACCGAATTGGTTACACCGGGTGTTTCGTACAGCGATACTACACTGAATCACAAGGAAAATACCTTTTTGGCAAGCGTCTATCTAAATAAGAATCAGATAGGTGTTTCTTTTCTCGATATTTCTACCGGCGAATTTTTGGTTGCCGAAGGAACTGCTGAATATATAGATAAATTATTGAATAGCTTCGGCCCGAAAGAAGTATTATTTGACCGAAGCAAACGTAAGGATTTTGAAGCACTTTTCGGAACGAAATTCTTCACGTATGCGCTCGAAGACTGGGCTTTTACACCCGATACGGCATACGAACGGCTGCTCAAACATTTCGAGACAAAAAATTTAAAAGGATTTGGCGTAGATAATTTACAGAATGGCATGGTAGCTGCAGGAGCTATTTTGCATTATCTGGATTTGACGCATCACCAACAAACCGGGCATATTACGCAACTTTCGCGCATCGAAGAGGAGCGATATGTTTGGCTCGACCGCTTTACGGTTCGGAATTTGGAATTGTATGGTTCCATCAATGAAGGAGCCAGAACATTGCTCGATGTAATTGACAAAACCATCAGTCCAATGGGAGCACGGTTGCTGAAACGCTGGATTGCTTTCCCGCTGAAAGATGTGAAACCAATTAACGAGCGACTCAGTGTGGTGGAACATTTTTTCAAAAACACAGAATTACGACAACTGCTCGAACAAAATATTGCACTTATTGGCGATTTGGAACGCATTATTTCCAAAGTGGCAGTTGGTAGAATAAATCCGCGTGAAGTGGTGCAGATGAAAGTGGCTTTGAAAGCCATTGAACCTATAAAACAAGCTTGCGCCGAAAGCGATAATCTTACCTTGAAGAAAATTGCAGACCAATTGAATGCATGTGCCGTTATTTCGGAGAAAATTGATAAAGAAATTTCAAATGATCCGCCTACCTTGGTTAATCGTGGCGGAATTATAAGATCAGGAATTGATGCCGATTTGGATGAATTAAGAGAGTTGGCATATTCCGGCAAAGATTTTCTACAAAAAATTCAGGAACGCGAAAGTGCAGCCACAAGCATTCCGAGTTTGAAAATTAGTTTTAACAATGTGTTTGGTTATTATATCGAGGTGCGAAATATGCACAAAGACAAAGTGCCTGAAACCTGGATTCGCAAGCAAACGCTGGTTAATGCTGAGCGCTACATTACACAGGAACTGAAAATGTATGAAGAAAAAATTCTGGGTGCTGAAGAAAAAATTTTAGCAATAGAAACACGTCTTTTTAATGAATTAGTGTTGAGTTTGATAGATTATATTACAGCTATTCAGTTGGATTCCAACCTGATTGCTCAACTCGATTGTTTACTATCATTTACTAAAGTTTCTGCCGAAAATAAATACGTTCGTCCTGAAATAACCGATACTGACGTGCTTGACATTAAACAAGGCCGTCATCCGGTGATTGAAAAACAGCTCCCAATTGGAGAAAGTTATATTGCAAACGATGTTTATTTAGACAGTGAATCACAACAAATTATCATTATCACCGGTCCGAATATGTCTGGCAAATCGGCATTGCTGAGGCAAACTGCACTTATAACGTTGATGGCTCAAATCGGATGTTTTGTGCCCGTTGAAAGTGCCAAAATTGGCGTGGTGGATAAAATTTTCACTCGTGTTGGAGCGAGCGATAATATTTCGCTTGGAGAATCGACCTTTATGGTGGAAATGAACGAAGCTGCCAGCATTCTGAATAATCTTTCTAACCGGAGTCTGATTCTTTTTGATGAACTAGGACGCGGAACGAGTACATACGATGGAATTTCTATTGCCTGGGCTATTGTGGAATATATTCACGAACACCCCAACTGTAAAGCCAAAACCCTTTTTGCCACACATTACCACGAGTTGAACGAAATGGAAAAATCTTTCCACCGCATTAAAAACTACAACGTGTCGGTGAAAGAAGTGGATAAAAAAGTAATTTTCCTCCGCAAACTGGTTCGTGGCGGGAGCGAACATAGTTTCGGTATTCACGTGGCTAAAATGGCCGGAATGCCGCAAAGCATTGTGAAGCGCTCTGAACAAATATTGCAACAACTTGAAACTGATAACCGACAATCGGGCATTTCGAAACCAATTGGGGAAATTGCCCAACAACGCGAAGGTTATCAACTCAGTTTCTTTCAGTTAGACGATCCGGTTTTGGAACAAATCAGGGATGAAATCAAGAATCTCGACATTAATAATTTAACTCCGGTTGAAGCACTTAATAAGTTAAATGAAGTTAAAAGAATTATAATAGGAAAGTAAATTTTCTCTTATTTTTTGCACACATTTTTTCACCGTGTGCATAATAATGACATTTTTGAGTTGTTATTGCATATTTATAAATTACCAAACCCAAAAGTTTATAAAAACCTATTTTATTAACATGTCAAGTGATGAAAAAATAGTACTTTTATGCTTTCTTTTTCAACAATAAAACTATCAAACTAATATTAATAATTATAGTATGAAAAAACACAATTTTAGTGCCGGACCTTCCATTTTGCCACGCGAAGTTATCGAAAAAACAGCTCAGGCGATTTTAGATTTTAATGGTTCAGGATTATCTGTATTAGAAATCAGCCATCGTTCCAAAGATTTTGAAGCAGTTATTGCTGAAGCGGTTAGCCTTTTCAAAGAGTTGTTGAATATCCCTGATGGTTACTCCGTTCTTTTTCTGGGTGGCGGTGCCAGTATGCAATTTTGCATGGTTCCGTTTAATCTTTTTGAAAAGAAAGCCGCTTATTTGAACACTGGTGTGTGGGCAAACAAAGCCTTGAAAGAAGCCAAAGGTTTTGGTGAAGTGGTTGAAGTAGCTTCTTCGAAAGATGCCAATTACACTTTTATCCCAAAAGATTATGTGATACCTACGGATGCAGATTATTTCCACATAACAACAAACAATACTATTTACGGAACAGAAATCCTGAAAGATATTGACTCTCCGGTGCCATTGGTTGCCGATATGTCTTCCGATATTTTCTCCCGCCCGCTGGATGTTTCAAAATACGGAATTATTTATGGTGGCGCACAAAAAAATCTGGCTCCTGCCGGATTGGCTTTTGTAATCGTAAAAGATGAATTACTTGGGAAAGTTTCACGTTATATTCCAAGCATGCTGAATTACAAAATACACATTGCCGAAGGCTCTATGTTTAACACTCCTCCTGTGTTGTCGATTTACAGTGCCATGGAAACCTTGCGTTGGTTGAAAGCAAATAGAGGTTTGGTAGAAATGGAAAAGAAAAATATTGCCAAAGCAGAATTAATCTACAATGCTATTGATAACAGCAAGATCTTTGTTGGAACTGCGGTTAGAGAAGATCGCTCTCGTATGAATGTTTGCTTTGTCATGAAACCCGAATATCAGGAACTGGAAGCCGATTTTCTGAAATTTGCTTCTGAACGTGGTATGGTTGGAATTAAAGGTCACCGTTCAGTAGGTGGTTTCCGTGCTTCTATTTACAACGCTATGCCGATTGAAAGTGTCCAGGCACTTGTCGATTGCATGCAGGAATTTGAAAAACAACATTAATTTAGTTTGTAGTTTGTAGTTTGTAGTCGGTAGTAAATAAACAGACTTCAAACTTTCAAACTTTCAAACTTTCAAACTGATATGTTATGAAAGTACTAATTGCTACCGACAAACCGTTTGCCAAAATTGCAGTGGACGGAATCCGACAGGAAATTGAAGCAGCCGGTTTTGAACTGGCTTTGCTTGAGAAATACACCGAAAAACAACAATTACTTGATGCTGTGGCAGATGCTGATGCCATTATTATTCGCAGCGACCTAATTGATGCGGAAGTAATTGCCGCAGCCAAACAATTGAAAATTGTGGTTCGAGCCGGTGCGGGTTACGATAACGTGGATTTGGAAGCTGCTACTACTGCCGGAGTTTGTGTTATGAATACTCCCGGACAAAACTCCAACGCCGTAGCCGAATTGGTTTTTGGCTTATTGGTTTATGCTGTTCGTAATTTTTATAACGGAACTTCAGGTACTGAATTGATGGGCAAAAAACTCGGAATTCATGCTTATGGAAACGTAGGACGTAATGTTGCCCGCATTGCCAAAGGTTTTGGTATGGAATTATACGCTTATGATGCCTATTGTCCTGAAACCATCATGAAAAACGATGCTGTAAAACCGCTGAAATCAGCCGAAGAATTATATTCGACCTGCGATATTATTTCGCTTCATATTCCGGCAACTGTCGAAACCAAAAAATCGATCAATGCAGCCTTGCTAAGCCGATTGCCAAAATGTGCTATGTTAGTAAACACGGCTCGCAAGGAAGTGATTGATGAACAGGATTTGCTGGATTTTATGGTTTCACGATCTGATTTTAAATACGTGACCGATATTGAACCCGGGAATAATGCCGAAATGACAGAAAAACTTGCCGGACGATATTTTACTACTCCTAAAAAAATGGGCGCACAAACCTCCGAAGCCAACATTAATGCCGGAATTGCTGCTGCCAAACAAATTGTTGATTTCTTGAAAAATGGAAATGAATGTTTCAGGGTAAATAAATAACAGTAAAAAATATTTTAGAAATTGCCTATAAATAAATCGTTTATAGGCAATTTTTGTTTGACAGAAATTCCGAAAACCAATAATTTTAGAATTAAAAAAAAAAATAGTATAATTGCACTTTAAAAAACAGTATTGATTTTATACTCAATTCGTTAAGATTATGAGATTCGTTTTAATCTTATTTTTCATTGGGTGTTCCTTCCTATTAGTGCAAGCTCAAACTCAATCTGAAGTATCAGCAAAAATAATTGCTGATAGTTTGCAAACTAAGCCTGATACTCTCAAATCATTTTTGCTAAAAAAAGAGCAACCACTCTTTTATTCACCACAATTTCATAACCAAAATACCACAATTTTTAGTAAAATCCTTCTTGGAACTGGATATGTTTTCTCCTATAATGCCTGTATGGGATTGTTTCTGGTTTTGGCTCCCGACAATATTACTATGTGGGGAAGAGACGATAAATTTAAGCTACCCGTCATTTTGAGTCAATATCAAAGCACTTTTACAAAGTCGCCGGTATTCGATCACGACCTTTGGTACATAAATTATGTGGGACATTCTTATCAGGGTGCTTATTATTACAACTCAATCCGCTCTCAGGGTGCAGCCGTATTTCAGTCTTCGTTGTTTTGTTTAGGCCAATCCTTTTTATGGGAATATCTGTGGGAGGGAGGAATGGAACAGCCCAGTATTCAGGATTTGATTGTGACACCTGTTTTTGGAATTCTTTTAGGAGAATTAAGCCATGTGGCAACTTTGCGAATGAGCAAAGATGGTTTTACAGGGTTTGAAAAGGTATTGATTTGTATTATCAATCCGTCATTTGCTATCAACAATGGATTTAAAGTAAAACGCATCATCAAATATTGAAAATCACCACCAGTCGACCAAAACGGAAAATCGATTAGAAATATTTGTATAAAACAGATATACAGGCAGATAGATTTCTATTTTAGTGATTATAAAAAGCTACCCTCACCGTTTTAAAAGCACATCAACTGAATAGTCCGACTTTTATTTCTACCTTTATTTTTCTTCAGATAAGTTCCTCAACAATTTTCTATCATCCAAAACATTTCTAAATGGCTTATCAGCTGTAAATTTGTTTTTTTTTCACTAAATATCAATTTTAAAGAATTTAATTTTGTATTTTTACAATTATTATGAGTTTTTTGTAATACATAATGCAACTTTTATAGACTCTTACACATCTATATAGTAGAAAATGGAATTGGATAAGGCAAAAAATGATGATCAGGAATTAATCGCAGCTTGTCAGGCAGGAAAATCGTGGGCTCAGAAAAAAATATATGAGTTAAATGCGTCTGTAATGATGAGTGTATGTTTTCGGTATGTAAATGACCGTGAAACTGCCCGCGATTTATTGCAGGAGGGATTCATCAAAGTATTTACAAAAGCAGACACTTATTCAGGTTCGGGTTCATTTGCCGGTTGGATCAGACGGATTTTTATAACAACAGCACTTGAATACCTGAGGCAAAACGATGTCTTGAAACAAAGTGAGAGCATTGATAATTATGAATATTCCATTGAAAATGTGGATATTTCAATTTTAGAAAAGATTTCGGCAGACGATTTAATGAAATGCATAGCTGAATTGCCGAACGGATACAGAACTGTTTTTAATTTATACGCTATTGAAGGTTACAGTCACACTGAAGTTGCCAATATGCTTACTATCAGCGAAAACACTTCGCGATCACAATTTATGAGAGCACGTAAACTGCTCCAGCAAAAAGTCCAATCACTTATCAGCTAAACTATGCAAGACGATATAAATAATATTGATAAACCCGATAATTTCAGCCAATTCGTTCGACAAAAACTGGAGAATCATCAATCGCCGGTTGATGCAGATAGTTGGAACGAGATTGAAGCATGGATGAAAGCACAAAAACGGAGAATAATCCCATTTTGGTTCTGGTTTTCGGGTGGTGCTGCCGTTGCCGTTTTAGCATTGCTTTTTACATTTCGAACAATAGAAGAACCAGCGAATTATACAAAAAATAATTATGAGAAAAAAACTCAACCAAAACAAGTTGCTGCATTTGAAAAAGGTAAAATTGCACAAAACGAAAAGCCAAAAATTAACTCGATTAATCAAAAATCTTTCATACAAAACAATTCAAATTTAGAAATAAATGTATCTCAAATTCAATCTATAAGTAAAGATACAGTCGAAAATAATAACACAACTTCAAATTTAGCTGAAAGCAGCTTGAAAAATAACATTACTTCAGCTCCGGTTTCTGATGAAAATAAAGATTCAGTTTCAATACACAAAAGAATTATTTCAAATAGTTTGGTTGAAGAGTCAGTAAATGAGCCTATTATAAAAAATAAAAATAAGAGTGAATGGTTATTAGCTGCAACTTTTGGAAGCGGTGGAGGTGCGCCAAGTGGAAGTAACGGTTATGAATTTGCCAGTGTTGATAAAAATATAGTCACTGCTCAAACAAACTTTACAGACATAATGGCACCCAAAGATTTTTCCAAAATTACATATAATTCACCACTTTCGTTTGGAGTTGTTATTCGTAAAAATCTCGATAAAACAATTAGTCTGGAAAGCGGATTGGTGTATACTTATCTTTCGACAAACTTTGAAAACAATGGCGTGCAACAAAACAATGCCAGATTGCATCTACATTATATAGGCATTCCTTTAAATTTGGTGGGACTTGTTTGGCGAAATTCAAAATGGGATATTTACTTTTCAGGTGGAACTATGGTGGAAAAAGGAATCCGATCGGTTTATATTCAGAATCAGATCTATGAAAATCAAACAATTACCACAACTGCTTCAACAAATATTGACGGTTTTCAATGGTCGGTGAATGGTGCGATTGGTACAACTTATAAACTCCAGCGAAATATCGGAATCTTCTTTGAACCGAAAATATCGTACTTTTTTGATAACAATCAACCAATTAGCGCTCGCACAGATCAATCGACTGTAATTGGATTGACTGCCGGTTTGAGATTTCAATTTTAAAGTATAAATCACATGAAACCGTTTTCTAAAAATATTTTTTTGATTCTCAACTTAATCTTCTTGATGTTAAGTTGCTCAGAACAAAACAAATTGGGAGAAGGCGTTTTAAAAGGAAAAATCTCGATTGGTCCACTTTGTCCTGTAGAAACAATTCCTCCACAGCCGCAATGTCTGCCAACTATGGAGACCTATAAAGCCTGGCAAACTTCAGTTTGGAATTTAAATGAGACTACTAAGCTTGTCAATATAACACCTGATTTAAGCGGAAATTATCAAATTAATCTTCCAGTAGGCGAGTACGTTGTGGATTTTGAAAACAGAATAAAATTAAGTATCCAACGCAGCAATCTTCCGGTTAAAATAAAAATCAATAACGGAGATTCAACAAAATTGGATATAAACATAGATACCGGAATAAGATAACTATAAAATTATATAACCATGAAAAAGTTCATTCAATTAACTCTAATCGTTTTAATATCTGCAAGTTGCACCACACAAAACGATCCGATAATTAAAGTTCCTGTGGATGCAAAACCAATAATTTTGAATGCCGGAATGGAAAAACGTGTCAGTCAGGATAATGCATTTGCCTTCGATTTATTGAAAAACACCATTACAACTTCCGGCGAAACCAACGTCTTTATTTCGCCATTGAGCGTGAGTATTGCACTGGGTATGGCTTGGAACGGTGCAAACGGAGCAACCAAAACCGAAATGGAAACCGCACTGAAAATGAGCGGCTTGTCAGTTGACGATATAAACGGTTATTATCAGATTATGCAGTCAACTTTGCCGGGAATCGACCCGACAACTAAACTAAACATTGCCAATTCACTGTGGTACAAAACCGGATTTCCTGTAAAACCGGATTTTCTGAAAGTAAATTCCGATTACTTTGGAGCTTATGTAAAAGAACTCGATTTTTCTAAATCCTGGGCAGTAGATACCATTAATAACTGGTGCGCAAAGAAAACCAATAATCTGATTACAAAGTCGCTGGATAAAATTACATCGGATGACGTAATGTTTTTGGTAAATGCCATTTATTTCAAAGGAATCTGGCGCAAGCATTTTGAAACCAATAACACCAAAGAAGCCGATTTCACAAACGAACTCGGAGCTGTCACAAAAGTAAATATGATGTACCAAAAAGACACATTTGCCTATACTTCAGATAATTATGCGCAATGTCTGGATATGCCATACGGAAATAAAGCATTTTCAATGACGGTTATTCTTCCGGCTGAAGGAAAAACAACATCAGATGTTTTGAATCAGTTGACGGCGGACAATTGGAATAATCTGATTCAAAATATGCCGACAAAAGAAGTGGAAGTGTATTTTCCGCGTTTTAACAATAAAAACAATCTTAGCTTAAACGGCCCGCTTCAAACTATGGGAATGAATCTGGCATTTTCTGATTTTGCCGATTTCACCAATATTGCCAATATGAATCTGAAAATATCAAAGGTAATTCATGATACGTATGTGGAGGTAACAGAAGAAGGAACTGAGGCTGCTGCTGTAACAATTATTGGAATTATGACAACTTCAATGCCAGTTCCCCAACCGACACCCGTTTTTCGTGTGAATAAATCATTCATTTATGTTATTCGCGAAAAAAGCACCGGAGTGATTTTGTTTATGGGAAAAATGGGAAAAGTGGAGAAATATTAATAATAAAAAACTGACAAAATGATTAAAAATCTAAAAAAAATGGCGTTGTCTATAATCTCAATTATCACAATTACAACTGTTTATGCTCAAAAAAATGAGGTTGGAGTTACAATTTCCGGATCTCCGATAAACACATCAATTAGTTTCAATTTACTTGAGAAAAATACATATTATTCTGTTTATAAGTCGTATGGTTTTGGAATTACATACATCAGACCAATTACCAAATTACTTGAAATTGAGACGGGACTAGAATATTTAAATTTTGATGCTTCAGTTCATTCAGTTTATGACTATTACAAACGAAGTACTGCTTCACTTCTGGAATTTCCGGTTGGTATAAGAGTAAATTTTATGAAATATTGTTATGTAAACGGTGGATTATTATTCGATTTAGATATCAGTACCGACTCGCCTCTTCATATTCAAACCGGTTTTGGGAGTATGTTGGGTCTAGGATTAAAATATGATTTTTCTACCGGTATATCGCTATTTTTAAATCCTTACGTTAAATTCCATTCAATGTTACCTTATTTAATTTACAAATCAGGCGACCAGCATATTTTGGAAACTTCCTTACGATTAGGAATTACCTATCATTTTTGACTTATTAAATAATCATTCAAAATGGAAAAATTAATCTTTTTATTCAGCATTTCATTGCTTGCGTTGACAAGTTGCACTGACGTAATAACCGAAACAGTGACTTACAAAATTAATGAACCGATTTTTATGTCGACCGAAACTTTCCGTAATTCGGTGAAAGTAAGTCCCGAGCCACATGCAATAACCAGCATTGGCAAAATGTGCTTTTATAATAACTATTTGTACATTTCCGAACCGGGAAAAGGAATTCACATTATCAATAATGCCGATCCGACTAATCCTCAGGTGATTGGTTTTATTGAATTATTGGGTAATGCAGATTTGGCCATTCGCAACAATAGACTTTATGCCGATTCATATATCGATTTGGTTTGGTTTGATATTACAAATCCGGGTCAACCGGAATTGCAAGGACGGCTAGATTCCATTTTCCCGACAGCGCTACCAATTACCGGAAATAATTATGGAATTGATTATACAAAATCTTATGGAGGAACCAATCAGGGCATTATTGTAGGTTGGAAACTGACTGAAAAAACCGAAGATGTGAATCATTATACCGGTGGCTGGTTAAAAGGCGGAGTGATGTATGATGGCTTGGTAATGACTGCAACTCCATCAACTAATGCAAGCTCAACCGGATTAAATGGTTCCATGTCCCGATTCACTATTTACAACGATCGTTTGTATTCTGTGATTAATAACAGTTTGAATATCTTCGACTTAACTGGTGATACTCCCCAAAAAGCTGCAGGTAATTTGTATGTTGGTTGGAACGTAGAAACCATTTTCAGTTACAAAACCAATCTGTTTTTCGGAACGAGCACCGGTTTGTTGATTTATTCTGTTACCGATCCGTTAAAACCAGTCTATCAATCCAGCATTTCACATGCTTACGCTTGCGATCCGGTAGTGGTTGATAATGATCTGGCATATGTTACCTTGCATTCCGGCAGTATTTGTGATGTTTCGGCTAATGAAAATTCGTTGATAATAATCGATGTGAAAGACGTGAAAAACCCAACTCAATTAGTAACTTACAATCTTACTAATCCCAAAGGACTTGGAATTGATAATGGAAAACTATTTTTGTGCGATGATGGTTTGAAAATTTTTCAACTTGACACTCCACAAACGTTAATGGCCCATCAGTTGGTTCACTATAAAGGGATGGATGGTTATGATGTAATTCCGAGTAACAACATTCTAATGATGATTGCAACAGATGGACTTTATCAATACGATTATTCCGATTTGAATAATATTAAACAAATCAGCAAAATACCAATTGGAAAATAATATACAGTTCTCACCGTTAACAAAAATAGAGACTGAATCTTCAATCTCTATTTTTTAATTTCAAACTATCAACTGCCAATTATCAACTGTGAATTGAATATTATCCGTAAATAATTTTTCCGTTTTCGTCTTTAAATTCATCAAAACTTTTATTGTATTGTTGCATTGCGCGGTAACTCATTGCCATACTGGAGAAACCACCATCGTGATACAGGTTTTGCATGGTCACTTTGCGTGTTAAATCGCTGAACATAACCACGCAATAATCGGCACAATCGGCAGCTGTGGCATTACCAAGCGGCGACATGCGTTCTGAATAATCGAGCAATCCGTCCATGCCTTTTACCCCGCTACCGGCAGTTGTAACGGTTGGAGATTGAGAAATTGTATTCACCCGAACATTATGTTCACGACCATAAATATAACCAAAGCTGCGGGCGATAGATTCGAGCATCGATTTTGCATCAGCCATGTCGTTGTAACCGAAAACAGTTCGTTGTGCAGCCATATAAGATAATGCTACTACTGAACCCCATTCGTTGATAGCGTCCATTTTTTTTGCAACCTGAAGCATTTTATGGAAAGAAATAGCTGAAATATCAAGCGTGGAAGTCAGCATTTCGTAATCCAAATCGTCATACGTGCGTTTTTTGCGAACATTTGGCGACATACCGATTGAGTGTAAAACAAAATCAATTTTTCCACCTAATGCTTCAATTGATTGAGCAAAAACCTGCTCCAAATCTACAACACTGGTTGCGTCAGCAGGAATTAATTTTGCGTTTAATTTTTCTGCTAGCTCGTTTGTAGTTCCCATTCGTACAGCCAACGGCGTGTTTGACAAGGTGATAATAGCACCTTCTTCCACTACGCGTTCAGCTACTTTCCATGCGATTGACATTTCGTTCAATGCTCCAAACACAATACCTCTTTTACCTTTTAATAAATTGTTACCCATATTTTTTTGTTAATAGTGTACTTAAATTAAACACTCGAAAACCTGAAATGTTCCATTAAGAAAACCGAATTTCTGCACAAAGATACGCAAAATGTGCAATAAATGAAAATTATCTATTCCAATACCATGTGATAAATTAATTATCGTATTGAATAATAGTATTTTATGAAATAATATTTGCTTCAATAATTTTTGCTAAAAATGAAATTAATTATGAAGGTCAAATTCTTAATTTTATCCGTATTTTTGAGTTTGCTGTCGTGCAAAGAAGAAATTCCAGGCATGAAGCAAAAGATTTTTTTTGAGAAACATTATGTAAATATGGCATGGTTGCCCCAAAGTTCAGGTTATTTGATTGATTCATTGGGAAATGTGTTGGAATTCAAATGGGTGGAAGTATTTCACGAATGGTTCGAGCCCGATTCTACCGGCTATATCAGCAGCACAAATATGGATAAAAACATTTCCTATTGCCAAACCATAAATTATCATATAAATGCGGATACATTGAAACTTTATGTCAGTAAAATTTATGCAGCTTCTAAAGGGACAATTTCAAAGCCACAAATGCAAATGGCTGATTTTGGAGAAATTCGTTACTCGGCATTCATTTATGATGAAAAGACAAACCGGTATAAAGAAGTGCTTATCAAATTGTACGGCGACTTAATGAGCAATAACAGCACTCGGGAAGCTGAAGAAATTTACCAATGGATGAATAGAGTTGGGAAATAAAATAATTTAGTTAAAGTTAGCCGATTCAAAAGTCTATTTTTTATTTTTTAATATCTTTGGCACAACTGTTGTTAGATTAGTACGACGCAAGTTATTCGTTAGAATTACTCCGATAGAAATCAATTTTTGAAATAAAACCGGTGTATATCACACGTTAATTATTACTAACAACAAATTTCTATTTTCAATAAATAAGCTACTTTTGCGTTGAAAATGAATTAAACACTTGATTCTGACTTTTTAGTAAAGTATAAGAATTACACAACATCACCAAAAAACAAGTTGAAATGAATTTATTAACCGTTTTACTTCAGGTTTCAGCCAAATTGCCTGCCGATTCCACTACAACTGCCATAGTTGTTTCAAATGAAAATTATTTACAGTTATTAATGAAAGGAGGCTGGATTATGGTTCCTCTCTTTTTATTATTTTTTCTTTCCATTTATATGTTTATTGAACGTTTGGTTTCAATAAACACACTTGGGAAAAGTGATGCTAATTTGTTTACACGAATTAGCGAACTTGTTGCAGATAACAAAATTGAAAAAGCTATAAAATTTTGCAACGAAAAGCCATCAACCTATGCTAAAGTTCTCGCAGCCGGATTAGAAGCTTCCGTTGAAGGAGAAGATGTTGAAATTCAGGATGCACTGCAAAGTGAAGCTCGTCAACAGATTTCAATTCTCGAACGGGGCATGAATTACCTCGGAATCACGGCTTCCATTGCACCTATGTTGGGTTTCCTTGGAACAATTTTCGGGGTAATTAAGATTTTTTATAATATTTCAGTAACCGATGATTTGAATATCGCCAATATCTCTGACGGATTATATCAGAAAATGATTTGTTCAGGAACCGGTCTTTTTGTTGGTATTATCGCTTACTCAGGATACTATATTCTTAACGGTCGCATCGACAGGATAGTGATTAATCTCGATAAATACACAAACAATTTATTGAAAGACATTCGCAGTTACAAAAGAACTAGGAATGCTTAATTATTGCTCACAAATCATCGTAATTCATTTATTATCATGAAAATAGAACGCAGAAAATTGAGAACAGCTGAGGTTTATACTGCCTCATTGAACGACATTATGTTTTTCCTGTTGTTGTTTTTCTTAATTGTATCCACAATGGTAACTCCGGCTACCATTCGTGTTTTGTTGCCAAAATCCAAAACATCCGAAGATGTGGTTGTAAAAAAGCAAATCAGCTTGACTATCACGGCTGATCATAGATATTATATTGACAAAAAAGAAGTTACATTCGAAACAATTGAACAGCAATTAGCTTCAATTCTTTCTAAAAAAGCCAAAAGAGAAGAAGTGATTGTTTTACTACATGCTGATAAAACGCTTAATCTGCAAGACGTTGTAAGTGTAATTGACATTGGGAATAAATTACGGGTTAAAATGGTTTTATTCACTCAAAAGGATAAGAGTAAAGTGTAATCAATTTTGGATTAAAGCATTAATCCTATTCAACTAAACACATTGAGCTCCTCAACTATAGATTCTTCCTGGAAACAAATTTCGCAACGAGCTTCACGTTCGCTAAACCTGATAAATGATAAAATCATATATCAGGTTTTGCTTGCTTTATCAGAGGAAGCAGTAGCACAAACTGAAACAATTTTGGAAGAAAATGCCAAAGATCTGGTTGTGATGGATAAATCTAATCCGATGTACGACCGGCTTTTATTAACCAAAGAAAGAATTGCCGGAATTGCTGCAGATATTCGAAACGTGGCATCGTTACCTTCGCCATTAGGCAAAACTTTGATGCGTACTGAGCGTCCGAATGGAATGAAAATTACGAAAGTAACAGTTCCTTTTGGTGTGGTTGGAATAATTTACGAAGCCCGTCCAAATGTGACTTTTGATGTTTTCTCACTTTGTTTGAAATCGGGAAATACGTGTGTGTTGAAAGGTGGATCCGATGCTCATAATTCTAATTATGCGATAGTGAAAGTAATTCAATCAGTATTGGAGAAATTTGGATTGGATAAAAATATAGTCACTTTACTTCCTGCCGGACATGAAGCAACGGTTGAATTAATGAATGCAGTTGGATATGTGGATGTTATTATTCCTCGGGGCGGTAAAGAGTTAATTGATTTTGTGCGCGATAATTCCCGCATTCCGGTAATTGAAACCGGTGCAGGTATTTGTCATACTTATTTTGATGAATTTGGGAATTTAGGAAAAGGGAAAGAAATTATTTTTAATGCCAAAACCCGGCGTGTAAGTGTTTGTAATGCGTTGGATTGTTTGATAATCAATGAAAAACGTCTTTCTGATTTACCCAAACTTTGCGAAAAATTAGCGGAGAAAAATGTGATAATTTATGCTGATGTAAAGGCGTTTACATTTTTGAATGGAAAGTATCCTATTCATTTATTGCAAAAAGCTTCAGAGGAGAGTTTCGGTACAGAATTTTTGGATTATAAAATGGCCATTAAAACCGTTGATAATATTGAAAGTGCTGTTAATCATATTGCTGCTTTTAGCTCTAAACACAGTGAATGTATAATCAGTGAAAACCAAATGAATATTAATTTTTTCGATAAAATGGTCGATGCTGCCTGCGTTTATACGAATGTTTCGACAGCTTTTACCGACGGAGCTCAATTTGGATTAGGAGCAGAAATTGGAATCAGCACTCAAAAATTGCATGCCCGGGGTCCAATGGCATTAGAAGAATTATGTTCGTATAAATGGATAATTAAAGGTGATGGACTCACTCGAAACTAAAAAATATCTGCATAATTCACTATAATTCAAATATTTTTACACTATTTGTTGTATAATCGAAAATAATTGTTTTCCTTTGTACCGAAAAGAAAGTGTATTTTTTCGATTGGTTATTCTCAACTCACCTTCTCAAGGACCGAATTTGCATTAACCTCGTTTGTTTATACTGTTCTTGAAACACAATTTATTCAATTTTTATTTTATTTTATGAACATTTACGTAGGTAACTTAAGTTACAAAGTTCGAGAAAATGACCTTCAAGGGGTTATTGAAGAGTATGGTCAAGTAGAATCTTGCAAAATTATTAAAGATCGCGAAACAGGTAAATCTAAAGGATTTGCATTTGTAGAAATGGCTGACGACGCCGCTGCTGCAAAGGTTATCGAAGAACTTAACGGAGCTGAATTTGATGGCCGCTCGATGGTTGTTAAAGAAGCAAGACCAAGAAATTAAGATTTAATTTTTAGAAACAAGAAGAACTTCTGTTATCGTTTGATAGCAGGAGTTTTTTTGTAAAAACAAATCTAAATCATGAACAAAATCAAAGGAATTTTAAGCCAAAGCGGAATTGCTTCCAAACTGCTTATTCTAATTGGAACTACTTGCTTTTTTGCTGTTTTCGGAACGTTGATCTGGACAATTTTTACTCATGGGAATACAACTGAAATTGGGTCGTTGAAGTTGCTTCAGTTGGTTCAATCTATAGGCATGTTCATATTACCACCCGTAGTTTTATCTTATTTTTGGAGTGAAAAACCCTTGCAATTTTTGCATTTGGATAGAATAACGAAATGCTCTGACTTGTTTTATGTTGGACTTTTCATGATTATTGCAATCCCATTCATAAATTTACTTGGTGATTTGAATCATCAATTGGTTCTACCAAAAGCACTTGGCGGATTGGAAACATGGATGCAAACAACAGAAGAGCAAGCCACTCAACTAACTGAAAAATTGCTGAATGTGCATAATGTTCAGGGATTGTTTTTGAATATTTTCCTGATTGCTCTGATTCCCGCATTGGGTGAAGAATTATTTTTCAGAGGAGCTTTACAAGGTGTTATAAAAGATTGGAAAGGTGTTAAAATAGCCATCTGGATTTCTGCTGTTATTTTCAGCTCAATACATTTTCAATTTTATGGTTTTCTGCCACGAATGCTTATGGGTGCTTTTTTCGGATATTTACTGTATTGGAGTGGAAATATTTGGTTGCCGATAGCTGCTCATTTTCTCAATAATATGATTGCCATTATTTTCTATTATTTAAAATACAACGGTTATAAATTGCCTGATATTGATACTATTGGTTCGGGGAATACCTTGTGGTTAGGCTTTGCAAGCGGAATGGCAATAGTGGTTGGCATTTATTATCTATACAAGCATTTTCAAAAGAGAGCCTACAATTGATTTTTCATTCTGCCCTTTTAAATTTTCTTTCATTCAATTATACCAACTGTACATATAAAACATACCAATATGTTCTATATGTCTACTGTTGTTAATGCCGATGACTACAAACAAATAGGACAATAAGACGAAGTCGAAATTGGGCTATATTGTTTGTTCAATCGGTATTACCTGTAAACTTCACATGGTGATCCTCTTCCTTTTAGTAAAAATGCAGTATTGTTTGCTGTCGTATTGTTTTACTTTATCAAATTGCAAAATAAAACAGATATAATTCGGATATAATTCAGATATAACCCGCATATAACCTATATTCATAAAATGCGGATTATATCTGATATCTAAATTCAATTAGTAAATGCAACTTTGATGGTCAGATAGTATAGTTATTTTTTCAGAGCAAGAGAGGAAAATTCCTCCCTTTGCCCCGATGGAGAAAAATGACTATTATTGTCTCCCGCCTAAAG
>Ga0209429_10000445_pt1 | contig 27956 bp, 25 predicted proteins | sample BarGraNGADG00212_3_FD_184493 | JGI IMG/M metagenome (GOLD analysis project Ga0209429, IMG submission 184493) | Arctic peat soil microbial communities from Barrow, Alaska - Barrow Graham LP Ref core NGADG0004-212 (SPAdes) (version 2) | ecosystem: Environmental > Terrestrial > Soil > Wetlands >...
CCCGCGAAAGCATGCCTAAACAATTTCATAAATTAACTTCTGAAAAATCACTTTTAAAAGAAACTTTTGACAGAGTTAAAATTTTGACCTCTTTAGAAAATATTTATATTTCACTTGGCAGTAAAAATGTTGCCGAAACTCAAAAACAGCTTAAAGAAATCAAAAAAGAAAATTATATTGTCGAGCCAGAAAGTAAAAACACGGCACCTTCAATTGCTCTAACCACTGCCAAGATATTTAAAAAAGATCCGACTGCTATTATCGCTATTATTTCCGCCGATCATACCGTCACCAAAGTTTCGAATTATCAAGCGGCACTCCTCAAGGCAGCCCATTTCGTTGAAGATAATCCAGAATTTTTAGTGACTATTGGTATTAAGCCAAACAGTGCCCACACCGGTTATGGCTATATTAAAATTGGCCGAAAATTCCAGGATGTTCCAGTGTACGACGTAGATGAGTTTGTAGAGAAACCCAATCAAGAGACAGCAAACAAATATTTAGCTAGTGGTAAATATCTATGGAACGCAGGTTATTTTATTTTCAGAGCTGATAAAATGATAGGGATGTTTGGAAATTACGCTCCGGAAATTTACAAAGGTTTAAAGAAAATTCTAACAGCCCTAGATACAGCAGATGAAAAGAAAATAATAAAAGATGCCTTTGCTGATTTTAAGAAGACCCCAATTGATACTGCTATTGCAGAAAAAGTGGAAAAGATCGCGGTTATTCCAGCTGATTTAGGGTGGTCAGACGTCGGTAGTTGGACCAGTGTTTATGACTTATTATTTGATAAAAAAAATGAAAATGTCAGCCGCGGACACCACGTAGGAGTAGGAGATAAAAACTGTTTATTTTTTGCCACTGACAAATTACTAGCAACAGTGGGGTTAGAGGATATTATTATTATCGATACACCTGACGCCACTTTGGTCTGTAAAAAAGATAAAGCTCAAGAAATTAAAAACTTGATCGAGAAACTGAAAAAAGAGGGTAAAGAAAAGTATTTATAGATTGACTAACGTCAATCGCGGAAATTTTTAAAAAAATTATAGACAAGAATACTTGTCACGGAAATTTTTAAAAAAATTATAAAGGACATTATTTTGCGACGTAATCTTTGGATTTTTTTACTTGGTATTTTGATAGTAACCTGCCTAGCAGGACTGGTTGATTGGCCTAAAGGACCCAAAATTTTCGGTAAGGAAATTAAAGTTCACGAAGGCTTGGACCTACAAGGTGGAACCCATTTAGTTTACGAACTAGATATTTCTAAATATGGTGGAAAAGACATTAATTCAGCTACACAAGCAGTAATTAATGTGATTGATAAACGTGTTAATACTCTAGGTGTTTCAGAACCAGTCATTCAAGCATCCAGTATTGGTGGTAAACCAACTGTGATTGTTGAGTTACCAGGTATTTCTGATGTTAACCAAGCGATTAATTTGATTGGTAAGACCGCTCAACTGAAATTTCAAGAGACAGATCCTACTGATCCCACGAAGTTAAAAGATACTGAATTGACCGGTGAGCATTTAAAACGAGCCGAAGTTCAATTCGATCAGACGTCCGGAGAACCACAAGTTTCTTTACAATTCGATGAAGTAGGAACAAAAATGTTTGCTGACATCACTAAGAGAAATTTGGAAAAACCAGTAGCAATCGAACTTGATGGTCAAATTATTTCAGCACCAACCGTTCAAAGTGTGATTGAAAGCGGCCAAGCCCAAATTACAGGGAAATTCACAGTAGAGGAAGTGAAAAATCTTGTCAGTGAGCTTAACGCTGGTGCTTTACCGGTACCGATTAATTTGATTGAACAACAAAATATAGGTGCTACTTTGGGCAACGAATCAGTCCAAAGAAGTTTAGTGGCAGGTCTTATCGGTTTAATTTTAATTGCGATTTTTATGATTGTTTATTATAAATTACCTGGCGTTTTAGCAGTTTTTGCTTTAACAATTTATGCTTTAATTGTTTTAGCATTGTTTAAATTGATTCCTGTTACGGTAACCCTTGCTGGTATTGCTGGTTTCATTTTGTCGGTTGGTATGGCCGTTGACGCTAATATTTTGATTTTCGAAAGAACAAAGGAAGAGTTAGGATCAGGTAAATCAATCGGGCCGGCGTTAGAAGAAGGATTTAAACGCGCTTGGTCTTCAATTCGAGACTCTAATATTTCATCGCTAATCACAGCCGCCATTTTATATTACGGTACTTCCGGTTTAGTTAGAGGTTTTGCTGTAACTTTAGCTTTAGGTATTATAGTTTCATTATTTACTGCCATTACAGTCAGCCGCACTTTCTTACGTCTAATGGTTGGCACACGTTTCGAGAAATTCTTAACTATTAAATGAGATAATTGGAGTATATTTATTATGGATATTATCGGACGACGTAAAATTTGGTATAGCATTTCCGCCATTCTAATTATCCCCGGCATAGTGGCTCTATTTCTTTGGGGACTGAATTTCGGTATTGATTTTAAAGGCGGCGCACTTTTGCAAGTCCAGTATGGTCAAACTAAATCAGTTGACGAGGTTAAAAATGGACTTAAAGATCTGAATTTAGGTAATTTAGTCATCACTACTACCAATAATAATGGTTTTTTAATCCGTTCGGAGCAAGTCACACCTGATCAACATGCTAAAATAACTGAAGCACTTAATAAAGTAGGGGAGAACAAAGAAACCAGTTTCCAATCCGTTGGACCGACAGTAAGTCGTGATATCGAAAAAAAGGCGATTTACTCAATTATTTTTGCATCGCTGGCTATTATTTTTTACATTGCTTACGCATTTCGGCGTTTACCAAAACCCGCCAGTTCTTGGCGTTTTGGCGTTTGTGCCGTTATAGCTTTAATTCATGATTTAGCTTTTGTGATTGGCTTATTCGCAATTTTAGGGCATTTTCTTGGTTACGAGATCGATTCACTTTTTATCACTGCCCTACTTACAATTATGGGATTCTCGGTTCACGATACGATTGTAGTCTTTGACCGAGTCAGAGAGAATCTGCGTAAACACCCCTCCAACCCCTTTGAGAACAACATTAATACTAGTATTGTCCAAACCCTTAACCGTTCATTAAATACTTCTTTAACCGTGCTTATAGTTCTAGCGTCACTATATTTCTTAGGTGGCCTTACTTTACATCATTTTGTCTTGGCATTGCTTGTTGGCATTGCCATCGGCACATATTCATCCATTTTTAACGCCGCCGCACTTTTAGTCACTTGGCAAGGATGGAGTATGAATCGACTTAAGAAAGTAAACGCGTCTTAAGGGCTTGTAGAGCCTAATTTAACAGGTTTACCCCCACACCAATATTGGAGTTCGTATATTGGTGTGGGGGTAAAAAATAGAACTCAATAGAACTCAATGGTAGTAGAAATACGACCGTATTTTAGTACAAACACAAATAGAATTAAGCAAGTATAAAGGAAAGTAAAAGATAAGAAAGACGAAGAAACAGATAGAACCATCGATAAAAACAGGGGAGAACAGGTTTAAAATTTTCAGTTTATAACTCAACCTAATAATACAGGTTAGATTTTGCGATGGCTTCTATAAGACGTCGCAATAATCTAACCATATTCTACGACTTATTGTAAACAATGAGTCGTAGAATGTTTCTTTTGCGACTAAATAACTTTGATAAGGTTAAATATAGGTTTAAACGATTTTTTAAAAGACCAAAAATATATAGCTCAAATTTACTTAATTCTCGCTTTTTACGACTTCCCGCTCCCACTTACTAATTTTATTTCCACCCACTCAATTTTTTTAAAAATGCAAATTACATTTAATTTTAGCCCTCTCCCCCGCAAGAGTAAAAAATTAACAGGTTCACAGACCTGTTAATTTTTATTGTTTTCACCTTAAAATGACCATTTTAACCAGTTACAAACCTGTTAATTTTTTGTATCGGAGTGAATATTGACTACTTTACCTTCTTCTAACTTTTGGGTATCATTATTTTTTTGAAAATGTTGGGATAAAAGGTCCTTATCGCCCGACAAATCAGACAATTCGTCTTTTTTTATTTGGCCCCTATTTTCCGTGACGGCTTTCGCCTCATCAGTTTTTTTTGGTTCTGTCTCCCCCACTTTGGAATTATTTACTTCTAATGCTTTCAACCTCTGCACTTGCCAATCAGCCAACTCTTCTTTTTCAACCGCTCTTTTTTGCGCAAACTCTTCGGCCTTTTCTTCGGTCTTACGAATTTTGTCTTGCACCACTTCTTCGTTTAATGGTTCTTCGGACGTTCCTCCACCAAAATACCACCGCTCATCACCCGACGCTTGAACTTCCCTATAATACGTCTCCCCTATTTTAGGTGGAACCTTGGGTACAAGTTTCTTTTCCGCTTTAGTTAAAATTTCATCAAGCTTAGGCAGAGCAGAAATTTGACCAATCTGTGATTCCACATACTCTCTCTGTCGTGAATAAAGTTGGTGTGATGAATCTATAATCTTTTCACGATTATTAAATTTTTTCGAACTACGAGGTAACGTTATGGCAGAAAATGCCGGACACGTCACACCATCGATACTCATTTTAACGTAGACATGATAATTGTCCAGATTAACCAAATCATTGGCCTCAAAAACCGGTTCAAATTCTTTAGTCAGTAATTCGGCGTCAGGTGAACCCACGCGAAAACTTATAATTGTGCCGACGTTACCAATAACCGCATCACGTACAGGTTCAAGCATTTGCGCAATATATTGATGAGTCATAATTAAATTCAAATGATATTTTCGAGCTTCAGAAAGAATGACCGCAAATGATTCCGTCGCAAAATTTTGAAACTCATCAACATATAAATAAAAATCACGTCGATCTTCTTCTTTTATAACCGCCCGCTGCATGGCCGCTAATTGAATTTTGGTAATCATTAAGGATCCTAAAAGTTGAGAAGCATCTTCGCCGATTTCACCGATAGATAGATTGACTAGTAAAATCTTGCCAGAATCCATGATCTCTTTGATATCAATAGTTGATTTTGGCTGACCGATAATATTGCGAATCGTTGAACTAGACAAAAATTGTCCAACTTTATTTTGAATTGGAGCAATAGCTTCTGTCCGAAATTTTGGTTCATATTGTTCATATTCATTAACAAAGAAATCCTTAATAACCGGGTCTGTGATAGCAGAAACAACCTTATCACGAAAAGCTTTATCCACCAACATTCTAGTCACTCCCAGCATGGTTGCGTTTGGATAATCAAGTAAAGCTAAAATTGTATTACGCAAAATATATTCTAATCGTGGTCCCCAACTTTCGCCGAAGATTTTCTTAAAAATACCAACTACGCCCGAAGCCACGATATTTTTTAAATCAGGATCAACATTTTCCAAAGGATTAAAGGCCACCGGGAACATTTTATCGGCTGGCGAAAAAATGACAACATCTTTAATTCTTTCTTCGGGAATATAATCAATTACGTGATTGATTAGATCGCCATGAGGATCAACTACCGCAATTCCCCTGCCCTCGCGGATATCATCAATGGCCATATTTTCCAGCAGAGTTGATTTACCAGTACCAGTTTTACCAATGACATAAGTATGATAACGTCTGTCTGGTAATTTAATACCAAATTTATGTTGAAGATGACGAAAGTCAGTCTTCGCAAAAATAGTCAACTCCTCTTCTGGCACATTATCTTCGATTGGTAAATTGGCTGGTGGCTCACCTTTTTTACTCCCTGCCCAAACAATATTCGGTGTAGAAACCGATATTGATGGTAAATGATAAATAGATGCCAATTCCTCAATATTTAAAATATAACCTTTTTCCATAAAGGATCTTTGGTGATATTTTTGCCAATAATCGATGGTCGTATGAATCTGACCAGCTTCAAAACCATTAAGATTAAGTACATTAAACTGTTTAAATGCGCCTACTGTTGACTCAATTTTACTACGTGCCAGGTTTTCGGAAGGTGCCAGAGCTAAGAGTCTAATTTTAATTTCAAAACCCAGTTTAGTGGATTTCGTTTCCACACCTGTAAGCGCCGCTTCCGCATTACCAGAAAGCTGGACTTCCTTTTTAGCATCTTTATCTAAAATTCGACCCGATGGCGGTGTCACTCCCGAAATAATTGTGGTAAAAACAGATGTAATGCCTCGCCAAAAAATACCGAAAAACTCACCTGAAACATTAACCCCAGCACCAGCTTTAATTTTTTTAATATGATCCACGCTTTTAACCTGCCATGTATCCGACACTGGTTTGGCAATAATTTGTAACCAAACCTGCTCGTCTTTCTCCACTTTGCTCATAACGCCAGTAATGCCACTTAAGGGGTCGACTTCAAAATTAAGAAAAGTTTTGATGGGATATACTTCATTATTAATTAAATTAATATCAGCACCACAAAAACTGACTGCGCCGCTTTTGATTCTCTCGTATTCATCCATAGTGTAATCGGAAACTTCAACTATTTCTGCAGTTGGATACTGAGCATAAATTTGACCCTGAATAAAATCGGTTAGATGTGTTGGTGCAATAGCATAGAACTGTAAATATTTATCCCGTGCAGCAATCTCAAAACTAATATATTCTTGATAAGGTAAATTGGCTTTATAAATACCATGGATGGCAGCAAACATCTGTTCGGCCGCTAGGGGTGATTTTTCATTGTTTTTAGGCACTAGAATCCGAAAAGTCACAAAGCGCATTCTGGAGAACCACTCGAGTTTCTTAGTTTCTAAATTCCTCCGATAAATAGTAGCAATAATAATAATTGGCACACCTATAAAAATCAGAAATAATACACTTTCAATCAAAAAAGTTGAAACATTAAAAGATGAATTAAACATTAATGTTCCTTTTCAATAACGTTTTCGATAGCAGCCCAATTACTTTCACCAGTCTTTGGTATAATGATCGTAATTTTATCATCTGCCTGCCCCTTGAAATATGTGACCGAAGCGTCTAAAACGTTATATTTTTTGCCATCACAAGTAACGAGCCAGCTGTCACCATTTTGACTTAATTTACCAATTAATCGCTTTCGTTCGATCGGCCTTATTTGTTTAAAAATAAATGTGCCATCTTGAGCGATGATTAATTTTAAACAATCGCCGCAGACCAACTTTGATTTCGAAGAATAGTTGGCTGGTACCGGATATTTCTTACCAAATTTATCGATCATCTCTTCACCGTCAAAAACACCTTCAACAATCACGCCTTTACTGTCTTCACAAAAACGTAAGTTTTCTGCTTGTTCTTGATAGACTTGCTCAAATAAAATTCTTCTAACGGCCGCGATCTTTTCTTCGGCGGTATCTAATAATTTACGAATTTCGGTTAACTTTCGATCGTCTTTGTCCATGATACACTCCGTTTTCTCTACAAAATTACAAATTTTATACTAATATACAAATTTTGCATTTTGCAGTATTAATTTTTATTTCATATGTATTTGTATATTTGTATCTCATTGGTAATTCGTAGATAACTTACAAATTTTTCAACGGTTCATTGCCCCCAGCTGGAGCAGTTTGGTTTTGACTCGTTACCAGTGTCGCACCAATTTCCGCACTGACCTCAGAAAGCGGTCTGGTATATTTTTTTCGAGAAATATCTCTCACCTGCTCTCTGATATGATCCTCAGAAATGGTGGGACTTTTGATACCTTTCATGCTAAAAGGTTTGCTCGGCGTGCCATCGATCAATAATTTACAGTAGGTATTGAAGGCTTCAATATTCGTAAAGTCCGAAACACCAACACCAGGAAATTCTTTAACTAAAAATTCTGCATCTGCCGCTCCAATGCGATAAGAAACCAAAGTACCAGCGTTACCAATAACCGCATCACGAATATTTTCTTTCAACTGCGCAATATATTGATTGGTAATATTTAAATTCAAATGGTATTTTCTAGCTTCAGATAGAATGGTGGCAAAAGAATCTGTGGTAAAATTCTGGAACTCATCAACATAAAGATAAAAATCACGGCGATCTTCTTCTGGTATGTCAGCTCGAGAAAAGGCCGCCATTTGAATCTTACTAACGATGACCATGCCGAGTAAAGCGGAATTAACTTCACCAATTTTTCCTTTGCTTAAATTGATCAAAAGAATCTTGCCTTCATCCATGACTTGACGGATATTAAAAGCGGATTTTTTTTGACCGATAATATTACGCATCAAATCGTTAGTCATAAACCGACCAAACTTGGAAATAAAATAATTATACATTTCCGATTTGTGAAAATCGGCCGTTTTCGCTAATTGTTGCTCCCAAAATGACTTCACAATCGGGTCTGTTACATTGGAAACCAACTTTGTCCGATAGACGTCATCGGTAAAAATTCTTGGAACATCAATCAAAGTACCGCCACCAGGTTGAGCCATAATTGTTAAAGCCGCATTTCTAAACCAATGCTCCCACTGAGGCCCAACAATACCAGTTTGTCCCGGATCAAATAATTTGGTAAAAATTTGGATGGCTTCTTGAATTATAAAGTCACGCTGATCCGGCGTATGGAATTCCATGAGATTCAAGCCCATCGGAAAATCTGTATCAGATGGATCAAAAACAATCACATCTTCCATTCTATTTGCCGGAATTTTGCCCATAATATCTTCGATGGCATCACCCAAAGGATCAATATAACAAACACCCTTACCTTCTTTAATGTCTTGCTCGATAGCTGTCAAAAATAAAGTAGTTTTACCAGTCCCAGTCTTTCCAATCATGAAAACATGACGACGACGATCATCCTGTTTAATTCTGACCGGACTTTCGATTCCTCGATAAACGCTTTTACCTAAAACCGTACCTTCAGAAGGTAAATTCGCCGGCGGCGGCATTTCTTTACTCATTAGCCATTGAATGTTCGGCGTATCCACAAAATGATTTGGAAAATGATAGATACTAGCTAACTCTTCGGTATTCAAAATCGAGGTCTTATCGTCAAAGCGTCGCAAAATATAATCTTTAACCAAGGCATTATCACTTTTTTTAACTTTGATATTATTAAGTTCTGGAGTACCAAATTGCATAAAACTAGCTGTAATAGCTTGAAGATTAGCTTCCGCGATCGCCTTGTTAGCTGAAACCGTGACCACCCGCAAAACCGTTTCAAAACCAATTTTACTCGCCTTTTCATTGATAGCCTCTAATAATGCATTTTGCATCGGTGTCAATTGCTGATACGGTTTTTCACTGGGCATTCCCCCACTGGCTTGATTTTTAGCTGTTGTCCCATGAAAAAGATCGCCGAGGGCCTCGAAAATAAATCCCACCGTTTTAGAATACCATTGCTCTGAAGAAACCGACGATTTGCCTTCTTGAATTTTACGCGAGGCAGCCGTGGCGGCTCCTCTCCAATTATTATTAGTCGGCTTGATAATTAATTGGATGGCCGCCGTCGAATTTTCGTCCAACCGACTCATGGCATTGGTCATGCCCGAAAGTGGATCACTCTCCTGTTTTAAATATGTTTTTAAGGGGAGTACAAATTTTTTAGCCAATTTTAAACTGACCGAAGCGAATTCACCCTGGCCACCTGGTAAAACAAAAATATTCGGGCTTTTAACTTTTTCCACATGAGCAGTCGGATAATAGGCCTGAATTTGCTTTTGAACCATTTCTTCAACCATTTTTGGGCAGGCCACGTAGAAACAAATGACACCGCCAAGGGCTACAATTTCAAACGATATCTGTTGCTGATCGCGAAGAAGCTTATTTTTCATCTCGTGACTGTATAGGCTACTAATCGAAGAGAACATTTGTTCAGCTACTGCAATATGCTGACGAAAGTCCTGTGCCGGTTCGGTTGTGCCCTCTACTTGAACCGCCTCTTCCTTTGGTAGTGTCACCAGAAAAACCCGAGTATTTAAAATCCGCGCGAAATCGCTTTTCTTATTAGTTTCTTCAATAATAAGGTAAACAATAATCGCTAAAATAAATATAAAAACAATAATCGCACTAAAAACAATTAAATTCAATGTTATCTCCCCTACTTTTTAATCCTTAAAAGATGTTTCATCTACCAGTCGACTCGCATCACTTAAACTATTCACATCTCCATGTACCACTTTACTCAATCGATAAGTTTTTTCGGCATCACTTGAAACTGGTTGCTGCGTTGACTGCGCTACTTCTGTAATTGGAGGCGTTGTCTGGATTTGCTCGGGTGGAGTAATTTGGCCAGTTGTCTCCGGATTTTCTACCTGTTGTGACTGATCTTCGGCTGGCATTTGCAACGGTTGTGCCTCAACTGGAGGCATTTCCACAGAAGGATTTCCCTGGATTTCCGGGTTTGTTTGGTTTAGATTCATCGCTCTCCTTTTTTCTTGTCTCTGATGTTATTGTAATAGATTTAACTACATTTTACCATACTATATTTTGCCTGTTGCAATATCGTCCCGGATCTTTTGCGTCAAATGATTTAAAAGCCAAAGATTATGTAAAGAGGTCAACCGCATTCCTAACATTTCTTTTTCACGAATAAGATGAGAAATATAGCTTCGGGAAAATCCAGCTCTGCAAGCCGGGCAACTACAACCAGACATTAAAACCTTTTTGTCCTCACGATATAAGGTTTTTCTTAGATCAATTTTAGAAAATTTCTTCCAGTTTGAAGTAACCCAGATTGTACCATGACGGCCCAATCTGGTCGGCAGGACACAATCGAACATATCGAAACCGTTTTTAACACCTTCGATAATATCTTCTGGTTCGCCAATACCCATTAAGTAGTGTGGCCGTTGGTCTTTGACTAAACTCTCCCCCGTCCATTTCATAACTTGATACATGTTTTCTTTACCCTCACCCACCGAAACACCGCCGACCGCAAGACCATCGAAAGGTAAAGAAGAAAGATATTTGGCCGATTCTTGCCGTAAATCCCGATAGGTTGAACCCTGAATGATACCAAAAATGGCTTGATTTGAATCCCCTATTTTCTGCCAATAATCCATGGCTCTCTTAGCCCAACGGTGAGTTAACTCCATGGATTTTTTGGCCCTGTCCTCTGTGGCCGGATGTTCCGTGCATTCATCTAAAACCATGACGATATCGGACCCCAAATCCTTTTGAATATCAATCACCGATTCTGGCGAAAAAAGATGTTTTGAACCATCAAGATGAGATTTAAACCAAACCCCCCTACTGCCTACGCTAACAAGCGAATTTTTTATTTCTTTACTTTCACGATCAATATAATTTTTACCAAGTGAAAAAACCTGATAACCACCGGAGTCGGTCAAAATCGCGCCTGGCCAATTGATATATTTTTGTAAACCACCAAACTTTTTAATTAGTTTTTCACCTGGACGCAGATATAAATGATAAGTGTTACCTAAAATAAGCTTGTAGCCGATTTGGCTTAGCTCTTCAGGTGAAATACCTTTCACCGCTCCGACAGTACCACAAGGCATAAAAACCGGCGTCTGAATTTTACCATGAGAAGTTTCCAATTCACCCAATCGGGCTTTTGATTTTTTAGATTGTGTTTGGATTTTGAATTTAAACATCTATGATATAGTACCTTATATTTAATCAAAAAGACACCTCCGGGGCTTCCGCAAGGTGTCTTTAGGTGATAAAAAATTATCAATTTTTATTTTAATTCGACTTTGGCGCCAGCGGCTTCAAGCTTTTTCTTAGCTTCTTCGGCATCAGCTTTTGGCATATCTTTCTTGATTTCTTTCGGTGCGCCATCGGCCAAATCCTTGGCTTCTTTCAAACCCAATTCTTGGTTGATTTCGCGCAAGGCCTTAATGACGGCGATCTTCTGAGCACCGGCATCAGCTAAAACTAAAGTGTAAGAAGATTTTTCTTCTTCAGCTTCAGCAGCACCAGCGGCTGGGGCACCAGCCATAGCCATAGGGGCTGCAGCTGAAACACCAAAACGCTCTTCTAACGATTTAACCAAATCGGCTAATTCTAAGGTGGTTAAACCTTCGATGTCTTTGATTAAAGCGGCAAATTTGCCAGATGGTTCCGGTTTACTCGCAGCTTTAGTTGCCTCTGTGGCGGTTTCATTGTCGGTGTTGATTGCTTCGACTTCTGCCGGTGTTTCTTCTTCAGCACCAACAGCTTCCTCAACCGCTTCTACTTCTTCAGCCACTTCATCAACTGGGGTGGCCGCTTCTTCAACAGCTTCTACTTTTTCTACCGCTTCGGCTTCTTTTTCAGCGGCTTTTTCTTCTTTTTTAATGTCTGCCATGATAATTCCTTTCGATTCTTTATTTAACTTCTGCTATTTTTATAATTTCCAAGGGAAATTTCCGCGAATCATTTATTGATTCTATATTGATCTAAAATATATACTAATGATCTTAGGTTGCCCTGAAGCGCATTAACTAGTCTAAACATTGGCGCGTTCAAAGAACCTACTAACTTGGCGTAAAGCTCATCTCGACCAGGAAGAGCTGCTAATTGATTCACAATTGATAAATCTACAAATTGACCATCTAAAACTCCGCCTAAAACTTCTAACTTTTCTGCCACTTTACCGAATTGGACTGTCAATCTGGCTGGACTTACTTCATCAATATCACCCCAAACCACTGCGACCGGTTGATCCAATAAGGTTTCGTCAACCACAATACCCGCTTTCTTCAAAGCAATTTTAAACAAAGAATTTTTGACAATCTGGAAACCAATCCCCTCTTCGGACAATTTCGTTTTCAAATCCTCAATTTCTTTGTTCTTTAAACCCTGGTAATTAACTAAAACAATGGCCTTGGACTTTTCCATTTGACCAGACATTTCTGAAACTAATTGTTCTTTCTTAGCACGGGTAAGTAACATTTTTACCTCTTTATTTAGATTATGATATCATCCCACTTCGCTAAAGCTCCTCGGGACAAACCCCACTTCGCCTGCTGGCTTCGTCGGGGTTAATCTCTTCGCTAAAGCGAATTAGATTAAAAAATCTCGCTACGAAGCGAGACAAATTAGTCATAAAGCTTAAAGCTAAAAGTCTTTAAAGAGTTTTGATTTCTTTATGGACTTTACAAACTTTACAAACTTTTAACTATCTTTTGCCTCGATGGGATTTATTTTTGTACCCATTTTCTTCGGCACTACCATTCTATGATATTTCTATCTTTTTGTCAAGCTAAGTTTTTATTTCTTAACTTTAACCGCTGGACCCATGGTGGCGCAAAGATGTATGCTTTGAACTTTATCCAATGGCAAAACTGCTAATAAAGTTTTGAAATTTTCGGCTAAATCCCCTGCTTTGCCACTGATTTTGCCAATTACTTGATGGATATTACCACCATTATCGGTTTTATATTCAGTCTGACCACCTTCAAGATCCTTTTTGGTTTTTTCAGGATCAGTAGTAATCGTTCCCGCTTTCGGATTCGGCATTTTACCTTTAGGTCCTAAAATCTTGGCTAACTTAGCCGCTTTCGGCATTAAAGCTGGAGTGACTAAATAAATATCGGCCGCAACTTTTTTTGAATCGGCAATCTCGTCAATGATCTTTTCATCTAGAATAACCACTGAAATTTGGCGACCAGTGCTAAATGGATATTGAAGTAATCCTCGAACTTGTTCTGGTTTACCCATTTTCCCAGCTAGTCGAATATGCACTTCTACATTACCATCAAATTTAGTCATAGAAGTTTTCTTGACTAATTCCAGAGCTTCACTAATATCGTATTTTTCCTTAACTTCGATTAAGGCCTTGAGTTCTTGATATTTTTTAGAACGAATTTTAGATTTGCCCTTCTTGGGTTTCTTGGCTTTCTTTTCGACAGTTTTTTCAGTATCACCAGCTGTTTCTTCTACCTTATCCGTCTTCGCCTCTTCCCCTTTTTCTTCTTTTGATTCTTCTTTGGCGGAAGCGGCAATTTGATCTTTGTGAGCAAATTTAGCATCACGAATAATTCCTGCTACTTTTTCTTTGTGATCTTTTTGCTTATCTTTCGTTTTACCACGATGATCCGCTTCAATATCGCTTAAGTCTTGTCCTTTTTTAATTGCGTCTTCAGACGCTTCGATCATTTCATCTAATGATTGTTTAGCCATGATTCTTTCTAAGTGGTAATAACGCCCTGAGTTTATCGAAGGGCTCCCACTAATTTATATTTATGTTTATAGTTTGTTCTTTTATTTCACTACCCAAAGATTCTAGCACAATTTCCGCTACCTTGTCAACGATTTCTTCCAACTTATTTTCATCACTAAAATTCATGAGCACCCAACTTTCAGTCGGAATCACCTCACTGCGACCTACTCCTACCCTAATCCGCCAAAATTGGTCTCCAATATGATCAATGACCGATTGCACGCCTTTGTGACCGGCTGATGAGCCAGCTAGTTGAATGCGAATTTTACCTTCTTCTAAATCCACATCATCGTGAATCACCCAAATATCTTCACTGTCCACTTTATAATAATTCTTAGTTTTATCTACTGCACGACCCGATTCATTCATAAAGGTCTGGGGTTGGACTAATTTAATTCGATTTTCCAAACTACCCATTTCGGCATAACGCGACTCGTACATACTTTCTAACCGGAAAGTAATTTTCTCTTTTTGAGCAATTTTTTCCAAAATCAAAAAACCGATATTGTGTCGATTTTTTTCATATTTTTCACCCGGATTACCTAATCCTACCACTAATTTCATATTGTCCTTAATTTTACATTCCTGGAATATTTAAGTCACCGGCAATAGCTTTCATTTTTTCAGCGGCAATCGCTTGAACGCGAGAGATGGCTTCGGCCACCGATTGTTGAAGGGCCTTTTCCAGATCACTTTTGTTCTCTGGTCTGAGTAATGATTCGTCAATTTCCACACTTTGGATATGTTGCTCACCATTGAAAACCACTGTCACCAAACCATTGGCAGCTTTGGCTTCCACTTCAGTTTCTTTTAATTCTTTCTGAATTCCCCGCGCCTTTTTTTGTAAATCATAAAGCTGTTTTGCTTTGTCAAACATCTGAAACTCCCTTCGGTCGCAATTTGCAATTTTTAATTCTCAATTTTTAATCAATTTTTAATGTTTAAATTTTAAAATTAAGAAATTGAAAATTCACTGAAAATTTTAAATTGTAAATTGAAAATTATTTTTTTAGATATCCTTCTATAAATTGATCTAAATCACCATTTAAAACATCATCGGGATTGGTACTGACAATATCGGTTCGATGATCCTTCACTTGCTTGTAGGGATGTAAAACATAGGAACGAATTTGACTGCCAAAATCCGCTGATAAATGCTCGCCCCGCAACTTATTTTCCTCTGCCTTTTGCTCTTTTAATTTTAAAGCTAATAATTTACTTTGTAAAATATGTAGAGCCAACGCTTTATTCTGTCCTTGGCTTCTTTCATTTTGGACTGCCACTACTGTATTGGTCGGCAGATGAGTAATACGAACTGCTGAATCGGTCGTATTGACCGATTGACCGCCATGACCACCGGAGCGATAAACATCTATTTTCAAATCTTTATCTTCCAGAGGTAAACTTTCGGCATCGGGAATATCGGGAATAACTTCCACTAAAGCAAAAGAAGTGTGACGCGCCTTATCGGCATCAAACGGAGAAAGACGCACTAAGCGATGGACACCCGCTTCGGTTTTAAGATAACCAAAGGCATAAGCACCAATAATTTTTAATGTCGCCGATTTGATCCCTACTTCTTCGCCACTGGAAACTTCTAAAATTTCAAATTTATAATCTTTTTTTTCAGCATAACGTTCATACATTCTCAGTAGCATTTCGGCCCAATCTTGAGCCTCAGTCCCGCCAGCCCCAGCGTGAAGAGTTAAAATAGCACCATCTTCATCATATTTCTCTGATAAGGTAGCTTTGATTTCCAAAGCTCGAATTTCTTCTGGTGTAGTCGCTTCTTGCCACTCTTTAACTAACTTAGATAAGTTAGACATTTCTTGTGACTTAGTGGTCGCTTTTCGGGAATCACTCCAAAAAGACGGCTCATTCATTTCCACTTGTAAGGCCGTAATCTTATGCTCTTTTTCGGCAATTTTAAGTAAATTGTATAATTCTTCGCGACTTACCATAACAGGTTAATTGTAACTTAAAACTTCTTTTAATACAAGAAAAGACCCGTTGAGTTGCCTCGCAGGGTCTTTTCTATATATCTACTTAAAACAGTTTAGAAGCTGATTAAGGAAGATAACGAACGACTGGCTTGAAATTTGCGAAAAGCATACAAACCAGTACCAGATAACGCTAAGATGCCAGGTAAAATTGCATCTGCACCAGACGTTGGCAATTTTGTTGCCGAAGGAGTGGTTTTGACAGCAGGTTTACCAGATACGCTCACAACATTGTTGTTGGCGTTGGCATTGGCATTAGCATTGGCATTACTGTCAGTGCTAGAAGCCTCTACCTTTTTCGAAACTGAATTCGAAGAGGTACCTGAGCCAGCTTGAGCAACCGCATTGGCAGTTGCTGTGGCTGAACCCGAAGCGCTACCAGAACCAATGTTGATCACATTGTTATTGGCGTTGGCATTCGCGTTGGCGTTAGCATTGTTGTTGACAACTGCTACAACTGAAGCTACTTGGTGAGTAACTGGAGTCACAAGAGCAGTCACAACAGGAGAACCGGCAACTGATTTAGATGCAGAACCAGCTGCAGCTGAACCGGTGGCGGTGCCAGAACCAATGTTGATCACATTGTTGTTGGCGTTGGCATTCGCATTGCTGTTGGAGTTGTTGTTAGTAACCGTCACAGATGAGTTTGAAGTCACTGTTTCGGCTTTGGCAATACCCAAAGAAGCAAAAACGAGCGCCGCTGAAACGAAGATAGATAAAATGATTTTGTTCATTTTAATCCTTTCTTTAACCATTTCCACCCGCGGGGTGGAATGTTGGTTAAACTTTAATTTTTAGCCCGATTGCAATAGCGGGCTAAAATTGCATTTATATCGACCAATTCTTTAATCCCTCACCTTGCGGTGTGAGACTAGAGGTTGGCCCCCTATCGAATGACAGGGGGATGAAATGATCCCGCGTGGGATCGATGTTTGTTAGGGATTACCGCTGCCGGCGGTAGATGTTCCGGTACCCGTGCCAGTGGCAGTGCCAGAGGCAGTACCGTCACCAACGTTAATCGCGTTGTTGTTCGCGTTTGTGTTAACGTTTGTGTTGGCGTTGTTGTTGACGACATTTGAACTGCCGCCTGCGCCACCCGTCGCCGAGACGGAAATGTTCGTGTTCGCCATTTGATACATGGACACCGATGCAAGTTGTATCGAGTTACTCAAATAGGGCGATTGCCCTCCAATTTGCGAACACATCACAGGTGCTGATGTGAAGTAGTTGTTGGTGACGCCGGTACCAACATCACCCTTGAATCCTCGAGGACCTCTCGGGCCAGGAACCGTTGAATCGGCACCATTGGCGCCGTTAGCGCCAGCCGGCCCCCGAATGACGGGAACCTTTGCCTTAGCTGGTCCAGTCCAGGCCTGATAAATAGACCAGTACCTGACCGAGTCATTCCGTGTCCAGTTACCGCACGGAAGTGCGGGAACGTGAATCACGTTGGCGAGAAGCATTTCGCGGCAAGCGTCGCGAAGAGTTCTGCCAGTTTTGGAACCGACGACTGCCGGAACCTGAGACAGGAAATGCTTCTCCCTCGTCGTCAGGTCGGCCTCGGTGCGACCGGTGGTATCGTGATACACGGGAACCGTGATCATCGATACATTCTCGTCTTCCACCTGGCCCACGGCCACCTGGTTGGCGGAAACGACGGAGACGATGAGAAGTAGTAGAATCGCTGCTATCAGGACTGTCCGTTTCATCGACTTTCCTCCAAATCAAAGATAATCTTGTCTCCGGGCTGAATTCCCTTGGAGCCGACCTCGTCGACCTCCGCGAAAATCTTACCCGATTTCACGTCCGTGATGCTTGCCGAAAGAGCCTCTATACCATTACGGTCAAAGACCACTTTCGAACCTTGCGCAATCTTACCGCTCAAATTGACCTTAAACGATCTTTCGACCGATCCAGTCAAAACCAAGCGATATTCTCCATCGAGGTTATAAACCTCAGAGTCGTTCTCCGGCACATCCGGCACAAAGCCGTCATCGTCCTTTGGCTCTTCCCGCCGCTGCTTTGCAACCGGTTTCGGCTGCTCCACAGGTCTGAGTCGAGGTCGACGAGGTTCAACGGTCGGTTTCGGCGCGGGTGCCGGTGGCGGATCCGCCGGTGCCGATTGGGTCATCTGGTTCAAGGTCTGCTGTTGAACAGCTCGCTTGGCCAAGTAACCCGGGTCCGGCAATGCCGTCAACGGCTGAAATGCCGGAGACAACAAGCTGACCCACTGCTCATCGGAGAAGTTCCAACATTCCTCTGGCGCGGATTGCACCATGACTTGCTGGACCATACCATTCGTCCGGTTCGAGCTCCAAGAGATGGGGATAAAGATGATCATCAAGCGATTATGTTTGTCCTTGCTTGTGACCTTCCACTCGAACCCGTAAACTCCTGGGCTCAGATACGGGATTTCGACTTGATACCCCTTGAGGGCTACGTTGGTCGCTTCCCATGTGGTCAAGCCGTGATCAGGAGTCAGCTCAACTTTGACGATATTCTCGACATTGTTGAAGTCGGGCATTGCCCAGTAGACAGGTCTGCCCGGTGCCTTACTCATAACAAGAAAAGGCATCATACTAGTTGAGCTTGCCCAGGCCGCAATTGGCCGATAGGTAAACCCGAGCCGTCCCGTTTCCTGGCACTTTTCGGCGATCTTGCGGCACGCGTCGATACGCGAACCCATGAACACGCCTGAAGCTGACTCTGTCAGTGTGACGCCGCCGCCGACCGAAAGGCCGTTACTGGCGTTTGTCACTGACGTCATCGTCATAATGGCGACAACGGTTAGAACTAAAGTTGTCAAGTTGCATCGCATTTTTCTTGCTCCTGTTCAAATAGAAATCTGGATATCTGAATATCTTATGTAAACGCAGGATGCGATATGTCCTCACCCATTGGGCGAGAATCAGCCGAGATCCGGGAAGGAGGGGCAGACCCTTAAAATTAATTAATAGGTCACTCTCCGCAGATCTCAGCTGGTTCTTACCCAAGGCAGTCGAATTAAAAAAAGAGCCTTTACACTCCTTTTTAAGATACCCCACACTATACCATAAACTGACTGGTTTGTCAACCCCTTTACTAAATTTTTTGGCTTATTTTACTCCCATCTGAATAATCCTCTACTATATAACCTTTCTTTTCAATTTCCGAACGCAATGCGTCAGCTTTAGTATAATCACCAGCCGTACGGACCGCTTCACGTTCTTTAACCAATTGATTAATTTCTTCTGGAATCTGAGTCACTTTTTCTAAATCTAAGGATAAAACAGGTTCAAAAGTGGTCCATAGAGTAAAATCATTGGCACCATGAAGTAGTGCTAAAGCTTTGGGTGTATCTAAATCATCATTTAAAGCAGATGTGATTTTCTCTGTTAGTTCCGCTCTCTCTTTGTCACTTAATTTTGATGTGATGTCTTTTAGCTTCCGAATGTTTTTGAGTGTAGTTTGAGCAGCCCGAATCCCATCCCAAGTAAAGTTTAAGGGACTTCTGTAATGAGTCGTCAATATTAAATATCGGTAGGCCAACGGTTCAATCCCCTTTTCCTTGAGCGACGAAAGGGTCAGTAAAGTACCCTCTGATTTGGCCATTTTTCTGCCCTCTATCAGGAGAAAAGCGCCATGGAGCCAAAATTTAGCCGGAACTTTACCATTTGCCGCTTCAGATTGGGCAATTTCGTTAGTATGATGGGTCGCTATATGGTCTATACCACCAGTATGAAGGTCGAATTGCTCACCAAGATACTTTGTACTCATAGCCGAACATTCAATATGCCAACCAGGAAAACCTTTACCCCAAGGACTATCCCACTCCATTTGACGCTTACTATCATATGGTGAAAACTTCCAAAGGGCAAAATCAGCCGGGTTTTTCTTTTCCTTGTTTTTCTCTACACGTGTACCGGTCTGCTGTTCATCCAAATTAAGATTTGCTAGCTTTCCATAATCTTCAAGCTTAGTCGTATCAAAATAAATGCCGTCAGAAGTTTTGTATGTAAACCCTTTGTCTTCAATCTTTTTAATAAAATTAATTTGGTCTTGAATATGTTCTGTCGCCTTCGCCCAAATGGTCGGCGGCTCAATATTGAATTTGATAATATCTTCTTGGAAACTTTTAGTATACTTTTCGGCGATTTGCCAAACTGTTGTCTTTTCGCGCTCGGCCCCAATTTGCATCTTATCCTCACCCGTGTCTTCGTCTGAAGTAAGGTGACCCACGTCAGTAATATTCATGACTTCAATCACTTTAAACCCGGAGAATTCCAAAACCCGGCGCAGGATATCTTCAAAAATATAGGTCCGAAAATTACCCAGGTGCGCCTCGTCATAAACAGTCGGTCCACAAACATACATTTTTACCTTATTCTTTTCAATCGATTCAAATGTCTGCTTTTGCCGACCCAAGCTATTGAAAAATTTAATCATATTCAAATATTTAGATTTCTTCGTCAGCCAGTTTCTCCTCTTTATCAACCATTTCTAAGGGATAAACATCAGGTTCTTTATCAGAACCAAAATCATCTTCCTCACCGTGGGTAACCGGGTCATTTAAGCCTTCATCAATTTTACTCATAACATCACCACAAACAATACAGTGATCACCCGCTAAACCCGAATTACCACAAGTATTACAAATACCATCACTAAAATCGGTTTTTTTCATTTAAACCACTCCTTTTAATAACTACTGCGACCTTCTAATGCGCGAGTTAAAGTAATTTCGTCGGCATATTCTAAATCACCACCGACCGGTAATCCTCGCGCCAGTCGAGTCACCTTTATTTTTCGGCCCAAGGCCGATCCGCCTGGGGCGGATATTTTATTTATATTCTCTATTTGTTTAGCAATATACATGGATGTCGCTTCCCCCTCTAAAGAAGGATCTGTCGCTAAAATCACTTCTTTAAAATCGTATTTTGAATTACTTGACTTTAGTTTAGCAAGAAGTTCTTTAATTCGCAATTGGTCGGGGCCAATACCATCAATTGGTGAAATTACACCACCCAAGACATGATATAAACCATAATATGAGGTTTTGTTTAGGGCCACTACATCTAATGGTTCTTCAACTACTGCTATTTTATCCTTCTCTCTTTTGGGGTCGGCACAAAGGTCACAGGGTGACTGTTCGGCGATATTAAAGCACTCCTGGCAATAAACCAAGTTTCTCTTAAGATTTTTGACTGCGTCGCCCAAAGTATCGATATCCATATCCGCCTTGGTTAATAAATAAAAAGCCAACCGAGAAGCGGTTTTAGGACCAACACCAGGTAATCGACTAAAAGCATCAATTAAATTTTGAACACTTTTGGGTAAAATAGACATATTTTTTTAATTTTTATACTCACATTCGCTATTGCTACATTTTAACTTGTCTTTGCCAGCCTTTACAAGCAAACTTTTGCACTCGGGGCACTTTTCCGCTACCGGTTCATTCCAAAAAGCGGTTTCACATTTAGGATAACCTGAACAACCAAAGAAAGTCCGCCCTTTTTTGGTTCGGCGTTGAATCAGTTTTTCACCGCAATTTGGACAGGGCACATTCAATTCAACATTAATCGTTTTGGTAGTTTTGCACTCCGGGTAACCCTCACAGGCCAGAAATTTACCATATCGCGATTCCTTTAGAACCATATTTTTGCCGCATTTCGGACATTTTTCATCCGTTACTTCTCCCTCTGCACTTACTTCTTCACCTGGTTTAACCAGCGGTTTAGTAAATTTACACTCCGGGTAGCCCTTACAAGCCATAAATTTTCCAAAACGACCGATTTTGATCATTAAATTTTGACCACATTTCGGACATTTTTCATCGGTTTCTTCCTGAAGATCGGCCTTTTTGACCGATTCCATTTTCTCCGCTAGATTTTTGGCAAATGGCAGATAGAATTCCTTGATAACGGGTTGCCACTTTAATTTACCTTCCGCCACATCATCTAGCTCGGCTTCCATTTTAGCTGTAAAATCGTAGTCCACTACTAGAGGAAAATGTTCTACTAATAAGTTATTCACAGCCACACCGATATCTTTGGGCAAAAATTTACCTTCGATTTTTTCTACATAACCGCGATCCTGAATCGTTGAAAGAGTCGGTGCATAAGTACTAGGCCGACCAATCCCCCGTTTTTCTAATTCTTTAATCAAACTACCTTCAGAATAACGTGGTGGTGGCTCAGTAAAATGCTGATTTTTTTCTAATTTTTCTAATTTTAAATCATCACCAATCTTAAGTTCTGGTAGAATACTTTCCATTTCTTCAGTTGTCTTATAAAGCTTCATAAACCCATCAAATTGGATTTTTAAGCCCTTGGCAGTAAAGATAAATTCGCCGTTTTTGATTTTAACAACTGTTTCAGCTACCCGGGCTTCACTCATTTGAGAGGCCATCATTTTTTTCCAAATTAAATCATAGATTTTTCGGTGTTGCTCGGTTAAGGGAATACGGTCAGAAGTAACCAGTAAATCAGTTGGACGAATCGCTTCGTGCGCCTCCTGGGCTCCTTTGGACTTGGTTTTAAAAACTCGAGGTATTTCTAAGGCATAATTAGCTCCATATTTTTGCGTAATAGCTTCCTGGGCCTGTTTTTGAGCTTGAGTGGAAATGTTAACCGAATCAGTTCTCATATAGGTAATAAAACCGTCTTCATAAAGGTTTTGAGCTAATCGCATGGTTTGCTTGGCACTATATTTGAATTTACTGCCTGCCTCCATCTGTAAAGTACTAGTGGTAAAAGGTGGCGATGGATAGCGCTTTTTCTCTTCTTGCTTTAAATCAATAATAGTATAATTGCCATTTTTAAGTGCATCTTCTATTTCTTTAGCTTCTTTTTCATTTTTAATAGCCAATTTTGTTAATTTTTTATCTGCCTGCTGGGTTAGTTCAGCTTTAAATTGCTTTTTATCTTTACTCAATAAAGCCTCGACAGTCCAATATTCATCGGGTTTAAAAGCCTGAACTTCAACTTCGCGCTCACAAACTAATCTCACTGCCACTGATTGAACCCGACCAGCTGATAGGCCCCGAGCTACTTTTAGCCATAAAAATGGCGATAGTTTGTAACCAACCAAACGATCTAAAACTCGCCTGGCCTGTTGAGCATCCACTAAATTAAGGTCGATTTTACGCGGATTTTTTACCGCCGCCAAAATAGCAGGTTTAGTAATCTCGGTAAAAGTAATGCGTTGGTAAGGTTTTTTAATTTTCAAGGCTTCAACCAGGTGAAAAGCAATCGCTTCCCCTTCGCGATCATAGTCAGTCGCAAGGAAGATGGTTTCGGCTTTTGAAGCAGCAGATTTCAGTGCCTTGATGGCTTTAAGGGCTTTGGCGGGAATTTCATAGGTTGGTTCAAAATTATTCTTAACATCCACCCCTATTTTTCCTGAAGGCAAATCGCGCACATGACCAAAAGAGGCCAAGACCTTATAGTCCTTGCCTAAATATTTTTCAATTGTTTTACCCTTGGCTGGCGACTCAACTATTACTAAGTTCATTTATTTTTGCAGTTTTCCTCTGATAACATAGCATGTCCCACCCAGGTTCGTAATCATGCCTTTCATTTCTAACATAATTAGGGTGCTGTTGACAAGGGCTGGGGTTAGTTTTGACCCCCGAATCAGCTCATCAACCAAGTTTGGTTTCTTTAGTAATTTTAACAGAATTTCTTCTTCAGGGCTATCGGCAATGATGGTTTGGGCCTGTTTTTGAGCTGATTTTTGATCAATTTGCAGGTCTGACAAAATATCGTCAGCATCGGTGACCACTTTGGCGCCAATTTTTAAAAGTTTATTGGGCCCTTCAGATGTCTCAGTGTAAATACTGCCCGGCACGGCATAAACTTCTCGGTTGTAGTCCAAGGCGGCTCGGGCCGTAATCAACGACCCTGAATCAATCGCTGCTTCTACTACCAATGTTCCCAACCCTAAACCGGCAATAATACGGTTACGAATCGGGAAATTAGAGCGAAACGGAATAGTACCTAGTGGAAATTCAGTCATAATCGCCCCACCAGATTGTAGGATTTTATCCGCTAATCTGGTATTTGAAACAGGATAAATCTGATCTAATCCACAACCCAAAACCGCAATGGTTCGACCCTTAGCTTCCAAGGCTGCTCTGTGGGCTAAAGCATCAATTCCCAGGGCTAACCCGGAAACAATGGTTAATTTATTTTTGGCTAATTTGTAAACAATATCTTCGGTGATTCTTTGACCATAACTGGAATATTTCCTGGAGCCAACTACAGATAAAGCAATTTCATCTTCAGGTAGGATTTTGCCTTTCACATAGAGAACTGCCGGCAAATCGGGAATTTCTTTAAGCAGTTTTGGATAATTATCATCGGCTAAGGTAATGATTTCGATACCCCTTTTTTGGGCCTGCTCTAAAGCCCGGTCGGGATTAACTTTTAAAACCACCTCCTGGACCGCCGAAATTTGACCTAAATCCAAACCAGCGGCAGCCAAATCCCCTGTTTTTGCCTGCCAAACCTTGGCGATATTTCGAAACCGCTTATGTAATTTACCAATCGTTCGCGCCCCTAATTTTGGGTGGGTTGATAGTGCCACAAAGTACTTTTTTTGATCCATGTCTAAATTGTACCACACCTTGACATTTGAATGGATATATGGTATACTTCTTAAGTTCAACCGTATGGTTGAAACCGTCTATCGCAAGGTAGATAAGGGTGTAACTCCGCACCTTAACGGGGTATCAGAAAAGGAGGTAGATGTATGTCTACCGAGAATCAGATTCGAGACTTTCGTAGTGAAATCAAGGAAGGTCCAGGCAAGTTTGACCTGATGCTTGCCCTCTTTGATAACACTAGCTCCCATCAGCGTACGGTACATTTTGGCCTTACTGGCCTCGATAATGCGTACGCGGAAGCTAAGATTACCAGCATAGAGCACGAGGATGGTTCGGGTGATAGCTGGCTCTTCAAGGGCTACTCCAAGCACGGTAATCTTCGCTACAAAGTCAGCGGATACTATTCGACCCAAACCCGCAAGGGTTGGATCGAATACGAATCCTACTGACACCACAACTTCACTAACAAACCCCGGGTGCATCCGCCCCGGGGTTTGCCATATCCCCCCATCTATTGACTTTTACTGACAGATATGCTATACTGGGCTAGTACTTAAAAATTGAATATCTTTACTGGTTGTAACAGGTAGGAAGTTGATTAAAACCGTACTCTAAATTTTAGTCAACTTCTTTCCTATTACACTTAGCCCCGGTTTTGCACTTTAAAATTAAATTGAAGCCGGCCAAACTCGCAAGAGTGGCTAAGCCCGTAAAAGGAGAGGAAAAAATAAAGAAGGACCTGCTCGCAAGAGTGGGTCCTTCTTTTAATATAAAACTATATGATTTTATTTAAAATCTTTGTAAAATTGGTGGAAAATGTCTTCGTCAAGCGTTAGATAAAATTCATCAAGGTCTTTTTTAGTGGGTTTAAGATTACTAAACTTAATAAAATCTAAATCTTCAATAATAGCTATTGGTGTTTGCTCCGAACCCTCCCCCATAATTAAAACCGCGGCTGTGGCCAGTGAGTCAACAATATTCGCTTTTTCAAATTGTAATTTTCTGCCAAAAATATCTTCCCTACCAACATAACTTCTAAGCGGTGAGAATCCATAAAAACCAATCGCCACTCCAGAAGCACCGCAGCGCAAAGGCATAGAACGACTATCGGTGATAACCACACCAAAACTTTTTTTCTTAAACTTTTTTGATAAATACTGATATATTTCTTTGGCCACTTTTTGCGGATTGAGTGGTAATAAAATGTAATCTCCGTTACCATTTGATTCGTCTATTCCTGAACCAGATATCAAAGCATTGTATTTAATAGTAGTAAATCTGCCATAACGATTTCTTTTATTGGCAATGTAATCTGCTTCACGTCTAATTAATTCATCCTTATCCTCAGTATTCCTGGCAACTCTATTTTGCATTAAAGAAATGACTTTTGAAGTTATAACAATAACAGAATTATTCTTTATCTCTTTAATATAATCATCGATAAATTGAGTAACTGTTGTTTTGTTGGCAAGAATCTTTTTGGTTTTAATGGAATAAATTTTCATATTATTTTCGAATTATTTTTTCTGCTTCAATATCGTAAATCATTGATACTGAGTCGGCAACCTCTTGGCAACCACATACCTAAAGGTGTAGGTTGACGAAGGTAAATGGTTTTACAATAGGTTCTATCTCAAATTGATTTATCAAGAATAATGCTAATTGTTTTAGCATTATCTACAATCCAAATCAAAATTAATTTAAAAAGTGGATCTTTGAGCTTGGTTTTACCCCGTCGAATATGACGATGGCAACCGATGGCCGTTACAAACGCCCACGGACTTTTTTCAAACAAATCCCCAATTTCTTTCTTGTGTTTTTGGCAATCTTTATCGTACTCGTCAAACCGCATCTTGATAAGTTCCTGCCACATCTGGCAAAAACTTTCTTCAGTCCCTAATTCCCTCAGCCAATTACTATAACTACTTGAAAGCTCAATCATCAATTCATGATAAAAATTCTGGGCCCGAGTGGTTTTGCTTTTTTCAGTCATAGCACTCAACATCATAATACCTAAAACTAATCCATTAACCACTAATTCGTTAAAAATTCTGTCTTGTTCAGTTTTATCCAAAGTTTCAAGATCGGTATAAGCACGGAAGGTTTTATTGCGATAAAATTTAAACGCCGAATCAGCCACGCTCCGAGTGATTTTCTTAGCAATTTCTTCGGGGGATTTTGGTTTTTTTGAAAAATCAAACATTGTTTTTATTAGTATAGTCATTGCGATTCACTAATCGGCGGAGAAACAATCTTTTTAGATTGCCACGGCCTCGGCCGCATGCCTAAAGGCGCAATGACAATCAAGAATATTTTTTCAACAATTCAATCATATCACTTGACAATCAATTGGTAAATTAATTTCTGATGATTAAATTTTCTTCAACATCATAAACAGTTGAGTGGGAAGTAGTAGAGATTTGGTCGGATTTGATAGCAAGATCAACTTGTTTGAGTAATTTAGAACTAATATCGCTAAATTTTTTGGGTGTGCTCTCCCCTGCCAAATTGGCTGATGATGCTACAATCGGACCCATAATACTTATCAACTTTTTTAGCCACGCATCATTTGGCAGACGAACACCGATCTTATTATCTTTCAATAAAACTTTAGGAAAATTGATATTATATTTTTTCGCATCGGCAATAATGGTTACACTTCCTGCTGGATATTTTTTATATTCTTTTTGTAATAATTCAGGAACATCGCTTTTATTCATCAAAATAGCCGTCGGCTGAGTAAGCGGTCTATTTTTAATCTGATAAAGCCTTGTTATGGCCGCTTCATCAAGAGCACAACCAACGCCGTAAACTGTGTCGGTCGGAAAAACCAAAATGCCGCCCGATTTTAGAACTTCGGCGGCATTTTGAATTGAATTTATATCTTTTTGATCAATTATCTTCATTGTTTAGATTTTACTTAGCTATCTCTATCCCCATACTTCTGGCTGTGCCTTTGATAATTTTCTTAGCCGCTTCCATATCGCGAGCATTAAGATCGGCCATCTTAGTTTTAGCGATTTCTTCGACTTGAGCTTCAGTCACCTTGCCCACTTTTTCGCGATTCGGCACACCCGAACCCTTTTCAATCCCAGCCGCTTTTCTTAGTAGTACTGCCGCCGGTGGAGATTTTAAAATAAAATCAAAAGTTCGGTCTTCATAAACCGTAATTTCTACCGGAACTACTGTGTCGCCCATTGGCGCTGTAGCCGCATTGAACTTGTTCACAAAGTCCATGATATTCAAACCATGTTGGCCTAAAGCTGGACCAATTGGTGGTGCAGGATTGGCTTTACCTGCTGGTGCTTGCAATTTAA